>Ga0316208_1001374_pt1 | contig 23042 bp, 15 predicted proteins | sample 3monopyrite_MG_FD_204944 | JGI IMG/M metagenome (GOLD analysis project Ga0316208, IMG submission 204944) | Microbial mat bacterial communities from mineral coupon in-situ incubated in ocean water Damariscotta River, Maine, United States -... | ecosystem: Environmental > Aquatic > Marine >... | reverse complement strand
CCTCCAGCCAGATGCAATGAAGCGTCAGCGAGATTCGATCGTCCGAAGACGTGAGGTGCAGGATGTTGCCGTCCGTCTGCGAGTTCCAGCCGGACGGGTGCCGCAGCGCGAACCAGTTCGATGGTCCGACAGAAGTGTTCCAGTGATCGGGAACGTTCGCGGTCAACAGCTCACCTTTCAACTTACTCTGATTCTCTCACCCGCCACGTGCCGACTCTACATTTCGTTGTTCGCCAGGAACGATGATGTCAGAATCGGCTGCTCTGATCTTCCCATCTTAACTCGCTTCTGATGATTCGAAACCGTCCGTACTCATAATGTTTACGCGTCGTTCTGCCCGAGAAAAGAGCATCAATCGGTCGCTGGAATCGACTGCGAATTCTGGCTACACTCCCCGCTTCAAGAAACGCTCATGTTTCTGGTTACGTTAGATTAAGTGAAGATTTGTCAAAATGCCGCATACAGCGAACGCAAAAAAAGCTCACCGCAAGAGTCTGAAACTTCGCGTCACCAACCGTTCCAAGCGATCCGCTCTGCGAACGCTGGTGAAGAGATTCCGAACAACCGTGGCTGACGCCGAAGTCTCGTTTGAAGACAAAGAACTGTTGTTCCAACAGGTCTCAAAGCGACTCGACCAATCGGCTGCTAAGAATCTGATCCACAAGAACAAAGCTGCGCGAGACAAATCACGTCTTTCTAGCCAGCTCGCAGCAGCCAAAAACGGCTAATCTCGGTTTCTCCTGGCGGCGTCTTGAACAAGGCGACTCACGCCAGACTGAATCCGTCCCACTGGCAGTTCCCTGGTTTCGAACCTCGGCGCTGTTAAGGCGAGCCCCAGACACATCAAACCGATGCTGAGCCATGTGCTCGGCATCGGTTTTTGCTGCGCGGCAAGCAACCGTCGACTCGGAGCGAGGAAATCAGCCGAGCCGGGATCGCGTCAGCGTTCACTACTGAGCCGCGCGAGTTTAACGATTATCCCGATCAGTAAATCCAAGGGTAGCCGGTCGACCACGCAAGGCATTACAGCACTGCCGTCTGTACCGTTTCCGTAGCTCTTTCCACGAATGCCGGCAGTGCGCTTTCGCACGCTTGTCACAGTCGTAACTTCTGTGACAGCGTCACGTGTAACGGTTAGACGGAATGTTTTGCTAACGCCAGTTGCAATGGTCGTTCGTGTTCAACCGGTCGAAGTAACCAGTGCGGAAGAACCGGTGCAATCATTGCATTTGTTCGGTCCGCTTCTGCCGGCAAGGATGCCAGCAGGGAAAATACCGAATGTGCGGGCATCATCGTCCCGCTGTCGGGTACTGATCAGGAAGGAGCCGATCGTGACTGTTCGTCCGTGGTTGAAGGATTTTTGTGCGAAGCTGAACCGGCCCTCGCATTCCCACAGTCGACGACCTCATCGTCCATGTCATACACGCTCGAGGAATTCCAACGGTGCCGTCGAGCAGTCACTGGAAACACTGGAAGACCGTACTCTGTTGGCAGCATCCGTGCTGTTCGGTTCCGGCGAGCTTCAGATTCTCACCGACGCCAACGAGACTGTCCTGATTCGAGAGGATCCTGTGACGCCGGGCCGAGTCGACGTGCAGATTGGGACCACCACTGCAGCGGCGACGACAGCTCCGTCACTGCCGAACGTGGCTGTTACGGATGTCACGTCGATCGTTCTTATCACCGGCTCGGGCAACAACACGATTGACCTGAGTGGCGTGCTTGCTTCCGCATTCACAGGTCTGACTTCAATCAACGTACAGGGTGGCAACGGCGACGACATCATCATCGGCAGTGCTGATCTCGCTGTGTTTGCCGATGGCCAGGACGGCAACGACTCAATCACCGGCGGCAGCGCGGACGACACCCTCGTGGGCGGAGACGGCGATGACACGATTGCAGGAATGGCCGGCAACGACAGCATCGACGCAGGGGACGGTAATGACTTCGTCACTGGCGACGACGGTGACGACACGATCCTGGGTGATGACGGCAACGACACGGTTTCTGGAAATCTCGGCAACGACAACATCCGCGGTGGCGACGGTCTGGACAGCCTTTCGGGGAACGAAGGTCTCGACACACTGAACGGTAACTCGGGAGCTGACACCATCTCTGGAGACGACGGCGTCGACTTCATTCTTGGCGGTGGCGGCGCAGACCTTATCAGCGGCGGCCTCGAAGGCGACACGATTATCGGCAACGCCGGTTCCGACACGCTGTCAGGCGATGATGGAGCTGACTTCGTCCACGGCGGCAGTGGCAATGATTCACTCGACGGCAACGAAGGTGATGACACGCTCAACGGAATGGGCGGCGAGGACACACTCGATGGTGGCGGCGGCAACGACACCATCCTTGGCGGCGACGGCGACGACGTTGCATTGGGCGACGGTCCGGACGTCAACATTGTCACGTTTGGCAACGACGTGATCCGAGGCCAGGGTGGCAACGACACGTTACGCGGCACGCTCGGAGCCGACACCATCGAAGGTGGCGACGGCGACGACGAAATCCAGAGCGAGTTGGCCGTGAATCTGCCGCCTCCGATTCCGCCAGCACCGGTTGCTCCGCCGATTCCTCCGACGCCGCCGTTCGTTACTCAATTTGACCCTGCGGTTTCGACTGGCGGAACGACAGATCTTGGCGCAATGGCTACGCTGGCAATCGGAACCGGGGACCGCTCACTTCAAATTACGGTCGACGCTGCCGGGACCCCTGCGGCGACGTTCTACGACCCTGTTGGACCGTTTGGACCATCAGATCCGAGCGCCGGCGCACCTGCAAACTTTACAGGAATCGCGGTCGACGGTGGCGCGTTTGCACTTCTTGACGCGGGAGGGGCAACCTTGACTGGTACTGCAATGGATGTTGCCAGTGCCTTTACACAATCGAATCTTGATTTTTCCTTAATTCAACAAGTGGAAACGCTCACGGATTCAACTGCTATGCCAATTGGTGCATTGCTTACTCAGTCATACTCAGTGGCAAATCCTGGCACTGCGGCAGTCACCCTCGAATTCCTACGTGGCACGCATTACCACAGCGACCGTTTCGGTTCCAATGGATTCTTTAGTGCAGGCGGAAGGATCGTTGATTCCAGCGGCGTTGAAATCCTGCTACAGACGAACATGCTGGGAGATGAAAATACCGTAGGGACGCTGCTTGGTATCACGGGGATTTCAGGCGATGTGGTTCCAATCGACCGATTCGAAGTCGACACGCGAGTCTTCAATCTAGCCGGGATTAACAGGCCACTTTCCGACGCGGTCTATGATGATGCCAATCTCGACGGCTTCGCTGATTCGGGGCGAGATGTCGGTCTCAATTTACGGTCAGTATTTACAATTGCCGCTGGCACGTCCGTTGTGTTTACTCAGCACCTGTTCTTTGCCGACGCGGCACCGTCGGCTCTAGCTGGCGTTGTTAACCTGCCTCCGGTTGCTGCCCCGGATGCTGTCAGCGTATTTGCAACACCGGTGACATTCATTCCGGTCACCAACGATCTGGACTCGGATGGCGTTCTCGACTTTGCAAGTATTCAGATTGAGACCCAGCCGCTTAACGGGACCGCAGTCAGTCTCGGCGACGGTCGAATTACCTACACGTCAAATCCCGGCTTCAGCGGCGTCGACACGTTTACTTATTCGATTGCCGACGACGGCGGAGCGCGAAGTGCTCCGGCGACAGTCTCGATCACTGTCATCGAGGCCGCTGATACGATCGGCGACTCGCTCGATGGCGGACTTGGTAATGACACGATCATTGGTGGAGCTGGCGACGACTTTATCAATGGCCGCAGCGGCGACGACAGTCTTTTCGGGGCGCAAGGCAACGACACGATTCTGGCCGGAGCCGGCGACGACACACTCAGCGGCGGCGCAGGCAACGACACTCTGGACGGTCAAAGCGGAAACGACGTCGTCAACGGCGACGAAGGTGAAGACGTCATCGTGTTCGGTGGAACGGGTGATGGTCTGGACATTGTCGACGGAGGATCGGGGTCGGACACCGTTCGAGTTTCCGGGACAGCAAACGACGACACGTTCCGCGTTTCTCAGGATGCTCTGGGCCTGCTGACCGTCAGTCAGGCAACATCGATGATCACCATCGATCCGAGTTCTGTGCAGACGGTCATCGTCAATGGCCTCGCTGGAGATGACTTCATCGGCATTGACTCAATCCCACGAGTTGGCCGCATCGTCCTGATCGTGAACGGTGGATTGGGTGACGACATCCTCGACGCTGGATGGGTCGATTCAGGAAGCGTGATCCTCGAACTAAACGGCGAAGGCGGCGACGACACGCTGGCGGGCGGCAAGCAGAACGACCGACTCAACGGTGGCCTTGGCAACGACTCCCTGTTCGGCGGCGACGGGGACGACACGCTTTCAGGCGGCGACGGTCAGGACATCATCGGCGGTGGTTGGGGTCAGGACCTCATTCTCGGCGACGCCGGCAACGACACGTTGTCAGGTGACAACGGCAATGACGTCATCGACGGCGGCCTCGACAACGATGTCGCGAGCGGCGGAAACGGTGATGACACCATTCGAGGTAACTTTGGCAACGACGCTCTGAACGGCAATGCCGGAAACGACTCGATCCTTGGGTTATCCGGCAAGGACACAATCGTTGGCGGTTCGGGGAATGACACACTCGACGGCGGCCGCGAGGATGACCGCATTGGCGGTCAGAGTGGCAACGACCTGATCCGCGGTGACCACGGCGACGACTTCATCAACGGCGGCACAGGCAACGATGAAATCGTGGGCGAAGACGGCGACGACACGATCATGGGTGGCGACGGAGCGGACGGAATCTCTGGTGGCGACGGTGACGACTTCATCGAAGGCCAGGGCATGAACGACACCATCACCGGTGGCGACGGCAACGACACGTTGCGAGGCGGCGGCGGTGACGACACGATCCTTGGCGACCAGGGTGACGATGTCATCAACGGCAATTCCGGCACCGACACGGCTGCGGTTGGCGAAGGGGCCGATCCAGCAACGACCGACGTTGAAGTCATCGATGAGAACTTCGTGCTCGATTCGGAAATGATGATGAATCTCGACGGCGTTTAAGACTCGCCGACCAGTTGCGGTACACTGAGCCCGGTTCGGCAAGTTCGAATCGGGCTCATTTTCGTTGAGCCAGGGTCGCCGTTTCCAATTCAATTGTTCAAGCGTTTTACGGACGCCGATCGATGCCTGACTACTGAAAGACGACTGAAAGACGACTGGCCGCGCACCGTCGAGGAGCTGGAAGCTTGAACTCGTTTCGAACTTGCGAGTTTGTCGTAGGGTGTGACCAGCGGAGCGAATCAAACGGCTGGTGTGCCGGCGCGGGCAACCGTCTGAGTTCGTAGCGGTGAGGATTTCTCGCAGATCTCCGCGCCGGCACACCGCGATTACCGTTCGGCCCGCTTGTCACACCCTACCAAATACTCACAAGCTCTTCGGGATGTCTACGCGAACGCTCGCTGAACTTCCACCGGTTGGGCGTTTGTTACGACGGCGTTTGGCGTTGCGGCTCGGCCGAGTGTCGCGGTGACGGCGATCGTCCCGCCTTGTTGCGTCGCCGCTTCCAGCAGACTGACGCCGGCGGCGATGGGCAGCCCGAACCAGTAGCCGAGCTTCAGTTTACATCGTTGCAGGCGTGAAAGATTCTTGACGACCGGATGCTCGCCGCCGCGGTGCAACAACGAGTACAGCGAGTTTCGAGGCGTGCCTGAAACGCGATTCAGAATGCTCTGCAGCCAGCCGAACGAGTTCTGCAGCATCGCCATATGCCGTACGGATTCGTAATGAAACTCGTTGCACGCCAGTAAGCGTTGCAGCGTCTCCGGTGTGAAGTGGTAGAGATGTCGCGGCAGGTCGAGGTGGAACCAGTCGTTGCCGGTTCGTTGTGATTGCAGGCTTCCGAAATTGGGAACCGCCAGAATCAGCCGGCCACCCGGTCGCAGGATTCGTCGAATCTCGGCGAGCGTCTGTTCGGGATGTGGAAGATGTTCCAGAACATGCCACATGACGACGGCATCGAATGTGTTCTCTTCGTAGCCAGCCTTCGCCAGTTCGGGGGCGATACGAATTTGTGCGCGAGGATCGGCGCCGGACGCCGCTTCGGGGGCGATCTCGACTCCGTGCGCTTCGTGGCCGAGATCCAGCAACGCTCGCAGCATGACTCCGCGCCCGCAGCCGATGTCCAGAACTTTCGATCCGGCAGGAAGGTCGCCGACGAGAGATTCAACTCGCATCTTCGCGCCGAGTCTCACGCCGAACTCGACCAGCGGTTCAAACTTCGCCGTGGGCTCGCCGTAGTACTCGGCGGGGTAGAATGATCGAATTCGCTCGGCGGTCGGCATCGGGTACAGAGAACCGAGCCCGCAGTTTTCGCATTCAACAAGCTCTTCCGAAACGCCTTCGATCGAGTAAAGCCGTCGGGCCGACGTCGAGTGGCAGGCAATGCAGGCTGAAGTCGCCACTCGAGTGTCGCCGGTGACCAGGCTGACGGCGGGGTGTTCGGGGATCGGTGCTTCAGGTGACGAATCGGCGTCTGCTTCGCGCAGCAGGTTCTCGAGTGATTCAATTTCTGCCAGGGCGTCCTGCGGCTGGCGGACACTTTCGTGACGGATGCCTTCGTGACGGGAGTTGGAGTCCGGATGTGAATGTCCGGCAGCATCAACGACGGCGTCGACATCTTCGGAAGAAAGCTGGTTTTCTGGGGCGCTGAGCATGCTGGGATCTGCCTTCGAACATGGATTGCAACGCGCAAACATAGGTCGAAAGAGATGCTGAAACGGGATCTGCCGCAGATGTGACAGGTGATTCCGATGAGCCATGCCATGCTGTTCGGACTGTGCGGAAGATGCGGCCTTGCAATGAAGCCAGTCTAAGTGCTCTGTTTCATAAATCCTGCAAGTGTTTTCTGAGGAAGTGTTTGACCCGAAGCCGCAGGCGAAGGTGTTTTTAACGTTCAGAAAACGCCTTCGCCTGCGGCTTCGGGTCAAACGACAACCGTGTCAGCATCTTTGGAACGAACAGGATTCTATCGATGTGACTATGTACCAATTTGTAAAGATATCATATCCTCAGAATCAAACATCTAAGATACGCCCAAATACCAACGATAACCTATTTATCTGTAAAGGGTTACAACTATTCATCAATTCTCGTTTCGTCATTGGCACGCTGCCTGCTGAGTGATCTCTCAGTTCGAATAAGAAACTGACTGAGACCACGAAAGAAGGAAACAAGACCATGTCCACGACTCAGACGCACGAAATGATTTCGACCGGCGATGCGACCGCGATTCTGCCGACTCCGAATAACTCGAAGCCGATTACCGTCATCGGAACGCCGGCGATTCGCGAGACTTTCGGCCAGCACTGCCTGCAGCAGGCGATCAATTCTCGAATGGCTCCGGGCGTGACGGATCTCGTGCTGAACCCGGACGCTCATATCGGATACGGAGCTCCGATCGGGTGCGTGATGACGTCACCGACTCACGTTTATCCAGGGCCGGTTGGTGTCGACATTAAGTGCTCGATGAGCCTGTTGCAGCTCGACCTTCCCGAAGACGCGGTTGCCGATCGAACGGTCCGCCGAGCGATCATCAACGCGATCTGCGAACGGACTCCGACTGGAGCGGGCAAAGGTCAGCGCAGCGTGACTAAGTCGCGACGTGTTGATGAAGAACTCGGTCGTCGCGTGGCGATCGAAGGCGCGTCACGATCGGTGTGCGAGAATCTCGGACTCCCTCCGGAGTGGGCAGCACGCTGCGAGGATTCTTCGCACATCGGGCATGACGATACGCAGGACGCGCTGGGAAACCGTCTTGGAAAGTTGATCGACAGCGGTGACTTTCCAAGGTTTGCGGAAAAGATGATGCAGCTTGGTTCGTACGGAGGAGGAAATCATTTTGGTGAATGCGAAGTTGTGCAGGTTGGAGACGACACTCGTTCGAAGAACGTCGCCGAAACGTTCGGACTGAAGGATCGTCACGTGGCGTTCCTTTCGCACTGCGGTTCGCGAGGCTTCGGGCACAACCTGGCCGCTGCACAGTTCAAGGTTCTGCAACGGAAGTTCGAGCGGTGGAACATTCCGCTGCCGGGCGATGATCGTCAGCTGGTTTACGCTCCGCTGGGAACTTCGGAAGCGAACGACTATCTCGACGACATGGCTCTGGGAGCGAACTTTGCGACGGTCAACCACCTGTTGATCAACGCTCTGGTTCTGGAAGCTTTCCAGGAAGTTCTTCCGGGAACGACCGGGCGGCTGGTTTACTTCATCAGCCACAATATCGCTCGCAAGGAAGTGATCGATGGAAAGGTTTCGTGGGTTCATCGCAAGGGAGCGACGCGAGCACTTCCGGGCGGGCACTTTGCTCTGAAGGACACTCCGTTTGCAGAAACCGGACATCCGATTCTGTTGCCGGGCAATCCTCGGGACGGATCGGCCGTCATGGTGGCTGACGAAGGAGCATCGACAAGTTGCTACAGCGTGAACCACGGAGCTGGCCGAGTCCTCGGACGAAAGCAGGCTCACCGAACCCTGGATCAGCAGACGGTCGATGCGGAGTTCGATCGGGAGGACATCCTGACGAACTGCCGAAAATATCCGAAGGACGAAGCTCCGGCGGCGTACAAGGACTTCGATGAAGTTCTTAAGTCGGTGAAGTCGGCGGGCCTGGCGAGCGAAGTCGCTCGCCTGAAAGCTCGGTTCGTGATCAAGGACTCGTCGAAAGCCGACGATTGATCGCAAGCTGGCAAAGAAGAGTGTTTATGAGTCCGTGCTGTCTTCGACTGGCGAAGCAGCACGGATTCTTTTTTCGCTCCAGTCAGCAATCCCGACGACGAGGATTGCGACAACAACTCCGCCACAGTCGGCGACGGCGTCCATGATATCCGGGTGGCGGTTGATGATTGGAACGCCCTGCGTGATCTCGTCGAAGGCCGAATAGAGACTGGTTATCGCGGCGAGGATGATCGTCTGCCGCATCGTCGGCCAGGCTTCGTGGATGATCCGAATTCGGGTTGCAAGAACGAGGTACAAACCAAAGTACGCTGAGAAGTGCAGAACTTTGTCGGAAACATGCGCACCGATCAGCATGTCGGGATTCGGAATGTGCGTGCCGACGTAAAGAGCGAGCCAGTAGCAGGCGGCCGCTGGAGTCGCTAACCGCTTTAGGATTGACGGTTTCCCGTAATCAGAATTCGCAGCCGTTTGATTAGAAAGGTCAGGCATGTCTACTTCTGAGAGAGAGAGCTCGTTCCTACGCTCCGCGTGGGAACGTTCTGTCGGACGCTCCGCGTCGTGTCAGACTGGGACGCAGAGCGTCCGGTGTCGCATTCCCACGCTGGAGCGTAGGAACGAGTCGTCGAACCAGGGTGTTTGATAATTCTCGATGGAGACGTTTTGCGGAACGGGGTTTGGCGGCGTACGTTAATCGATTACCGTTGAAGCCTTGTTCACCGCGACGCGTTCCGCAATCGGGATGCTCATCGTACGGATTTCTTTTTTTCGGTCTATGTACTGACCTCTTGCGGAGCCGTGGATGACGGACCTTTTTATAGGCATGGCGATCCTTGCCGTGGTCAGTCAGCTCGTCCTGATGGCAACTGTCTGGTCGACTCGGAACATCACCAAACGCGAAGCAACCGCCGTCGGTGTCGTTGTCGCTCTGCTGATGATTTGCTACCTCCGCTTCATCTGGAAATCGTCGGTGCTCGCTGAGTACCTGCCGTACTCGTCGATCGTCGTGCTGAGCAACTGGTTTCCTCCAGCCGCTGCGTTTCTGGCGGGGATCACGTGGACTCACGGTTACGGCTCGAAACTTCGCCGCGTCGCCTTCGGGGGCGTTCTGTTTGTAACGTCGTGCTGGTCGGTCGCGTCGCCGCTTCTGGGGTCGCCTCCGGTCTGCAAAAATATCTGGGACAAACACAGCGTCTGTCGGCAAACGTCTCGTTACACCTGCACGCCGGCCGCAGCCGCGATGCTGCTTTCCTGGCACGGAATTCCGTCACAGGAATCTGAGATGGCCGAACTTTGTCTGACTCGCGAAGGGACGACCTGGCAGGGCCTCTTTCGAGGCCTGACGATTAAAATTCGCAACCAACCGTACCGCGTCCGAGTCGTCGAGTGTGAGTGGGACGAACTTCCAGAAAAGCTCACGGGCCCGGCCATCCTGTCCGTGGGCATCGATCCGTCGAAGCCATACCCCGAACACTACACAAAATACTGGGGCTGGATGCCGGGCGTCAGGCACTCGGTCATGCTTCGCGGCTTGATGACGGACGGCCGGCTGTTGATCGCTGACCCGGCGGTCGGAGCGGAACTCTGGCGGGAAGTGGACCTGCAGACGCTGTTTCGGGGTCGATTCATCACACTGGAACCGACCAGCGAAACGGTCGCGAGCAGAAGTGTCAGCCAGAATTGAATGGCCTGCCTGCGCCTGTTAAGGTTCGCGGGATTTGCGCTGGATTCTCGCGAAACGGTCGAGCAGCATTGAAGTGGCTCGTCGTAAAATTCGAAACTGCGGCCCCCTGTCCGACAGGTGGTGTCCTGCGCAATCCTCGGTTCTTCACACACGAGGTTTTGCAGGATGAACCCAACCGCACCCGCGGAAACAGCGACCGGCTGGACACGCAAGCACCTGCTTGGATTGCGAGATTTGTCCGGAGCCGAGATCACGATGATTCTCGACCAGGCTGCCGAATTCAAACGGCTGGCTCTGGCCGGAGAAATCAAGCTCAACTCGCTGAAGGGAACGACCGTCGCGAATCTGTTTTTCGAACCGTCGACGCGGACGAAGACCAGTTTCAGTCTTGCGGCAAAACGATTGAGTGCCGACACCGTCGACTTCACGGCGGCGGCCAGCAGTCTGAGTAAGGGCGAGACCTTCGTCGACACCGCTCGAAACATCGAAGCGATGGGCGTTGATCTGGTCGTCGTCCGACATTCAACTTCGGGAGCACCGCAGCTTCTCGCTCAACACCTTGACGCCAGCATCGTCAACGCTGGCGACGGCATGCACGAGCACCCGACTCAAGCACTGCTCGACCTGTTCACGATTCGTGAACACCGCGGCACTCTCGAAGGACTGACCGTCACGCTGGTCGGCGACATCCTGCACAGCCGGGTCGCTCGATCGAACATCTGGGGCCTGTCGAAACTCGGAGCACGTGTCATCGTCTGTGGACCGTCGACGCTGATTCCGCCACACATCGAAGAACTCGGCGAGAACGGCGTCGAAGTTTCAAACAGCCTCGATCAGGTTCTCGCCGAAACCGACTGCATCAACCTGCTGAGAATTCAGTTCGAACGTCAGCGGAGTTCGTTCTTCCCGTCGCTTCGCGAGTACGCTCACTTCTTCGGCATGAACGGCGAGCGAATTAAGAAAGCGAAGAAGGACGTGCTGATTCTCGCGCCGGGGCCGATCAATCGCGGAGTCGAATTAACGCCCGACGTCGCCGACGGGCCACACTCGGTGATTCTCGATCAAGTAACAAACGGGCTGCTTGTGAGGATGGCCGTGCTGTACCTCCTTCAAAAACGACGTGAGCAGGAAGCCACCGAACTGACGGCAACCGGGGAGGTGAGCCAGTGACGACCACTCTGATTCGCGGCGGAAGGATCGTCGATCCGAGCCAGGACATAGACCGCGTCGGCAACCTGCTGATCCGTGACAACCGGATCGTGGGAATCGACAAGGGCGCGGCCGTCGCCGACAACGTGATCGACGCGGCGGGCAAAATCGTTTGTCCGGGGCTGATCGATATCCGCGTTTCCCTCCGCGAACCCGGCAACGAAGAAGACGAGACGACAGCATCGGGAACAGCGGCCGCTGTGGCCGGAGGATTCACCAGCATCGCCTGCGCGTCCGACACGAAGCCGTCACTCGATAATCGCGGTGCTGCCGAATTCGTTTTCCTGATGGCGGCTCGCGCTGGCAATTGCAACGTGTTTCCGCTCGGAGCCATCACCAAAGGCAATCAAGGAGCTGAGCTCGCCGAAATCGGTCAGCTTGTCGAGGGCGGAGCGGTCGCTCTGGCCGATGGGAAACTGCCGGTTGCCAATGCGGAAATCATGTGGCGAGCGCTCGAGTACGCTCGCATGTTCGACTGTGCCGTCTTCAACACGCCGCAGGTGCCCGAGCTCGTCGCCAGCGGCGTCATGCACGAAGGCTACTATTCGACGTTGCTCGGTCTGCCCGGAATCCCGTCGGCCGCTGAGAACATCATGGTCAGCCGCGACATCGCTCTGGCCGCTCGAACGAACGGGAAGCTTCACTTGAACTGCGTGTCGACGTCGGTCAGTGTCGACCTGATTCGCCGCGCCCGCGATCGCGGCGTGCAGGTTTCGTGCGACGTGACGCCGCATCATCTCACGCTGACCGATGCGGAGCTGCAGTCATTCGAGTCGTGCTACAAGGTGAACCCTCCGCTGAGGCCACAGTCGCACATCGACGCGCTGATCGCTGGCCTGAAAGACGGAACGATCGAGGTCATCAGCTCGGACCATCAGCCGTGGGCCGCCGAGAAGAAGGACCGCGAGATTGATCTCGTTCCGTTCGGAATCGTCGGTCTCGAGACTCTGCTGCCAATCTGCATCCAGTCGCTGATTGAGCCCGACCATCTCACCTGGCCGCAGTTGCTTTCAAAGCTGACCACCGGCCCGGCCAAACTGCTCGGCATCGAAAAAGGAACGCTCGCCGACGGATCCGATGCCGACATCACAATCATCGACCCCGACGTCGAATGGACGATCGACCCGACCCGGTTCAAATCGCGAAGCCGCAACACTCCGTTCGGTGGTCGGGCAGTCAAAGGCCGTGCCGACTCCGTTCTGGTTAACGGCGAAGTTCGTTATCAGGCATGAGCAGACGGATCGGTAGTTACAGTTAAGCACCCAACGATCCGGACGACATTCATATGCCTGAAAACGGGATCGGTCTCGTTTCGAATTGCTGGAAGGTTCAATTGGATGCGGGAGTTCCCCTCGCCAGTTTGATCGAACGAGCAAGTCAGGAAGGATTCCGATTCGTCGAGCTTCGTCAGGGTTGTCTCGGCGAGTGTGAAGATTCGGCAACGCGACTTCCCAACGCAGCCGCGCTGAAGAAGCTCGCTCAAAATTTTCCGGAGATCACGTTCGATCTTGCTGTCGAGTTGCCAGTTTTCTCTGAGTTTGTTGACGTCTCTTCGAAGACGGTCGAAGCGATGCTGCTCGGGGCGCGCGCAATTTCAGAGAACGATCGACCTGGACATCTTCGAATCGTGGACCTTGTTTCCAGGAAAGTTCCTGCCGAGCGGTCAGCAACAGACTCACTGAATGTCGCCTTCTGTCTGGAAGACGTCGTCGAGTCGCTGCAGAACCTGAAGGGTCAGCTTCCGGGCGGAATCGTTTCTGTCGAGCACTCATTTCAACCGTGGTCCGGATTTCGCGGAGTCTTCGAATCTACGAGTTCGGGCAGCGATGCGTCGAACGGCTCGGTGCAGGTTTGCTACGACCCGTGCAACCTCTGGATCACCGACGACGGCGAGAACGCGAACGAGATTACCGCACGACTTCCCGTCGAATGGCTCTCGATGGTGCACCTTAAGCAACGAGTTGACGGTGCAATCTCGCCGCGAATGGAGCCGGGCGATGTCGACTGGCCTCGGCAATTGAGTCTGCTAAACAGTGCCGGCTACTCCGGTCCGTTTCTGTTTGAAACCGCGCCTTCGGAAGATGTCTGGGAATGTCTGCGCGACAGCCGTGACTACCTTGCGTCGATCATTCGCAGGCTTTGCTAGCAGGGTGAACCCGCTACGAATTACAGAATGGCACTTTGCTGACGCCGATTGATGTCGCGTCCTTTTAGCCGCGAAGCGGCGGCAGCACATAGCCGTGGGTGTCAACCCACGGATCACGATCAAACCGGACATGAGAGCCGCGAAGCGGCGGCAGCGAGACGATTGCTGTCGCCGCTTCGCGGCTGTGGCTCTTGTCAGTCTTTTTCTGCGGGCTTACGCCCGCAGCTATGTGCTGCCGTCGCTTCGCGACTCATGACTGACGATTCGAGGCTGTGAGATTTGTTTTTGTAGGGTGTGACCAGCGGGCTGAATGGAAATTGCGGTGAGCCGGCGCGGAGATCTGTGAGCAAAGCTGACGGCTACGAACTCCGGCGGTTGCCCGCGCAGGCACACCAAATCTGGAATTCGCTCCGCTGGTCACACCCTACGAAAAACTCACAATCTCTTCGAGCGGTGTTGCGTCGCGACTGTTACTAGCGACTCGTTATTAGCCTGCGGAATTGGTGTCGAGGCAACCTCGCAGTAACTGAATCGGTCTGATGATGTCGTTCAAATCGGCGACTGGAATCAGACCGCCGACGACTCGCCGGCAGAAGATGTCGAGCATGATTTCTTCTTCGCTGCGGTCGACGGTGAGAGTTTCGCGGTTTGACTCCTCCGAGTCAGGTTGCCACGAAAGTTCAGTCGTTGAATTCAACTTTGCACTGCCGTATTCGCAACGCACTTCGACTTCCGGCATCCACCGTTGCGACGGATCAGTCGCCAACAGAGCCGGCGTCAGCAGCGATGAATGCCTGCGGCCAGCCATCAGATCCTGAACGAAACTTGAAGCAGTGATAGTCGCATCGTGGCCTGCTGAGCGGAGCGTCAGCTTCGCCGTTCGGTTTCTATTGACGTCTGCTCGTGGTGTTTCGGAAGCAGCTTTACTGGCCGCGAGCGGCGGATACGACAAGATGAATTCGAAAAACCTTTCGGTGGCAGTCGTAGTGCCATCCGGGTCGCGCGTCGGGTTAACCGATGCTGATATCGGAAACGCTCGAAAGAGTGTGCGGCAGAAGTCGAGCCAGCCAACGAGCGATTCCAGTGTTGAGTCTGCAGCGGAGGTGGCCGCCCGCCGTTCTTCGTTTTCCGCCGATGCGGTTTGTCCGGCAAGGTCGATAGCGATCTCGCTCGGTTGCCCGATTTCGGTGGCGAAGAGTTCCTGAAGCCGGATGGCGCCGGGGAAGAACCGTCGCCACATGGCAGGCACGATCAGGCTGTTGGAATCGGTGTGCCAGGCTGTCTGCCGTTTCTGGTTGTCCTGTCCGGAGAACGGCCATGAGGCGAAGAAAACGGGTTTCTCCTGCCTCGCCAGCAACGGCAAAACGGCAGTTCGCGTCCAACCAGGATCCATCACGAGGATCGCTTCGACGTTGCCTCGACTGGCCAGAGCTGCAATTCCTGAAACCGGATCCGCGTCCAGATCTTTCGCTGCTTGCTCGGCACGAGCGAACACCGGGTCGTACACGGCTTCGACATGAATCGGCTGCCGCAGTCTCGTGAGGACAGGGCGAAAGCGTTCCCATTGAGGGCCGACGCCGACAAGACCGACCTGAATCATGAATCACAAACCAGGGGAGACGCGATGTGAGAGGGGCGTGTGTGGTGGCGCGGTTCAGACGTCGCGGCCATGAAAACCAAGCAGGATACCACATTCGACACTGCTTTGCCCAGACCTGGAAATATTGCTGAAAGCTGTGAAAAAGGGGGTTCTGAGGCTCTGGTAAAGCAAGGGCACAATCCAATAACCTCGCAGGATGCGCTCGACTTTTCGGGCATTCGGTCAGATGAATTGGTCGGTTGAATTTTTCACGGATGGCAGGGAGCCGTTGTGTCACTGATAAAGGTTATGGAACCCCGGTTCCGAGGCGATATTCGATTTCGCGGTGCGGCGTACGTTCAAAGCGAGCGGGTTGAGATCACTCATGTCACCGACGACCGACTTTACGGCGTCGTTCACGATGGCGACGAGTTTCAGACGCAACTGTCGCGTGACGAAACTCAGGTCGTTCCATTCTGTACGTGCGCGAAGGCGGGACAGCAGGAAATTCACTGCAAGCACGTCTGGGCGACGATCCTGATCGCCGAGGATCAGGGCTACATCAACAGCAGTCTCCGCGCCGGGCATTTTCCGCCATTCGTCGCGATTGACGACGACCTTGAACTCGACCTTGATTCGGACCTCTTCGACGACATCTCGATCGGCGACGCGTACGCACCGACTCAGCAAAAGGCGCGAGCGGCTCGCACGATCGAAAAGCCACTCAATGACTGGGAGCGTCGCCTGAAAACGATTCGCGACGACCTGGACGAAGGCGAGCTGGCCTCGGCAACGTCGCGGGAACGCGAGATCCTTTACCAGCTCGACATCGCCGCCAGCCGTGAGCACGGCCAGATCATCGTCGACGTGGCTCAACGTCAGCGACGCGCGAGCGGTCAATGGGGAAAGATGAAACCTCTCAAGTTGAAGCCGGGCAAACTCGACGATGTCGAACGGGAAGAAGATCGCGACATCCTCGCACTGATGGGCGGCGGCGTTGTCGATCGAACAAACTGGTTCGGACAGCAGAGCGAATTTCAAACGGCCGTTTATCGATATCGATTGCCGTCCGAGCTTGGGGAGAAAGTGCTGCCGCTGCTTTGCGCGTCGGAACGGTTCGTCATTTACGATCCAACTGGTGATGACACCACGAAAAAAGTCTCGTGGGACGATGGCCCTGCCTGGCAACTGTCGATGGGAGTTGTGCAGGCCATCGACGCGATCGTCCTCGAAGACGGCAGCGCCCACGAAGATTCCGACGAGGAAGCCGATTTCGGAACCGACGCCGACGCCGATTCAAAAGACGGCAATTCAGAAGACGACTCTTCAGAGGAACCGCGAACGTACTGGACGCTGGAAGGTCGACTTTCGCGCGAAGATGAAGAAGGCACGAACTGCGACGTTCGCGACGTTACGCTGATCGTGCCTGGCGGGTTTGTCGTGCGCGGCCGATCGATCGCGCACCTGGAAGACTTTGGAGCCTACGAGTGGATCCGACTCTTGCGGTCCAAAGACGTCATCCGCGTCCCTCAAGGTGAAGAGGCCGACTTCGTCGACCAGTTGCTCGACATGCCGGCCATGCCGAAACTTGAGCTGCCGGAACAACTGAAACTGGAAGAGGTCACTTCGGTGCCTCGACCGAAGTTGATCGTCGCCGCGCCGCGAGGCCGCTGGAAATACGAAAAGCTGCGAGCGGAACTGCACTTTGACTATGACGGAACGGACGTGCGAGGTTCGAGTCGTCGAGCCGTGATCGTTCAGCGGGAACTCGGTCGCGCGTTGGTTCGAAATCGACATGCCGAACAGGACCTGTGGAGAAAACTGGACGAATTTGGTTTTCGCCGACTTCTTGACCGTCGCCGCGGTGCGCACGACGTCGAGATTTCAACACGTGATCTCGGTCCAGCCGTACGGCAATTGATCGACGAAAAATGGCAGGTGCAGGCCGACGGCCGAGATGTGCGGCAAGCCGGGCCGATTCAGTTCCGAGTCAACACGTCGACCGACTGGTTCGAACTCCAGGCAGACGTGGACTTTGCCGGTCTGAATGTTTCGCTGCCCGAGTTGCTGGCCGCTCTGTCTCGCGGTGAGACGACGATCCAGCTTGATGATGGATCGATGGGAATCCTCCCGGAAGAGTGGCTCGCTCAGTACGGACTGCTGACCGGACTCGGAACTCCCGACGGTGAGAATCTGCGGTTTTCAAACACGCAGGCTGGACTTCTGGACGCTCTGCTTTCAGGGCAGGAAGCTGTCGACTACGACCAGAAATTCCTGGACATCCGAGATCGGATGCGGAAGTTCGACGGCGTTGAAGAAGCCGTCGCGCCACCGACATTCGAAGGTGAACTTCGTGGCTACCAGAAGGAAGGCCTGGGTTGGCTGCAGTATTTGCAGGCGTTCGGCTTTGGTGGATGTCTCGCGGACGACATGGGCCTGGGTAAAACCGTCCAGCTCCTGGCGCTTCTGCAGGAACGCAAAGATCAGAAGATGGAACCCAAGTATCCGTCTTTGATCGTCGTTCCGAAGTCTCTGATCTTCAACTGGCTGGAAGAAGGTCACCGATTTACGCCCGAGCTGAAAATGCTCGAGTACATCGGCATCGAGCGTGCTCAACTGCGCGATGACTTCCACAAAGTGGACGTCGTTCTCACGACCTACGGAACGTTACGTCGCGACGTCTACCAGCTCAAAGACATTCCGTTTGACTATGTCGTGCTGGACGAAGCGCAGACGATTAAGAATTCGGCGTCTCAAGTCGCGAAGGCGTCGCGGCTGCTCAACGCTCGTTACCGAGTCGCGTTGAGTGGTACTCCCATCGAGAATCATCTTGGCGATTTGTGGTCGATCTTCGAGTTTCTCAATCCGGGGATGCTCGGACGAAGCTCGCTGTTTCGAGTTTACGCAGCCGACGCAACGGACACCGAATCTCGCGAATTGCTTCGCAAGGGACTTGATCCGTTCATCCTGCGGCGTACCAAGGGACAGGTTGCGAACGATCTGCCAGAGAAACTCGAGCAGACAATCTACTGCGACATGGGCCGCGAGCAGCAGAAGCTTTACGACGAAATGCGAGCTCACTATCGCGAATCACTGATCGGCCTCGTCAAAGATCAGGGTCTGGCCAAGTCGCAAATGCACGTTCTCGAAGCACTGCTTAGATTGCGACAGGCCGCGTGCCACCCAGGACTGCTCGACGAAGAACGCATCGACGGAGCGTCGGCCAAGATGGACGTGCTTCTGTCTCAGGTCGAAGAACTGATCGGCGAAGGCCACAAAGCGCTCGTCTTCTCGCAATTCACCAGCCTGCTGGCAATCGTGCGAAAGCGATTCGACGAGAAGGGGATTACCTACGAGTACCTCGACGGCCAGACTCGGAATCGCAAAGAAAATGTCGACAGGTTCCAGAACGATCCGGACTGCCCGGTCTTCCTCATCAGTCTGAAGGCGGGTGGACTGGGTCTCAACCTGACCGCCGCCGAGTACGTCTTCCTGCTGGACCCGTGGTGGAACCCGGCCGTCGAAGCCCAGGCGATCGACCGAGCTCACCGAGTCGGCCAAACGAAGCAAGTCTTTGCTTACCGACTCATCTGTCGAGGAACGGTCGAGGAAAAGATTGCATCCTTGCAGGCACAGAAGAAGGAACTCGCCGACGCAATTCTTCAGGAAAACAATTCCGTCATGAAGAAGATGACCGTCGAAGACCTCGACATGCTGCTTTCCTGAGTTGGCCTGCTGATTGTTTCTGACCGATGTGTCAGGTTGTGTACATGGTTGCAACGGCGATGACTGCAGCTTCTGTCGACGGTCCCATCGCGCGCTTTCGCGTTGCACTGCCGGGGTTTGCGATTGCCCATGAATGCGATTGCCCATGAATGCGAATACCGATGAAGTCGTAACGGTCAGGTAAACGGATCGTATTGGGGCGATCGGTGAAGGTCTGAGGTCGGCGTCATACTTTGCCTGGTCCGCGTGGCAGGAACTGACCATGCTTCGTTTGATGAATCGACTCGCGAAATCAGTCCACGTGGGTCGCGCTCAACTTAGACTTGCGGGTCGCAGAAAGTGATCGCATCTCTGCAAGGCTGCCGTGCGCATTCGCCCGGGCCTTGTCGCGATCTGCCGCCGTGCCTGAGTCTCAAAAGGGAGTGGCAAATGTTGCCCGCTCGACACCTGATGTCCCGACTGAATTTCTCACCGCCAATTCGACGACTCTGTTTCGCGATTGCCTGCGCAGCAATTCTGTCCGGAAGCGTGACTCAGACGCTGGCAGCCGATGCGTCGAAAAATCCGGACAGCCGCGATCGCTCCACGGCCGTCGCACTGAACTACTGCCGCGCGTCGTTTCACAGAATTCGGCAGAACCCTTCCAAGCGAGTGATGCTCGAAGAACAGGAAAAGATCCTTAACAACCTGAATCTCGACGGTATCGCCGACGAAGCGGTCATCAAGCTTTACACCAGCGTGCTGGATGAAATTGCCCAGATCGATATCGCTGAACGAGAAACCGATGTCCTGCAGGAGAAGTTCAAGAAAACACTGCATCGCGAACTCGGCGGAACCGCTCTGGCAGTGGCCGCGCAGATGGCGACGCTCTCGTTCGAACGCGCCGTCTACACCGGCGTCAACTCCTGGCTCGACTACCGCGACATGAGCTGGACTCGCGAATTTGACACCTGGAAAATCGAGAAGAACAGGATCAACGCCGTCGTCGATAAGTCGTCGAAGTTTCTCGACACCTTCTGGAAGCTGACTCAGTCGAGAAACATTCCGGACCGATGGCTTGTCCGAGGCAACGACCTGGACGACCTGACCGAAGCCATCCAGGAACCCGACCTTAGAAAGCGACTGCGCATCCTGAAGCGGATGGAACCGTTCATGGAGTGCTACCCTCCTTACTGGTACTACCTGGCGAGAACTCAGCAGGGACTCGGCGACTTTTCGACGTCTTCAGAAACTTACAACAACCTGGCCAATCTCGGCCACGGCCATTTTCGACGCGATGACATGATGGCTTCATCACTGGCCAACCTCGCCGTCATTCAGACGTTTCTCAACCAACCCGGCGCCGACAAGTCAGCTCGCCAGGCACTTGCCCATTCGCCGGACGTCTGGCAGGCGAATCTGATGGCCGCGCAGGTTCTCGAGAAACACGGTGAACTCAAAGACGCGGAAGACGCGATCCTGCGAAACATCGACGTTGACCTGGAGACGACTCGCAGCACGGTCGCCCTCGTCGGAATGTATTACCGGCAGCATCAGTCAGAGAAGCTGGCTCAGGCCCTCGCCAACGAGGACACACTGGCAGCACTGCCGATTCTCAGTCTGATGCAGGCCGCCGCCGAACTTGCGAGAACACACCCAGTACCGCCAGCAACGATCCAGCGGTTGCGAACGTCGATTCGCGTTGCCGTCGAGCCAAAGTTCGGAGACGACGACTTGATCATTGCCTGCGACCCTGTGTGGCAATCAGAGTTGGCAAAGGTCGCTGTCGTCTTTCCCGGACCTGCCAACGCCGCGCGAGCCATCCGCCACAGCAGCCTTGAAACTCACCCGTCCGGAGAAACAGTCATCCGATTCAGCGGCGTCGTGGACGGGGGCAATCCCCTCAGACCGTCTTCCCCGCAGCTCGCTGGTACGACGCTGCTGTTTGAGTTTCCTCCTGGTCCGGCTGAAGTCGCCCCACTCGTCGTGGTGCTGGGAGATCCGGCCAGCAAGCCCGCATCTGCAACTCAGGCGACCGCACCCTGGTGGACTGCCGCGTCACCGTCCGGAATTCGGTACGGCAACATAAGGCTCGATCTTCTTAATCCGAACCCACCGCTTAGTCCGAATCCACCACAGGCCATCGCGAGCGCTGAAGGCGGAAGCACGACTCAAGAAAACTCGACGACCGGCACTTCGGTCGGCAACAACGTGACGAACTCCAAACCGGGCAAGTCATCGACAACGAAGCTGCCTTCAAACTCGGCATCACCTCGCCGAGCTCCGCGGATCACCATCATCGGCGTCCGTGTCCGCGAAGCCTCTCGCGACACCAGCGAGCCACTTCAAAGTTCACAGTCCGACAAGGCTGAGCAGGATGCTTTGAAGCTGCCTCCACCACCGCCACCCTCTTCGTAAACGCAACAAAAACAAAACGGCCCGCATGCAATATCTGCACACGGGCCGTTTTGGATTGTTCTTCAGAATTGTCAGCCGAGGCAGCGTGTTGAGAACTTAGTATTCGCCCTGCCAACCGCTCCCCTGGATATCCCACTGACTATCGCAATTGTCCTGCTCATCGTTGAAGCGACTTCCCGACCGTCGCCCCTTGCCGCGAGACTGTGAACCGTTGGCTGAATACGACTGATTCATCGAGCTGAACGCGGACGCCACATCTTCAAGCTCGTTGTTGATTGCAAACGACACTTCGCTCAGACCAACGACCAGGCCGAGGACAAGGATTGATGCCAGCAGGATTAGCTCGGCAGACATCAGGAAACCGTTTTCGTCATTGAGCAGTTGTGTGAAGAGAGTTGTCATAGGGATGTTCCTCGTGGCTGGCAGGTTCTGAATTGAAGCAGGCCTCACTGTCGTTGTTCTCGACGCCCGCTGTCTGAATCAGATGTAAAGCAGACTGAATACCAAACCGTTCAAAAAACTTCACACTCACAAAGAACCGACACCATAACTGTCTACCATAAAGCAACTTAAGGGAATTTGAACGAAAAACCCATCCGCACAGCGATGAGCTGTAGTCGCTCAAAAACGTTGCGTGAAAGCAACACGTTGCCCGCAACCGTGATGCAAAGACGCCACTCCCAACCATGCGGATCTGCCGTGCGATTGCTCAATGCCTCAATGAAACTAGAATGCTCCGCGCCAGGCCGTCCAAATCGGGATTCGCCGTGCACCGGGAGCCGGGCACTTTGCCCGCCTGTCACTTGCAGAGTTTCGTCAGCGACCCGTGCAAAGCGACAGACAACCGAAAACAAACCCCAAAATTTGCGCCCGTAGCTCAGTTGGATAGAGCACCGGATTTCTAATCCGGCGGTCGTTGGTTCGAATCCAACCGGGCGTGCTCTTTAAGGCCCGATGTAGCAATGAGTTACATCGGGCCTTCTTGTTTGACTGTCGCTCCAAGCAACGTGGTGTCACCTGAAGTGTCACTTTTTGGGGTGGATTCCGGCTTTCTGCCGACGGCTTCGTAGAGGGCTGCGGCAGTGGTTTGGGCGTTTCGACCCACGTAGTAGCTCATGGTGGTGTCGATGCTTTCGTGACGCATCAGTTCCTGCAGCTTTGCCGGCATCACAAGTTCCGACCAGCGGAGACCGAAAGAGCGTCTAAGGTCATGGGCGGACGCATACTTGATCTTTCCGCCGTCAGGGTCAACGACGATATTCGCTCGTTTCCCGATCTTAGACACAACTTTCCCGACTGCATGGTACTTTAAGACGCCACCACGCCTCCCTAGGAGTCTGTCCGAGAAACGGGGTTTTCGAATTGGTGGTTCCTGAGAGGTAGGGAAGCGATAGGATTCTTCGGTCGTTTTCGTGGTACTCAAGGCCATTTGACGGAGAATGAGGATGGAACCTCGCAAGACATTTCGGGCATGGAAGCCGTACGAGTAGGTTCATCAAGGCGTCGCCCCGGCGGACGTGTTCCCCGAGGGCGATCTGGTGTTCT
>Ga0316208_1001373_pt1 | contig 23100 bp, 25 predicted proteins | sample 3monopyrite_MG_FD_204944 | JGI IMG/M metagenome (GOLD analysis project Ga0316208, IMG submission 204944) | Microbial mat bacterial communities from mineral coupon in-situ incubated in ocean water Damariscotta River, Maine, United States -... | ecosystem: Environmental > Aquatic > Marine >... | reverse complement strand
ATGAAGCACGGACCAGAGCAGCGGAGCAGAGCGGCCATTCGTCGCCGGGGAGAGCCTAGATCACCGAGTCGTCGAGGGGTTAATACGGTTTATCCATCAATCTCGTGGAACCGGATCCCGTGGGGTGGTCCGCGAACACTTTCGGTGCGACCCAGTTGGTGAAGCGTTGGAGATGGGGCTTGGGATCGCGGGTCTTGCCGAGGTCCCAGAGAAACTCCCGCCACCGGTAGTGATCGAAGTGGGAGCGGTTCCAGGTCGCGATGTCCGACCTCTCGGCAAAGACCTCCCGCCAACGTCCGGCCTCGAGGACTTCGATTCGAAGCTGCGCGCTCTTGTGGCCGACCGATCCGAACATCGCCCAGCTCTGCTTGGGGCCGAAGAGGGAGCCGTACAGGCGCATCGCCGGGCGCGTGGCCCGATGCCAGCGATTCCACGAGCTGGACGCCAACCCGAGCGGACCGGGGAGATCGACGGCGGGCCCGAAGGCGGTGGTGAGGACGAGGAGGATGTGTATGGCAGCGAAACCGCCGGCGAGCTGGCTTCGCCAGCCGAGATGCGGCGCCGTCATCAACTCGAGGGATCTGGGGGGCGAATGATCAGCACCGGGCAGGATGCGAGGCGCGTCGTGCGCTCGGCTACCGAGCCCAGGAGCAGACGTCCGAGCCCGGTGCGACCATGGGACGAGATGACGATGAGGTCGGAGTCGATGCTGCGGGCGACCTCTGCGATGCGCGTGCCGGGGTCCCCCATCCGAACGTGGACCTGGGCCTCGGCGAGCCCCCGATCCACGAGCTTCTTCGTGAGGGCGGTCTGGACATTCTCCATCCGCTGGTCTTGGCCGATGCTGCCCCAGGCAGCGGGGTCGGCGGGGTGAAGAGAGACCAGGACGTGCAGGACGTGGAGGTGCGAGGGCTCGTCTACGATCTGCCGGGCTTCGGCGAGGGCAGCGAAGGACGCATCCGAAAAGTCGATGGGAACGAGGACACAGCTACGGGACCAGGTGCTCATTTGGGAAGCTCCACGTTGTTCTCGGCATGGCACTCGCTACAAGTGGTGATGAACGCGGCGAAGGCGTCCCGCCGTGCGTGGGCGGTCTTTGCGCTGAACGCACGACCGCCGATGTCATGCAGCCGCATTTCGAGTTTCTTCGAGCCATCGGACACCTCTGGGAGCTCGGATGCACGGTGTGCGAGTGCCTTGGTGCCGGCGGCGTAGATGTCGTCATCGGGCACGACCAAGCCAATCCACATCAGATAGGCGGCCCACTCGTGGCGGTCCATGACCCCATCCCCGAACAGCGTCTCGTCATAGGCGAGCTGCTTGAGCGTCACATCCGGGCCCTTGTTGGCGAGGTGGCAGTCCGCGCAAGACCCGGCGAGCAGGGCCAGGCTCTTCCCCGATTCCTCTACGGTGGGAGCGTTTTGCAGCTCGACCGCGCGGGTGTGCATCTTGTCGACGTAGGGCTTCCAGGCGGCAGGAGCTTCTTCGATGGGTTCGTGCTCTGCGAGCTTTTTTGCCTCGCTGTGGATGCCCTCGAGGTTGCCGTCGAATGCCATGAACAGGGCCTCGGTGGCGAACTGGAAGTGCATATCCATATGCTGCTTCACCTCCCAATCGGGTCGGGGATGGGTCATCTTCGCGTCGTTGTCCGCGGCAGCAAGAGCTTCGGGGTCGGATGCGGCCGGCTCGGGTGCTTCTGGGGCGGGGGCGCTGGGGACAGAGGGTTGGCTGCAAGCGAGGGCGAATAGCAGGGCGAAGGGGGGCATGGGGGCTCCAGGAGGTGGCCGTGGTATATCCCACGAGCGGGAGGCAGGATGCCCTGGCAGACCCAGTACCGAAGCAAGCTCACCACGGCGGACCGCGCATTGTCTGGGATTGGACCCGGTATGCGCCTGTATATCGCGGGAAATGCGGCTACCCCCCGATACCTGGCGGAGGTCCTGGCTCGACAGGTGCCGCCGGGGGGCAAGGTCTCACTCGGCCACGTGCTACTGCTGGGGCAGGACCCCATTCCGACCCGCCAGCACGAGGGGGTCAGGCACCTGGCTTGGTTCGTCGGCCCGGCAGATCGGGATCAGGTGAACACGGGATTGGCGGACTACGTGCCCTGCCACCTCTCCGAGATCCCGCGGCTGCTCCGGTCTGCGCCGCTGGATGCAGCCCTGCTCACCGTCTCGCCGCCGGACTCTCACGGGTTCATGTCGCTGGGTACGGAGGTGATGGCTTCGCTTGCCGCTGCGGAGAGCGCCGCCCGCGTGATCGTGCAGGTGAATGAGCGGATGCCGCGGGTCCTCGGCAACACCTTTCTCCACATCAGCCAGGTCGATGCCATCGTCGAGCACTCCGAGGAGCTGCCGGAGATCCCGTGTCGGGCTGCGACAGAGGTGGAGCGTCGTATCGCCGAGCATATCGTGCCTCTTGTTCCCGGAGGGGCGACGATGCAGCTGGGGATCGGCGGGATCCCAGACGCGGTGGTCTCTCTGCTCCGGGAGCACGAAGGGCTCGACCTGGGTGTGCACAGCGAGATGATCAGCGACGGTGTGATGGCGGCCGTGGAGTCGGGGCTGATCACGGGTCGCCACAAGACCCGTCACCGGCGCAAGGTGGTGACCACATTCATTCTGGGCTCCCGCGACCTCTACGACTGGGTTCACGAGAACCCGGTGGTAGAAGCCCACCCTTGCGACCACACCAACGACCTGCTCGTGGCGAGCGCCAACGACCGGCTGGTGGCGCTCAACAGCGCCATCTCGGTGGACATGACGGGGCAGGTGAACTCCGACTCGATCGGCACCCGGATCTACAGCGGAGTGGGGGGCCAGGTGGACTTTATCCGCGCTGCGGCTCGCTCCATCGACGGGGTTCCGATCATCGCGCTGCCGTCTACCGCTCAGGGGGGCAAGCTGTCCCGTATCGTGCCGCGTCTGGCCCGAGGAGCTGGGGTCGTGACCAGCCGCGCCGATGTGCACTGGGTGGTGACGGAGTTCGGTGCGGTCAACCTCTACGGTCGCTGTCTGCGGGAGCGCGTCGAGCTGCTCGCCTCTATCGCCCATCCGGACTTCCGCTCGGCGCTGCTGGATGAATCAGCGACCTGATTCCCGGGCCACCATCGCCCCGGTCCACCACTCGAAGTCCCGGCCGAGCTCATCGCTGTCGGGGAAGAACGCGATGTAGCTCATGGCGTGGTAGGGCAGGAAGGTCGGGCGACCGGAGAGGTGGGTACCGATCTGGTGCACCGTCCGCCAGGTCCCGCTGTTGAAGTACACGCTCGGGTTGCCGTGGATGGTGCCGAGGGGCACCATCGATGGGAAGTGGCTGTGCCCATTGATGACATAGCGCAGCCCTTTGTATTTGGGCTTCTCGAGCTTCTTGGCGGCGCGCTCCGCGAAGCGGCCGTCAAAGACATGTTGCATCGTCTTGAAGGCGCGGGTGAGGCGCTTGTCGCTGGCCTTGGCCATGACCTTTCCCCGAGACAAGTTGAGCAGGGTCTGGAGACGGGCCCCAGCGGAGATTCCCGCTACCCGGGGCTGGTCGCGCATCCACTCGCGGAAGTGGGGATTGTCCAAGAACTCTTCTACCAGCTCGGACCAGGTGTCGGATACGGGCTTCATCAGCCCCCGTCGGCCCCCACTGATCTGACGAATCCAGGCGGGCACGGCATAGATGGGCCGGACGTCATCGATGTCGTCGAGGTGAGGCAGGTCTTCGTCGATCTTCTCCCGTAGCGCACGGGGGAATCGCACGATCAGCTCCATGCCGAACATATCGCTGACCGGGGCCCGTCCCTCGGGAGCGGAGCAGATGAAGTCGCCGGTGTGGCCGTGGTAGACGAGCACGTCGTGGCTAGCGAAGACGAGCTTGGAGGGGAACTCGACTTCGCGGTCTTCGCCGGTCAGGGCGGTCCAGAGCCGGCGCCGGGCGGCGGGCGCGTGGGCCATGAGGCGATCGTGATTCCCGAGCACATAGTGGACCTGAAGGCTGCCTTCCTCGACCTTGGACCGGATGGCATCGAAGAAGGCCTTCTCTCGGGTGAGGATACGCTCGACGATGGTGTCGACGACGCCCAGGACCTCTGGGGTGGGATCGTGGTAGGGCCGATGGGGGGTAGCCAGCCAGGTCGTCGACCGTACGATGTCCAGGAAGTCTCCGATGATGCATAGCCGTGCTGGGATATCGCCACGTGCGGCCTCGACCCGGGCCCAGAATCGATTGAAGGTCCGGTCCCAGGGTACGTGGGGAGCGCCGAGCTCGTCGGTGAGGTGCAGATCGCTGATGAATAGCAGCATCGGGCGCTTGCTACGGTAGGCCCGAGGGGTTGCGTGCAGCTTGGTGGGCATGGGGTCTATCCCTTGGACGCGGCCTTCTTGGCTGCGGCGCGGAGTTCCTGGTCGGCGAAGTACCGGAACACTCCCGGCACCACCCGCCGAGCGTACAGGACGAGCCAGCTGTCCCAGCCCACGCAGTTCTCGAAGCGTCCCCGCTCGACCGAGTCCAGGATGGCCGTGGCGACGACGGGTGCGCTGTAGGTGCGGGTGAAGCTGTTCTCCGACTCGATGGCCCAGATGATCGGGTGCTTGCCCTCGTTCTCGATCTCGAGGCCGGGCGTCTCGGTGGTGGGCGGGTAGAAGACGGTCACGCTCACGTCCTTGAGCAGCATCTCTTGGCGCAGCGCCTCGGCGAGGCCGGCGATGGCGAACTTGCTTCCCGAGTAGGCGCCGTAGCCCCAGACGCTCATGAACCCGAGCATGGAGCTGACCAGGCTGATGTGCCCCTTGCTCTTCTCGAGGTGAGGAATGGCGGCACGAACCAGGTTGATATGGCCGAGGTAGTTCACGTCCAGGAGCTTCTGGAACTGTTCCATTGGGGCTTGGAGAACGGGTCCTGTGATGGCGTATCCCGCGTTGCAGATGAGCACGTCCAGCCCACCCAGCGCTTCCACGGCCTGTTCGATCGCCGCGTTCACCCCATCGACATCGACGATATCCACGGACACCGCGGTGTGGGTACCCCCGATGGCGTTGAGGGCGGCCAGAGTCTCGTCCAGTGCGGCCTGCCCCCGTGCGGCGATGGCGACAGACGCCCCCTTGCGGGCGAGCTGCTCGGCGGCTTCACGGCCGATGCCCTTGGAGCCTCCGGAGAGAAATACGCGCTTACCGGTCCAGAATCCCATCGGTCACCTCGGGGCGGCCAGGTAACCGTTGACTGCGATCAGGGCAGCCGATCCACCTTGGACACGACCATCGCGTGGGCGTCTACAAAGCCTTGGAGCGCGTCGCTCTCCGCCGAACGCTCGGCATGACGAACCCCGATATCGTAGAAGCGCGTCGCCTTTACCCACACGGTCTCGACCTTCTTCCTGGCGTCTGGAGGGAGCGTATCGAAGCGGTTTCCGTTGACGGTCACCACATCGTCTCCCAGATGCTCATAGGACTGCCCAACCCGCATGATCTGCTGAAGGGTGAAGCGATCGTGCCCGTGCTCGATGGTCTTCAGCAGCTGGTCCCGAGAAGCGCTCAGCAGGAGGGCTCGCCGCTCGACCCGCACGGGAGACTCGGTGCCGAGCTCATCGGCGACATCGAGCCATAGCTCTACGAGCTGGGTCCGGGCCTTGGCTTGATGCCAGGTGGCGATGTCGTGGTCGGTCTCGTCGAGCACTGCGAGCAGCCGCTTGGTCCCGCGCTTGATCTTGCCCTTCTCCAGGATGAACATCGCGTGGTTGAGCTCGAATTTGGCCTCGTCGACGAAGTCCAGCTCTCGCCCTCGTCGAGCCTTCCGGAGCCACTTGAGGGCTTGCCGGGGCTCGCCGGTATCGGAGAGGGTCTCGGCGATGTGGAACTCGAGCTTGGTGTTGAACGCGCCGAGGGGCTGACGGGCGTACGCGGACCGATAGAAGTCCAGGGCGTCGGTGGAGTAGCCCTCGATCTGCCAGGCGCGCCCCATCAGATAGGCGGCTTCTTGATCGTGGGCGCCGGGGATCTCGAGCGCAGATCGGGCGAATTGCCTGGATCCGTCGAAGTCGTCCGCTCGAAATCTACGCCAACCTTCGGCAAGATACTCGGCGACGTCGGGTCGAAGAGCGGGTGTAGGGTCTGCGGCGAGTGCGAGGGTCGTGAACAGCATGATTCAGTGTGACGCGCAAGAGCGCAATCGGGTTCCCGGAATGTGGTAGATTTCTGTTGCTGCGAGGTGCGTGCTACGAGCGTCTTCATCGTCCCCCCGTAAACGTTGTCTTCGGACTTCGTCACTCGCCGTGGAGTGCATGCCCTTGTGAAAGGGAAGCCGGAAGCGGCGATATGAGGCCCACCTACTGAACGGTAGGGGGTTTTTGAGTCGCTGCTCACGGCCATCCCGGCATCCCCGTTCCCCCCTCGCACTGAGGGGGACGGGGTCCTCCTCCCCGTCGCGCAGCACCGCGGTCGAACGGGTTACGGCTGCGTCCCCGTCGACCACTCCGCTGGAGGACCTCTCTTGACCTGGGCCACCGCCATCATGGGCGTGTATCTGTGCATCCTCTTTCTCTTGTCGCTCAATGGGCTGCACAAGGTGTGGATGATCTACGCCTTTGGGAAGCGACCGACCCGGGGCAGACGGCCCGCCCCAGAGAGCTGGCCGACGGTCACCTTGCAGCTGCCGATGTTCAATGAACGCTATGTCGCAGAGAGGCTGATCGCCGCCGCTGGCAAGCTCGACTACCCGCGGGACAGACTGTTCATCCAAGTTCTGGACGACTCCACAGACGACACCGTCGACATCGCCCAGGGAGCGGTCGACAGGCTCGTCTCCGAAGGGCTCGATGCGGAGCTGGTTCACCGGGTCGACCGCACCGGGTTCAAGGCTGGCGCCCTCGATGAGGGTATGGCGACGGCGAAGGGGGACTTCATCGCGATCTTCGACGCCGACTTCATTCCGCCTCCGGACTTCCTGAAGGCGACGATCCCATGGTTCGACAAAGGGATCGGCATGGTCCAGGCCCGCTGGGGGCATATCAATGCCTCGGATAGCTGGCTCACAGCCGCCCAGGCCACTCTGCTCGATGGCCACTTCGTGGTCGAGCACACCGCACGCAACGCGACCGGCCGCTGGTTCAACTTCAACGGCACCGCTGGAGTCTGGCGCAGGGAATGCATCGCGGATGCGGGTGGCTGGCAGCACGACACCCTGACCGAGGACCTCGACCTCTCCTACCGTGCGCAGCTCAAGGGGTGGAAGTTCACCTATCTACATGATTTGGTCGCTCCCGCGGAGCTACCGCCCAATATGGCCGCATTCAAGACCCAGCAGCATCGGTGGGCAAAAGGCTCGGTACAGACGGCTCGAAAGCTACTTGCGCGCATCTGGGCATCGTCGGATATCGAGCTCCCGGTCAAGCTCGAGGCGACCGCTCACCTCACGGCGAACTTCAGCTACCCCCTTGTCGTTGCGCTCTCGATCCTGCTCCCGTGGGCGATCGTAGCCCGGATCGAAGGGGGGCTGTCCGCCCTGCTGGTGGTCGATGCGGTGCTGTTCGGGTTCGCCATCATCCCCTTCCTCGTCTTCTACGGGATGGCTGTGTGGCACTCGGGTGCGGTCGGCGTGGGGAGGCGGATCGCGCGACTCCCCATCGTGCTCGCACTGGGAATGGGAATGGCCGTGTCTCAGACGCGGGCGGTAGTGGAGGCCCTGTTTGGACCCGTAGGTACCTTCGTCCGAACACCCAAGTCCGGCGGCGCAGCTACGGTCGTCTACCGGGCGGCGACCCGGGGGCTCGTGGGGATTGAGCTGGTCCTGGGCCTATACCTCCTCGTCGCCTGCATATACGTCGTCAACGCGGGGTATTTCGCCAGCCTTCCATTCCTGGGCCTGTTCGCAGCGGGGTACCTCACGGTGGGCCTGAACTCGGTACGCGGATGAATGCCGCAGTGGCCAGGACGGTCAATGCGGGCCCCCAGGTCGCAGGCCCCAGCCACGGAGGCGCGTTCCAGTCGTACAGGAGCACGAGGTAGGAGCCCTGCAGGAAGGCGGCGGCGACGGGCCATCCGCGTCCTCCGAGAACCAGGGCGGGTGCGAACACCCAGAGCACGTACCAGGGATGAACGGTTGGAGAGAGCATGACGAATGCGGCCGCGACCTGTCGCCAGGTGCGGACCGGATCGTCGAGTGTCGCCGCGTGGGCTGCCACCAAGAGGCCCGCGATGGCGAGCAGGTAGCGGGTCCACGACCCGAGGATGGGCTCGAATAGCGGGAAGACCAGCCCATTGAAGGACCAGCTGCGGGAGTAGGTCCCCAACGCATCGAGGAGGGCGGGCCCGGCGGAGAGCACGGGTATCGCGAGGGCGATCAGCAGCAGGAGGCAGGAAAATGCGGCCGGGACGGCCTGTCTCCACCCCAGACGTCGCGCTACGGCTGGGGCGAAGAGAACGGGTAGCAGCTTCACGCCGACCCCAAGCGTTGCCGCCACAGCCGCGATCCACCCCGCTCCTCTGGTGGACCGGGTGAGGGCGAGCGCGGCGCTGAAGCAGAACAGCAGGGCGAGGGGCTCGAGATGAGCGCCGTTGGCCGACTCGATCACCGTCAGTGGATGGAGCGCGTAGACGAGCGTGGGCCAGGTGGCCATCCCGCGTGCCCGGCAGAGCCGATGGAGCAGCGCGATATTGGCGATGTCGATGAGGGAGGTGAGAGCCTGGGCGACCGCCGGCCGGGGGCCCAGCACGGCCATCAACCGGAACCACCACTGGGCGACGGGCGGGTAGATGCTCGGGATGTCCGGGTGATTGACCCGGTCGGCCAGCCACGGGTTCAGCTGTCCGATGACAGCAGGTGCCTCCACGAAAGGGTTGTGACCGGCCTGAAGCGCCACGCCCTCGAAAAGGAAGCGGTAGAGATCGTCCGAGAGCAGTGGCGGTGAACCCACCAGCAGGACCCTGGCGAGCGCGCCAGCCAACACGGCGGTCCGGAGTGAAACCTGCCCTCGGGGCAGAAGCGAGACCGCGATGCCCCAGGGCAGCGCCACCGCGACGACCCAGCCAGCGCCAGAACGGTCCGCCGTAGTGCCCAGTAGAACGGCTGTGCCCAAGACACCTAGGAGGCCGATGAGAACGGACGCTCTGGTTCTTTGGGTGTCGCTCTCGATCGATGTGTGAGGGTGCAGCTTTCGACTCCCGTTGACCCAGGGGGATCACGGGCTTAATGTGCCGGCGGGTCACCATCGAAGGAGACGATGCATGTCTAGGATCGCAACAGCTCTGCTGGTCGTCGCGCTGGGTGCCACTGCCTGCAAGAAGAAGGTTCCGGATCCACCTCCGCCCGATCCGGTTCCTGTACAGAAGGTCGAGGTGAAGCTGCAGATCACTTCGGTGTCGCCCTCGTCCGTCGATGCCAACACACCCACTTCCGCCAAAGTGTATGGAAGCGGGTTCAAGTCGGGCGCAACGGTCAAGTTCAACGACACCTTGGCGGCAAGCGTCAACGTGGTCGATCCCAACACCATTGACGTGTCTGTGCCGGGTCTCAACATCGGCAGCTACGATGTAACGGTCACCAACCTGCGCGAGGGCAGCACCACACTTCGGCAGGGGCTTACAGTGAAAGGCTCGACGGTGGGGGACTGCCGGCAGGCGACGGCCTACTTCGACTTCGACAGCGATGGGCTTCGAAGCGATGCACGCGCACTGCTCAACGGGAATATGGCCTGCTACCAGGCCGCCACGGGGACCATTCGGGTAGCGGGCCACGCAGATGCTCGCGGTACCACCGACTACAACCTCGCCCTCGGTCAGCGCCGCGCCGACACGGTCAAGCACTACCTCACATCCCAGGGCGTCGCCGGCTCCCGTCTTCAGACCGTCTCGTACGGGGAAGAGCGCCCTGCTGAACGGGGTTCGAATGAGGCGGCGTGGTCCAAGAACCGTCGCGCCGAGATCACCGCCGAGTAGCCCTGCTGCTCTGGAGAACACAGATGATCCGACTCTCCATTGCCCTGAGCGCGGCGTTCTTGCTACCAGGCTGTTGGGCGGTGCAAAATACTGCGGCCAGCGCCGAGTATGCCCGAATGGTCACCACGGCGAACCTACGCGTCGCCCAGCTCGAGAACGAGCTCGCAGAGTCTCAGGCGCGCATCGAACAGCTCGAGGAGTATGTTCGGGTCCAGGGCCAGAGTCAGGCTACCCGGCTGGAGAATGTCGACCAGGTCAACAGCGAGGTCACTCGACTTCGGGGTCAGATCGAGGTCCTGCAGTTCGACCTCGAGGCGCTGCAGAGTGGCGCGTCTGGCTCGCAACTTCAGAATGAGAGGCGCCAGCTGCACGACGAGCGCCGACTGCGACAGCTGGAGGAGATGTTGGGTGTAAAGGCCCCGCCTCCACCCACGGATGCGGAGCTCGGGTTGGCCTCGGCCGAGGGTGGTGGTGAGTCCACCGCTCCCCCCGACGGCAATCCAGACGGCACACCGGCTGTAGGTGCGGACACAGAGGCCCAAGACGAACTCATCCCAGACACCGCACGGGGCAAGCTGGAGCTCGCCGCTGTGCGGATGGAAGAAGGGAAGCCGGCTGTGGCCCGTGCGATCTTGATGCGGGCTGCGACCGAACATCCGGATGCCCCCGAACTCGATGAGATTCACTACCGCCTCGCAGAGACCCGATTCAACCAGGGCGATTTCCGCAAGGCGGCTCTGGCGTTCAAGAAGACGATCGACGAACATCCGAAGTCGCCCTGGGCGAGCTGGGCCTTGCTCCGACAGGGCGAGTGCTTCGAGGGGCTTGGCCAGCCGGACAACGCGCGCCTGTTCTTCGATGGAGTTGTTCAGCGATATCCAAAGTCTGACGCTGCCAAAGAGGCAAAAAAGAAGCTGGGAAGGTAGCGGTTGCGCCCTCCGTCTCCGGGTTGCCGATGGGGGCCTACCGGCTCCGCGCCCCTATACCTTCCGCGCGTAGCCGGACCGCAAAAAGGTCGAGGTAGCGGAGTATTTCGGGGTTCGCGGGAACGCCGCTGTGCGTGGAGTAGATCGGCGACCGCTATCGAGAGTCTCATCGATCATATACTCCCGCGGAACCCCGCTCCCGACCAGCGGAGTTGCCAGTGCGTGGTACATCCAATATAGGTCTGGACCAACGCAATCCCACCCGTGGGGGAGCGGTCTTCGGACCGGTCCTCTTTTTTTGTGTCTGAGATCATGATCCCTTCCGAACTTCGAAAGCGCGTGCGCGAGCTCATCGAGCCATCGATTCGTCGTCTGGGGTTCGACTTGGTCGCTGTGGAATGGCTGGGAGCCACCCGCGGGCCCATCCTTCGGATCAGCATTGACCACCCCAAGGGAATTCGGGCGCGAGACTGCGCCGAGGTCACGCACTACATCTCGCCCGTACTGGACGAGGCCGACCCGGTAGACAACGCCTACACGCTCGAGGTCAGCAGCCCAGGAATCGACCGCCCGGTCGAGCGTCTGGATGACTACCGCCGTTTTCTGGGAAAGCGGATTCGTGTGCGCTTGGAAGAAGGCCATCCGCGCCGTCGCTTCAGTGGGATGTTGGTCGGAGTGGATGACGACGAGGTGCTCGTCGAGGTGGATGGTCAGGTGCACAGGCTGCGCCACGACACGATCGAGCGCGCCCACCTGGTCCTCGAACTGAAAGAATACGAAAAACTCGCAGAGGTGCTCCATGATGCAGAGTGAGCTCGAACGTCTCGTGGAGACGATTACCCGAGAGAAGAGCATTCCCCGGGACGTGGTCGTCGAAATTCTAGAGAGCGCGGTCGAGGCCGCCGCTCGCCGGAAGTACGGCCAGGCTCTCGATATCGAGGCCCAGTACAACGACGAACTCGGCGAGGTCGAGCTGTTCAAGTTCGTCCGTGTAGTCGACGAGGTCGAAGACGACGGCATCGAGATCAACTTCGAAGAGGCTCGTGAGCTCGACGAAGAGTGCGAGATCGGAGACGACCTCGGGGTCAAGCTCGAGCCCGAGGTCGACGAACGTCCGCGCAGCAAGAAGCGTGGCAAGAAGGCCAAGGACGAAGATCGTCAGGAGACCACGCTCGGCAAGCTGCTGGGGCGTATCGCCGCTCAGACGGCCAAGCAGGTGATCATTCAGAAGGTTCGGGATGCGGAGCGCGAGCTCACCTTCAACGAGTTCAAGGACCGCAAGGGCGAGCTCATCACCGGCATTGTTCGGCGGTTCGAGAAGGGCAATATCATCATCGACCTGAATCGAGCAGAGGCGATCCTTCCCCGCCGCGAGCAGGTCCAGACGGAGACCTATCGCCAGGGCGATCGGATCCAGGCCTACGTGCTCGATATCACTCGCGCCACCCGTCAGCCGCAGGTGGTTCTCTCTCGCACCCACCCCGGCCTGCTCATGAAGCTCTTCGAGATGGAGGTCCCCGAGATCTATGAGGGGATCGTGCGTATCGAGGCATGTGCGCGGGAGCCTGGACACCGGGCCAAGATCGCGGTGTCCTCCACGGACAACGACGTCGATCCAGTGGGGGCTTGCGTAGGGCTCAAGGGTTCACGCGTCCAGGCGGTCGTCGGTGAGCTTCGCGGTGAGGCGATCGACATCATTCCCTGGCATCCCAACCCGGCGCGTTTCATCCAATACGCGATCGCGCCAGCCCAGGTCAGTCGCGTGTACATCGATGAGTCCACTCACACGATGGAGCTCGTGGTTCCGGATGACCAGCTCGCGAAGGCGATCGGTCGTCGCGGCCAGAATGTTCGACTCGCGGCCCAGTTGACCGGCTGGCGGATCGATATTTTCTCCGACTCGAAGCACCAGGCGATGCTCGATGGGGCTCGAGCCGAAATCGAGCGTATCGAGGGCATCGACGATCATGTGGTCGACATCCTCGTGAGAGCCGGTTTCCAGAGTGCTCAAGAGCTGGCGGATTCCGAGGCCTCCGAGGTCGCGGCCATCCTCGAGATCGACGAGGAAGCGGCTGCTGCCATTCTTCAGGGGGCGGACGCCGTGGTCGAGATGCTGATCATGGAAGAAAGCCAGCGGCGCCATTCGGGACCGGACGAGGAAGCGGGCGAAGAGGCATCAACCTAGATGCTGAGCGCCCCTTCTAGCCCCTGGTGGCTCATGTATTCCGCTGCCGGTCAGCTAGTTGGCTGAACGCAGCTGCGTGGTCTGCCGCGAGAAGCTTCCACCAGAGGCGCTCGTCCGGCTCGCTCTCTCGCCGGACGGGAAAGCGATCGTCGATTTTCGCGGAAAACTACCTGGCCGGGGTGGGTGGGTGCACCCGACCTGCCTGGCCGTATTGGAGCAGCGTCCGGGAATGCTGAAGCGGGCACTGAAGGTGTCGGTACCAGCGGGTCCATGGGTCGAGCAGTACAGGTCTGCCCTGGAACGCGCCATTCGCGATGGTTTGTCGATGGCGGGGGCTGCGGGTGCTCTTGTCGGCGGTCAAGTTGTGCTCAGCGGAGCGCTGCAACGGGGCGAGGTGCTCGAGGTGGTGCTCGCACAGGACTGTGCCGCACGAACTGAACGCGCCATTCGCGATTCGGCAGGAGAGGGCGTCGAGTTTACTCGACTTTCCATGGCGGCGGCGGACATCGGCCAGCTTCTTGGGCGCGGTCCGCGGGCGGCGATCGGCGTTCGACGGTCGCGGTCGGCCATCCACTTACAACGTCAGTTGCGCCGCCTGCGTAGCTTGGGTTAGTCCCCCCGAGACGGCGAGGTGTCACTGCGCGTGTCGATCGTGCGCGGTGCGTGCGTACGCCGTCAAACAGGCTCCGCGGGCCCCCGCCCGCCGCGCCCCCCGCGCCAAGCTCGGCCGCGGGGTCGCCAGGTGGAAGAATGTCGAAAAAGGATCTCCTCGAACGTCTCAACCGTCCATCGGATGGCAGCACGCTGCGCCGTACGGAAGGGGCTACAGCTCGTCCAAAGGACGATGTGATCACCAAGCGGGTGAGTCGCAAGGTCGTCCGTCGGCGGCGGCGTCCGGAGCCAACTCCTCCCGTGGTGGTCGAGCCCGTGCAACCCGAGCCCGTAGCGGAGGTGGCGGCAGCGCCCGTGGTCGAGGCTCCTGTGGCTCCCCCGGTCGACACCCCCGCCGCCCCCAGTGCGGTGGCACCGGTTGCGGTCGAACCCGACGCGGTCCAGGCTTCCAAGGTGCCGCTCACAGCTGAGGTGGCCACCCAGGCTGTCCAGGCCGCAGCCACGGAGCCCGCACCTGCTGCCGCAGAGCCCGCACCTGCTGCCGCAGAGCCCGCACCTGCTGCCGCAGAGCCCGCACCTGCTGCCGCAGAGCCCGCACCTGCTGCCGCAGAGCCTGCCCCGGCCGCCGCAGCGCCTGCACCTGCTGCCGCAGAGCCCGCACCCGTAGCGGCTGTGCCCGAGCCTGTTGTAGCGGCTGCACCTGCAGCGGCCGCGCCCGCGGCGCCACCGGTGGACAATCGGAACCAGCTTCCGGATGCTCCTCGGTTCACGGGTCTCGGCAAGGCAGTGGTCATGCCTCCGCCGGGCTATGATCCGGCCAATCCGCATGCGTGGCGTCGCCAGCAGGAGCCTGCTCGCCCGGCTACTGCCGCAGCCACCCCCGCGAGAGGTCGACGTCGGGTCGAGGCCGCTCCGGCCGGACGCCCGGATCGCTCACGAGGACGTCCTTCGGGGCGGGGTCGTGGACGAAACAACTTCGACTCCCGTATGCGTCGCAAGCCACGTCGTAAGCGTTCCTCGGGCCCCAAGATGCCGTCACCGGCGCCGCGCGCGAGCAAGCGTAAGGTCCGGGTCGATCATGTCATCTCGGTCAGAGATCTATCCAAGCAGCTCCAGGTCAAGGCGACCGTGGTGCTCAAGGTTCTCATTGATATGGGCCACATGGCCAATATCACCGAGATGCTGGACATCGACACTGCGGCGCTCGTAGCGAACGAGTTCGAGTACGAGGTCGAGAATGTTGGATTCCAGGAACAGGAGTTCCTCCAGCACGTGGCAGACGAGGAGGAAGACGCAGCGCTGCTCACCCGTCCTCCTGTGATCACGATCATGGGCCATGTCGATCACGGTAAGACCACACTCCTCGACACCATTCGGCGAAGCCGTGTGGCAAAGGGCGAGGCGGGCGGCATCACCCAGCACATCGGGGCGTACCAGGTAGACCTCGATGGGTCGGTGCTCACCTTCCTGGACACACCAGGTCATGCAGCCTTTACGGCCATGCGGGCCCAAGGCGCGGGTGTCACAGACATCGTGATCCTTGTGGTGGCCGCCGACGATGGCGTCCAGCCCCAGGCGGTCGAGGCCATTCAGCATGCAAAAGCTGCGGGTGTACCGATCATCGTCGCGGTGAACAAGATGGACAAGCCGGGTGTGAACCCCGATGTCGTCAAGCAACAGCTCACCGAACACGAGCTTGTCCCAGAAGAATGGGGCGGCGAGACGCTGTTCGCCCCGGTGTCCGCTTTGCGCGGCGATGGCATCGACGCTCTGCTCGAGCAGGTGCACCTCCAAGCGGAGATTCTGGACCTCAAGGCAAATCCCGATCGCCACGCAGAGGGTGTCGTGATCGAGGCGCAGATGGAGCGCGGACGTGGTGCAGTGGCCACGGTACTCGTGCAGTCCGGAACCCTCCGAAGTGGTGACTACGTGGTCCTTGGCTCGGCCTTCGGTCGGGTGAGGGCAATGCTCGACCATCGCGGAAAGCGTCTCAAGGAGGCAGGCCCGTCCACCCCCGTGGAGCTGTTTGGTCTGTCCGAGCTCCCAGAGGTCGGTGACGAACTCGCGGTCGTCAAGACCGAGAAGAACGCTAGGAAGCTCGCAGATCACCGTGCCGCGCAGAAAAAGCTCGAGGCCATGTCCGCTGGGCGTCGTACCACCCTCGAAGAGCTCTACGCAGCAGCGGCCCAGGGCGAGCTCGAGAAGCTCCACATCATCCTCAAGGCCGATGTGCAGGGCACGCTACAGGCTCTCAAGAGCTCGCTCGAGAAGATCGAGATCGAGGGCACGGAGGTCAATGTCCTGTTGGCCGCGGTCGGTGATATCAGCGAGTCCGACGTGAACCTCGCGGCATCCGACAACGCCATGCTGATCGGCTTCAACGTGAAGCTCGACAACAAGGCCCGTCAGGCTGCCGACGGAAAGGGCGTCGAGCCGCAGCTGTTCAGCATCATCTACGCGCTCCTCGACACGGTCGAGGCTCGCCTCAAGGGCATGCTCGCGCCAGAATTCGAGCACGTGCTCAACGGCTCCGCCGAGGTTCGGAAGGTATTCCGGATCTCCAAGATCGGTGTGGTCGCTGGTTCGTACGTCCTCGATGGGACACTGGGCCGCAACGATCAGGCCAAGGTCATGCGGGATGGCAAGCTGGTCTGGGAAGGACCGGTGCGTCAGCTCAAGCGGTTCAAGGATGATGTTCGTGAGGTCAAGGCTGGATACGAGTGTGGCATCAGCTTGGACGGCTACAACGACCTCGAAGAGGGCGATGTCGTCGAGTTCTACCGGCTCCAGGAAATCGAGCGCGTCTAGAAGGTTCAGTCGCCCGGGTACCGCCTGGGCGAAGCATCGGGAATATTGCTCGCTGCGCATGGCCGGAGTGGCATAGCCCAGGGGCGGGCCTATGGTTGAAGAACGGATATTCGTAGGAGTCGCCCGCGTTCAGCTGGGCATCCCTGGGGCGCGTTCGCTCAAGGACCGGCGACAGAATATTCGTTCGGTCGCCGACCGGATGCGCCACAAGTTCAGTGTGACGGTGAACGAGGTGGGGGGATCCGACTACCCCGGGCGACAGGTCCTGGCCCTCACGACGGCGGGGAATGACTCCCGTTTGATCCGGTCAATTCTCGATCGTTGTGTGGCGCTCGCGAGCGGATCCGGTCGGGTGCTGGTCGAGTCAGTCGACGTGGATGTGTTCCGGTGGCAAGCTGATCTTCGACGATGGGCCGATGACTCGATGGACGAGTACGGCTCGGCCACGGAGGATGGCGATGAGTGAACTCGCACGACGCAGGAGTGCTCGGGACATCTGGATCTCGCGTAGTCACCTCTATGCTCTCGGTTCTGGTGCGGCGCTCGCCATTCTCGTTTCGTTCGCGGTCGGGTATGTGCTCGGTCGGGAGTCGGTCGATCTACCGCGTCCGGTCGCCACAGCGTTCGCGGGAGAGGCGGGTGACGAGGCCTTGGTCGAGCTCTTGGCGAGAGTGGATGCCACGGCCACTCCCGATGGGGGGGTCCGGGACCTCACATTTCCCAATGCGCTTCGGGGAGAAGGAGGGGACGTCCAGATTCCCGCTCCCGTGGAGTCGGATGCCGTCACCGAGCTCGAAGGCGCACCGAGGCTCCGATTGGCACCGGGGGATGAGGCTCCGCCAGGCCGATGGACGGTGCTGGCCGCTACCCTGGATACCCGCGCGGACGCGGACGAGATCGCGGAGTCGCTTCGCGGTCGCGAACTTCAGGCCTGGGTTGGGGTCGAGCAGTCGGATGGTCGTACTCGCTTCCGGGTAGCTGTGGGGGGCTGGGGTTCCCGCACGGAGGCTGAGGACGCACTCAAGTCTCTCAAGCTCAAGATCGCCGCGGGGGGCGGTACCGCCGCTGTCGCACGGTACTGATTCTCTCGGGGAACAAACCGGAAATCCGCGGCTCGACCTCGGTCGACTGAAGGGGTCCTGCGCTACCTCACCAGCGGAGGTGATGCGATGCGTGTGGATGGATTCTGGATGGGATTGGTGGAGCTGTCTCCCAAGGTGAAGGTCGCAGATTTGGCCCGGCGTGCAGGAGGCTGGGCTCACCTGCGGGAAGCGGGTCCGAGTGGGTGGATCAAGCTCGGATTGACGGAGTCCCAGGCCAGCCGGCTTGGCAAAGCAGGCCCTTCGGACTCTGGTGGACAGGTCGTGACGGCGGAGGACCCGGGTTACCCCGCCGCGCTGGCGAGTTGTTCCAACGCTCCCCCGGTCCTCTTCGTCGAAGGGGATGTTCAGGCGCTCCAGGCACCGGCGGTCGCGGTCGTCGGTACGCGGAGGTGTTCTTCCTATGGGGGAGCGGTGGCTCGGGACCTGGGGTATCAGCTCGCCAATGCGGGTGTCGCGGTGGTGAGCGGACTCGCCAGGGGAATCGATGCCGCCGCTCATGGGGGCGCAGTGGCGTCGGGGTGCACCATCGCGGTGCTCGGCCATGGGCTACAGCACACGGCTCCACTTCGAAATCGCGGGCTACGGCGTCAAATTGTGAACTCTGGAGGGGCTCTCGTCACCACATGGCCGGACGATGTCGAGCCCAGACCCTGGACCTTTCCGGTGAGGAATCAGTGGATCGCCGGCCTGTCGTCCCACACGGTCGTGGTCGAGGCTCCCCATCGCAGCGGTGCCATGCACACGGTTCGGGCTGCTCTCGACTACGGCAGGCAAGTCGCTGCGGTGCCAGGTCCTATCGGAGCTCCGGCGAGTGAAGGTTGCAATCAGCTCATCGTGGACGGCGCGATTTCGGTGCTATCGGTCCCAGACTTCGTCGGGATGGTCACGGGAATTCAGCCGGTCCGCGATCGGTGGCTCTCTGCACTGTTCACCGGTTGCCCCCTCGAAGAGGTCGCCAAGCTACGCGGAGGCAGTGTCGCCGAGCTGATCGAAGAGCTCCAACTGCTCGAGGCTCTTGGGCAAGTGGTGCGATTGCCCGGGCAGCGCTATGCCACAGTGTAGATGCCTATTCCTATTACCCGAATCGATCCCCGCGCCTCACGCTTCCTCGAGCTCCTCGTGGAGTTCGGCCATCTGGATGCTCGGGGCGCCGAACAGGTCCTGTTCGACGCCACCGAGGGCTACGAGGGCTCATCCAAGCCGATTCCCTTGCTCGTCATTCAGCGCTTGGCGGCGATCGAGCTCGTGCGCGCGGACGCCCCGATCGATGGTGGCAAGGACATTCTCTCGGCGGACTGGCCGCTGCTGTTTCGCTGAAGCCCGTGTCTGATCTCGATGGCTTTCTCCTGCACTGCCGCGCCGAGAGGGGGCTCTCGGACAACACCTTGCGTGCCTACACCCGAAGCCTCGGGGAGCTCCAATATTTCGTGCAGGCGAAGGGCCGCTCTCTCTCCGAAGCAACGCGGCTCGATCTTCGGGCTTGGCTCTTCCAGGTGGGGCGCGGGCGGGCTGCGTCCACGCGCGCGAGGCATGTGGCGGCGCTTCGCACATTCTATCGTTGGATGCTGCGCGAGGGTCGTGTCGAGCGGTCGGTGGCCGAGGATCTCCAGGCGCCAAAGGTTGGCAAGCACCTGCCGCACTTCCTCACTCAGCCGCAGACATCCAATTTGCTCGACGACACCACGCTCACCGATCGAGATCGGGCTCTCATCGAGCTTCTCTACGGATCGGGCTTACGAGTGGGAGAAGCGGAGGGTCTCCAATGGGGGGATATCGATCTGGAACAGGGGCTCGTGCTCGTCCGACACGGAAAGGGAGGGAAGCAGCGAAAGGTGCCGATAGGTCCTCCCGCGGTTGATGCCCTCGATGCGATCCGGGATGATCCGTCGTCGGAAGATCCGGTATTCCGGAATCAACGGGGCGGGCGACTCTCTCAGAGGTCGATGCGTCGAATTGTTCGCCAGTGCGGGCTCGCGGCGGGCCTTGGTGGGCTTCACCCCCACGCGATGCGGCATAGCTTCGCCACTCATCTGCTAGACAACGGTGCGGATCTTCGGGGAATTCAGGAGCTGCTGGGGCACGCGAATCTCTCCACCACGCAGCGCTATGCCCATGTATCGACCCAGTCGCTGATGCGTGTGTACCGAGATGCCCATCCTCATGCGCGGGACGAGCCGGAGTAGGGGCGATATCAGGGACGTGTCGCTGCAATTCACGAAGAGAGCCAGATGGTCAATGTCGTCGTGGTCGGCGCCCAGTGGGGCGACGAGGGGAAAGGAAAGGTCGTCGATGTGCTCGCCCCGCGAATGGAGGCCGTCGTGCGTTTCCAGGGTGGCAACAACGCGGGGCACACCCTCGTGGTCGACGGCAACAAGCTGGTGCTGCATCTGCTGCCATCAGGAATGCTCAGGGCAGGGTGTCGCTGTGTCATCGGCAATGGGGTCGTGGTCGATCCCAAGGTGCTCCTGAAGGAGATCGCTTCGCTTGAGGCCTCTGGCATCCCGGTCGGCACCGACCGGCTCCTGGTCAGCGCCAACGCCCATGTGATCATGCCCTGGCATCTGGCCCTCGATCGCCTACGCGAGGAGGCCAAGGGCGAGAACCGGATCGGCACCACCTGCAGGGGAATTGGCCCAACCTACGAGGACAAGGTCGCTCGTCGGGGTGTGCGGATGTGCGATCTCATCGACCGCGGCCGGTTGAGAGCTATCGTCGAAGCCTCGCTTCCTCACAAGAATCGAATGATCTGCGAATGGTTCGGAGGCGAGGGCCTGGAAGCCAATGCGATCATCGAGGCGTACGGTGTTCTCGGAGAGCGGCTCGCACCCTATGTAGGCGATGCGGTGTCCTACCTTCACGAGGTCATCGAGCGTGAGGGCGGTATCCTCTTTGAGGGAGCTCAGGGAACCTACCTCGATGTCGACCACGGTTCCTATCCATTCGTCACGTCGAGCAACACGGTCTCGGGTGGGGCTTGCGCTGGTGCTGGCGTGGGCCCGACCGCTATCGACGAGGTCGTGGGTATCGCCAAGGCCTACACGACGCGGGTGGGGTCGGGGCCCTTCCCCACAGAGCTACACGGGGAAGCCGGTGAAGAACTCCGGCGACTGGGTTCCGAGTTCGGAGCAACAACCGGTCGGCCCCGGCGGTGCGGGTGGTTCGACGCGCCCCTCGTGCGGCACGCGGGCATGCTCAACGGGCTCACCCGTCTGGCGCTCACCAAGCTCGATGTGCTCACCGGCATGAAAGAGATCCCGATCTGTGTACGCTACGAAGGGGTCTCCGGTGTGCCCGCTGACCTCTCTCTGGCACGACCTGTTTACGAGTCTATGCCAGGTTGGGAAGAGGATATCGGCGCCTGCGAAAGCTTTGGTGAGCTCCCTGAGGCCTGTCGCGCCTATGTACGTCGTGTGGAGGCGCTCGTTGGGGTCCCGGTAGAGGTGATCTCGGTAGGCCCGGGGAGGAAGCAGACGATTGCCGTCGGTGACCTTTTCGGGCGTTGACACCTGCGCGGGGTTGCCGTTACAGGGCGGTGTGCTCGGGCCGCTAGCTCAGTTGGTAGAGCACCGGCCTTTTAAGCCGAGGGTCACAGGTTCGAGTCCTGTGCGGCCCATTCCTTGTTTCCGAAGGTTCCGACCCCATCGTCTAGTCAGGTCCAGGACACCGGGTTTTCATCCCGGCAACACGGGTTCGAATCCCGTTGGGGTCACACTCTCTGAAAACCACGCTTTCGAGCGTGGTTTTCTTGTTTGGGGTGTTCGCGATCGTATGGCGCTCGAGCGCCTGTTCGCCCTGGGGCCCGTGGAACTGACTCAGGATGGCAGCCAGAACGACGTCGATGGGCACGACCGTGCATCGCGCCGATGAGCTACTCGTCATCGTGGGAACCGCCAGTCGACCCGTAGATGTCTGGGGTTTCGAGGTGACACCCGCCGTCGGAGACACCTCGTGCTCGCGGCGGTCTGGGGAGCGGAGCTGCAACCCGTGGCCCACTTACGGGATGACCGAGATGCTGGCATTCCCCGATGCGCAGCTCGGGGTGCTGCCCCCAGAGAAGCTCGCGGCGTCGAAGGTGATGAGGGCGGGGGCGCCGGCCTCGTCCACATGGGCCTCGAGCACGCAGCCGCTGGGGTCCGCGGCGATATTGTCCTGGAAGGAGACCCCGACGAAGTCGAACTGCCCCCCTTCCCAGTGGTCGATGGAGACCGCCGCGCCGAAGTCGGCGGTGTTGTTGCGGAGCACGCTGTCTTGGACCTCGACCTGGTCGGCTGGGGACCAGGATGCGAGAGAGAGTGCGCCAGCTATCCCCGAGGCATTTCCCTCGAATGATGATCCGGTGATCCGGAGCAGGTGGCTATCCCAGGACCCGTTGGACAGCGCCCCTCCTTCGTAGCCAGATTGGTTGCCGCTGAACTCCGAGTCGACCACCTCGATGGTGCCGCCATCACCGTCGACCTCGAGCGCCCCGGCCGGCTCACCGGCTCTGGCCTCACATCCCCATGGCGGCGACCCGCTCCACCAACAGCTCCGCGACCCTCGCCACCCGGGGGATCTGGCGCAGCGCCCGGGGAATCGCCATCCAGAACGGTACATCTGGAAGCGGCTCCATCGTGACGGGGACGGGCACCAGCCCCACCAGGTGGGCCTGAAAGCCCGGGAAGACCACACAGCCGAGGTCCGCTGCAGCTGCGGCCCCCATGGCCAGGAAGCTGTTGGTCACGAAGGCCGGCGGGCGGTCCCCGAGCTGGGCGGCGATCCAGCGGGCCGCAGGGATGTGGGCCATCTCCGGGCTCCAGGTGATCCACTCCAGCGCCTCGGGATCGATGGGATCTGGAAGCGCAGAAACCACTGCGCGGCTGGCGAAGACGCCCAGTGAGGATTGCCCGAGCCTGCGCACCAACAGATCCCCGGACTCCGGACGCACACTACGGATGGCGATGTCTGCGTCATGGCGGCTGAGGTCCCGGGTGAAGTTGTCGGACAGCACATCGAGGCGCACGTGAGGGTGTCGCCGGCGTACGAGCTTGGCGAACTCGGGCATCAGATCCACGGCGACTCCCGGCGGTACGGCGATTCGGACCCGACCCCGGGGCTCGGCGTTCAGGCCCTGAACGGCGGCGTCACAGCTCCGAGCGGCCTCCGCCATGCGCTCGGCGTGGGGACGCAGCGCGTCCGCGGCTGGGGTGGGCAATAGCCCGCGGCCCCGCCGCTCGAAGAGCATCTGCCCGACGCGGTCCTCCAGGGCAGCGACCCGGCGAGAGATCGTCGCCTGGCCCACACCCAGCTGCCGAGCGGCCCGGGTGAAGCTGCCGGTCTCCGCTGCAGCGAGGAAGATACGTAGGTCGTCCCAATCATGCATTTTTGGATACCATATATGAGGTATTTGGTATGGTACACGTTTATCGGATGCGTGACTCTGGCGTAGGAGGCATACCGTTCCACTTAGCCCGATTCTCAGCGTTGTCCGATCCTTATGGCCAGGTGAAGGGATAGGCCCCTTGAGACAGGGATAATCTCAAGATACCCCATCGCGCCGACAGGGAGAGAGAGATGAA
>Ga0316208_1001371_pt1 | contig 23126 bp, 18 predicted proteins | sample 3monopyrite_MG_FD_204944 | JGI IMG/M metagenome (GOLD analysis project Ga0316208, IMG submission 204944) | Microbial mat bacterial communities from mineral coupon in-situ incubated in ocean water Damariscotta River, Maine, United States -... | ecosystem: Environmental > Aquatic > Marine >... | reverse complement strand
CCGGATCTTCGACAAGGCCGTCGAGAAGGGCATCGGTCTCAATGCCGCCGAATCCGCGCCGTTCAGGATCGAGGCCGAGGAAGAAAAATCGCTGGCGCTGCTGCTCCTGCGCACGCCGCAGGTCATCCGGGGCGTAGCCGATTCGCTCGAGCCGCATCGGCTGTGTGCGCATCTTTACGACCTCGCGGTCGCGTTCAGCCGGTTCTATGACAAGTGTTCTGTGCTCAATGCCGACGATGACGCGAGCCGCGATAGTCGGCTTCGCCTGTGCGCACTGACCCGCCGAATCCTGACCGACGGCCTGGAAACGCTCGGCCTCCCGCTCGTCGATCGGATGTGAGCGTAAGCATTGGGCACCGGGCACCCGATAGTATTGCCTATTGCCATCTTGACCCAAAAAGAACAACCGGCCCCCGAAGGAGCCGGCTGCGTTTGTATCAGATCATCCGATCCGGTCCCACCCGGCCAGTCGGCCGGGATGCTCGCGGATCAGGCGAAAATCAGAAGAGGACCGAGACCTGGCCACGGAGGGCCCATTCGGTGTCGTCGCCCTGACCCAGGAACGAGGTCCCCGAGTTGAAGCTGTTGACCGCGGTGAAGCTGGGCACGGTCTTGTCGAACGAAGCGAGGACGTCCACTGTCAACTTGACAGCGTGGCTCTCGGGGAAGAAGTAGTAGTTAATACCGACAGAACCGAAGTTGAAGTTATCCTCGGCGATGGCACGGTCACTGTCGAGATACACGCCGTCGTAACGGCCGAAGAGCTCGACCTGATCGGTCAGGAACACACCGCCCTGAACAACGACACCGAAGTCGCTGCGGTCGGTGTTGGTGCCCGTGTCAGATTCGGACCACGAACCGATGAACGCGGCGAAGAGGTTCCAGCCGTTGCCTTCGACGGCGGCGTCGACGGTGTAAACGATCTGGTCACCCTGGACACCCTGGCTCACGCCGAGGGGACCGCCACCGCTGGACGGGTTGGTGTCGCCGTAGGTTTCCCAGTGGAACGCGGCACCGATCTTGGCGGCGTAATCGCTGTTGCGCCACGAGGTAAAGTCGGTGAAACGGGCCCAGTCGCCGGCGATCTTGATCTCACCACGGGCGGTCAGGGCGATGTCGGCTGCGCCGGCACCGCTGTAGGTCGTGCCCGCGCTGCCGAGGCCGTCGGTCAGAGCGAAGTAGCCGCGCCAGGATTCCTGCTCGTACCCGTACATGAGGCCCTGCGAGTACTGCCCGCTGTACGATTCGTTGGTGACCGAACGGTCGGCCGAGAGCTGGAACTCAGCGTCAACCAGTTCTTCCCACAGCAGGGGAGCCTTGAACTGACCGAAGCGAACGAACGCGCCTTCCATGCCTTCGAAAGCGTACTGGCCGTAGGCCCAGGTCACGTTGAGGCTGTTGTCCGGGCTGTTGACCTCGCCGGCATCAAAGCTGAGCCGGTAGGTGAGGTTGTCGTTGATCAGGTTGCCCGAAAGATCGATGCGGGCGCGGGGGATCTCGAAGCCGGTAGAGAAATCGTTGTCGGTACCAACACCGGCGTTCATATCGTCGCGGAAGTTCGCGACGTAGCGGAACTGGAACAGGGCGTTGACGTTGAGCGTGCTCGCGCCGTCGCCGCTGGTTAGAGAGAAACCGCTGCCCTCGCCAGCACCCTGGAGGAGGCTGGATCGGTTGGCGGCGTCGGCCATCAGCTCAGCGCTGTATGCCCGCTCGATGTCAAGATCGCTTTGTGCAGAGGCGAGGCCACAGGCAGCGCCGGCGATCACGAAGGTTGCAATTTTCATGTTGCTCATTTTCTGAGACTCCTTTGTGAAAGCGAGGCTGATTCCCTTGGTGTGCCCCGCATGTTTCCAGTGTTCAATTTTGCCATCACCAAACGGTGATCAGGCGGTCTCCCGGTCCATCACTACGCGTGAATGAACCAACAATGCGTCAGACCGGGTCTCCGCCCGATTCCCTGAGGCATCCTGCCACAGGACCGAAAAGTGTAGCCACGTTTGCTAGCAAGTACAAACTCGGTGATCGTGGTTTCGGCTATTACTCACTAGCATTCAGAAAATTGACCCTAAAATCAACCATTTGGACCGATAAGTTTCAATGAAAACCCCCAAAATTGGGCATTTTCGGCCTTCAGCAACAGACTCACTTCTCCGGAAAGGTATCTTCCCTGGACCCGGATATCCTTGGTTTCCCGCCCCGGCTCTCCGGCTCTCAATCCGATTCTCGGTCAATCACTCTATAGAAAGGAACAAGCACATGCCCGGGCGAATCCTAATCGTCGATGATGAAACCGATCTCGCCGAACTCCTCGGCTACAACCTCACCAAAGCAGGCTTCCACACCCGAATCGCCCCCGATGGACAAGCCGGGCTCCGAGCAATCGCCGAGTTCGAGCCCGATCTTGTCGTCCTCGATGTCATGATGCCCGGCCTCGACGGCCATCAGGTTCTCGCTCGCATCCGCACAAACCCACGCACAACCAACCTCCCCGTCATCCTGCTCACCGCCAAGAACCAGGAAGCCGACGAATTCGAGGGGCTCTCGAAGGGGGCCGACGATTTTCTTTCAAAGCCGTTTTCGATCCGCATCCTTCAGACAAGGATCGAAAAACTTATCGAACGATCACAAGAAACCCAAGCGTCCGAGAACCTCGGTGTCGGCCCACTCCAGATCGATCTGGATACCCATCAAGCATCGCTCGACGGTTCGCCCCTCCCGCTCACACTCACCGAGTTCCGCCTGCTCGTCTCGCTACTTGAAGCCCAAGGCCGGGTGCTTGGCCGATCGGCACTGATCGAACGAGCCATCGGCTCTGGCATCACCATTACTGCGCGCACGATTGATGTCCACATTACCGCGATCCGGAAAAAACTCGGCACCCTCGCACCGATCGTCAAAACTGTCCGAGGCGTCGGCTACCGCATCGACCGCGACGAGATCGCCGAAGAATCCCGACGCAGTACCCCGGCCTCATCCGAATAACACCCCCAACGCGACCGGAGCCCATCCGCGAATGCCCGTTGTTTTCTGGATTATCTTGATGCTCATCGCCGCGGCGCTTGCCGCGATGGCCCCGGCGTGGGCGGTTGCGATTCTGATCCCGGTTGCCACCGGGTATTCGTTGCTCATGGGTCGCACCACTCGCCGGGCAACGCAAATCCGTATCGAAACTCTGGCCGAGCAGCTCGAAGAAACCGCCTCGGCATCCTCGGCCGCCATCTCCAAAGAAGCCCGGCGGGCCGAGACGATCCGGGCCTATCTCGACTCGGCGGGGTCGCCGATCATCGCGACTGATAACGCGGGCCGCGTCACCATGATGAACACGCCGGCCCGTTCGCTTTTTTCGCGCACAGATCATGACGCCGATCTCACCATCCAGGATCTCACCGCAAACCCAGACGTTCTCACGCTGCACAGCCGAGCGGCAGCAGGCGAACCAGGCCGGGAAAAAACGCGGCTCTCGCCCGAGGGGCTCTCCCGTTTTTATGATGTTTCAGCGTCGCCCGTGCCGGGGGGCGGCGATGAATCCCCACCCTCGCGGCTAGGCGTCGTCGTCACCTTCCGAGATATCCACGCGCTCGCCCAGACCCTCCGCCTGCGGACCGATTTCGCGGCAAACGCGAGCCACGAACTCAGGACACCCATCGCAACGATCAAGGCCGCGATCGAAACCCTCCGAGGCCCGGCCGCCGACGACCCGGCGATGCACGCCAAACTCGAAGAAGTCATCGAAAACAACGCCACCCGGCTCGAAGAAACCGTCAACGACCTGCTCGATCTCAGCCGGCTCGAAGACAGCGAAGCGCAGCCCGCCAACGAACCGATCGATGCGCAGGCACTCTGCGATGCGCTGCGTGGACGCTTCGACGATGTGTGCGCACGACGCGGCCTCACGCTCGAGTTCCAGATCGACCCCGCTCTAAAAACAATGACCTCGGACCGCAAACGCCTAGTGCTCATCCTGCGCAACCTCATCGACAACGCTACCAAATTCGCCTTTGAACAAACGACCATTCTTGTGCGCGGCGACGCCATCGGCCCGGCGACCGCGAGGTTCAGCGTCGCCGACAATGGCGTCGGCATCCCGCTCCAGCATCAGGCCCGAGTCTTTGAACGCTTCTTCCAGGTTGACCAATCCCATGCGCGCACCGGAAGCCGTCGCGGCTCGGGGCTCGGGCTTTCGATCGTCAGGCACGCTGTCAAAAATCTGGATGGAACGATCAACATCGAATCGGTCTGGCAAGAAGGCACAACTGTCACCGTGATTCTGCCGGGATCGGTCGAGCCCAATCCAAAAACAGAGTCAGTCTGAAACCGGGGCGTACGCCTTGCCGTGCAGCGCGCTGAGCCGATAGACAACGCGCTCAACAACCGCGGCCTCGGCGCTCGCCGAACCCAGCGCACCGATCCGACAGCGGACCCGGATGCCGTCGCCGTCGAGGCGTTTGAGCGAGAGTTCTCCGCTATCGCCTCTCGCGGTCCGCAACGTATAAACGATCACGCCGGGCCCGCCCGATGAATCATTCTGATCGAGCCCGCTGCGCACAGATCCATACTCGCTCCGGGATTCGATCACGATCTGTTCAAGCCGGGCCGCCGTGCGCACGGCCGCGTCCACGTCGTCCCAATCACCTTGAGCGATCTGCTCGAGTTCATTCGCAGAAGGGCCGCCGGACGCGACGGTCGCCGGCGGCGGCGCGACGCACCCAGCCGATGCGATCATCAATGCACCAGCCGCGAGCGCACGCAGGGGGGTTCTATACTCTCCGATGGTCCGTGCTGCTGTGCGCACGGATCGCCGGCGGGCCGTGCTCGGTCGCGTCCGTATTGTTTGAATTGTCCCGGAGTCATCGAATTTGATCGTCACGATCCGCATCCCGTCTGGCACCGACCGCGTCGCGGTGGCTGGTCGATCGGAGCGTAACCTCAAAGTGCTCCGAGAGTCGCTCGGGCATTCGATCCATGATCGCACCGGCGTGATCCACCACGCCGGCGACGATGAATCATCAGCCCCGCACGCACAGGACCTCTGTGAGGCACTTGATTCGGGGGGTAGAATGACGGTGCCTTCCAAAGATCAGCACGATTTCCATCCTGACAAGGCCGATATTCTAAGCATCGGCAACGAAGACCCAGACCATTGATCAGACCCTCCCTCGGCCCTGTGCCCACGGGCCAACCCGGCGATACAACAGACACACATGGCATCACTGCCCACCTCATCCAAACCGACGCGGAACAAAGGCAAGTCCCGCAGAGGCGTGAAGAAAACGAGCGAATCGTTCGGCGATCGGTTCGCGCGGTTCGCCCAGCACCCCTCGGCGAGTTGGGGGCTGCTCATCGCGCTCGTGTTCACGATCGTGATGGGCTCGATCGCCGCGCTGTCGCGCGAGCAATCGCAACTCGTCCCCGGTCGGACAGCCCGCGAGACCCGAACCGTCCGCATCGAGTTCGATGCCTTCAACGCGCAGCAGACCGCCCAGCAACGAGAGAACGCACGACAGAACACGCCGCGCGTCTACCGGCTTATCAGTTCGACTCTAGATTCGATCGTCGGCGATATTCAAAGGCTCCCCGCGGCCGCGGCGATCGTGGCCAACACCGATCAAGAATCGGACCCCGACAACGGGACGGCCGAGCCCACCGCGTTCATCGAATCGCTCGGTCTTTCGCTCAAGCAGCGCACCGCGGTTGCCGCCATCGGGGCATCGCCCGAGGCTCGGTCGGCCTGGGCCGCGACGAGCGGGCTTTTCCGCGACATCCTCGAACGCAACCCGATGCTGAACCGCGCCGACTGGAACCGCGCGGTGAGCGAAGGGCTCAGCAGGAATCTCGAACTCGTCACCCCGGCCGGCTCACGGATCGAACAGCGGGAGCAGGCGATCAATCTGGATGACCCTTCCGCGTTCGAGCAGCAGGCCGCGCGCTTGATCAGCGTGGCGGGCTACCCGCCCGAGGCCTCGGACGCCGTGCTTTCGGTCTTGCGGAAACGGGTCGCGCCGACGTTTGTCTATGACGCTGGGTTGAGCGATTCCCGGCAGGCCGACGCGATGTCGAAGGTCCAGCCCGTTGTCGATAAACGGGCGGTGGGCCAGAAGATCTTTACCCGAGGCGATCTGCTCACCTCGTCTCAGGTCACCCTGTACGAGCAAGAACTGATCGAGTATCGCCTCCGGGCCCCGGCCGCTTCGCTCTGGACCGCGCGGTCCGGCATCGCGGCGATCGTCGCGATCAGCACGGCCGCGTTCATCTTCATCCTGATCGCCCTCGCACCGTGGACACTCGCAAAGCCCAAACGCATCGCGTGGATCGCCGGGCTGATTACGCTGAGCGTGCTGCTCGCTTCGGTCTCGACGATCACCAACCCGGCGTTCACGCCGATGACATCGACCGTCCCGGTTCTCCTGCTCACCGTGTTGATGATCACGGTGTTCAACCGGCTCGTCGCGGGTGTCATCGGGATGTTCGCGGCCCTGCTCGTCTCGATCTCGCTCACCGCGTCGCAGGGAAGTCTGCCGATCAATATCGCAGGAATCGCCGCGGTCTTGTGGTGTCTGCCCGAGATCCGCGGCCGGGGGATGCTCGTGCGAACCTCGCTCTGGCTAGCGCTGACACTGGGCCTGGCGACCGCGGGCGACCGGCTCGCGGCGCTACCGATCGACCCGACCCGGTTTATCGAATTGCTCACCGTTTCGTCGATCGCCGCGATCGGCGGGCTGATCGTGGGCGGCGTGACGCTGTTCATCTTGCCCTGGATCGAACAGGCGTTCAACATCACGACTGGGATGACGCTCGTCGAACTCCGCGACCCCAAGCAGGCCCTGCTGCGTGAACTCCAGCAGAAGGCACCGGGGACGTACAACCATTCGCTCAACGTCGCAACGATCGCCGAGTCCGCGGCGTCCGCCATCGACGCCGATGCCTTGCTCACATACGCCGGCGCGCTCTACCACGACATCGGCAAGATGACCAAGCCCGAATACTTTGTCGAGAACCAGGGCGGCGGCACAAACCGCCACGACCGGCTCAGCCCCGCGATGTCGGTCCTCGTTATCATCGGGCACGTCAAAGACGGGCTCGAAATGGCACGCGAGTACGGCCTGCCCAAACCCCTGCATCACTTCATCGAGGCCCACCACGGAACCACACTCGTCGAGTATTTCTACCATCGCGCCAAGCAGAACGCCGAGGGCGATGAGGAAAACCAAACACCCGAAGAATTCGATTTTCGCTATCCGGGCCCCAAGCCGCGGACGAAAGAAACCGCGATCCTAATGCTCGCCGATGCTGTCGAGAGCGCGACGCGGACCCTCCGCGAACCCACGCCGAGCCGGATCGAATCGCTGGTCGAGCAGATCGCAAGCAAACGGCTCATGGACGGCCAGTTCGACGAGAGCGATCTCACGCTGGGCGAACTGCACAAGGTCACCGAATCAATCTCAAAGACGCTCGCGAGCATCTACCACGGCCGGGTGCAGTACCCGGGCGAAAAAGCCCCGAAAAAGCAGGAAGCCGGCGTCGAAAAGACCGCTTGAATCTCGCCGTCAACTCTCAGCCATCGGCCCGTGCCACTGATCCGACTTTGGGTCAGTGTTTCGTGCAACGTTGGCAAAGTAAAAAGAACACTGACCTGATTGCAGGTCAGTGGCACGGTCACTTGCTACAGAGAATCTGAATATGCTCTAATTCTATCGTCAACTCTCAGCCATCGGCAGAGCCGGCCGGCACGATCAACGGTCGTGCAGTCTCGTTGCCCACCAACGCATCACGCGGATCCAGCGGCGTCCATTCGATCCGCGAAGCACCCAGCAGCGTCCCGGTCGCGACCGCGAGATCGATCTGCGAGATCTGATATTCGACGATCGCCTGGATATCACGCAGCCGCGCATCGGCGAGCCGGGTATCCGCGTTGAGCACATCGGTCGTCGTCGATCGCCCGTTTTCAAAGAGCGATTCTTCGGCCTTGAGCGTGCGCTCATTGAGCGCAACCGCCTGCTGGGCCGCGAGGATCTGCTGCCAGCCAGAATCGATATTGTCCACCGCATCGAGCACCTGCTGACGCACGGCCTGCCGTCTCGCCTCGCGCGATGCCAGCCGCTGGAGCCTTGCTAAAACCGCCTGTTCGATCGCGGCCCGGCGCTGCGTGTTGCCCAGCGGGACCTCGGCGTTGAGCCCGATTTCCCAATCCTCAAACCGGTTCTCGCTCGTCACATTGATAGTCTCGTACAGCTCACTGCCCAGCCCGTTGATCCGGTACAAAAGCGATGCACTCAACAGCGGCAACGCCTGATTCCGGCGCACGGCCTCGACCGCCTCGTCGGCGATCACCTGCAACTCGAGCTCGAGCAATTCCATCCGCCCGTCCATCGCATCGCGCGCAAGCTCAGCCGCGTCGAGTTCGAAATACAACGGCACCGGATCGGTGATCGTCACCACATGCTGCGGCGTGTCCACATCCAGCCCCGGCATGTTCATCAATTTCTTGAGCTCACGCTGCGCAAGCAGCACGCTGTTCTGCGCGACAATAATGTCCCGTACCCGGTCGGCCAAACCAGACTCGGCACGCGCCACCTCGACCTCCGCGACCGAACCAGCCTTGAACCGCCGCTGCGCACGCCCGAGCTGCTCGGAAGCGAGATCGAACTGCCGTGCGCGCACATCGAGCGCCTGCCGCGACGCGTACAAACGCCAGTACGCCCGGTCCGCGGCCGCGAGTTGGGTGATTATCTGGAGCTTCGCCCTCGCTTCGGATTGCTGACGGTTGTTGTCGGCGATCTTGAGATTCAGCGTGTTCGCACGCCGGCCCGCGCCCCGCAGCAAGTTTTGCGACAAACTGAACTCCAGATCGGTCGTGTAAGCCGGGTTCAAAGGCTGGAACGGGTTGTCCGTCGCCGCCCTGCTAATCGGCGTCCGGATCTCGGCCTGGCCGCCCGTCCGCAGCGGGATCCGCAGGCCCGGATTGAAAAACGCCCGCACCGCCTGGTTGCTCTCGGTCTGCAAAACCGCCGCGTCGTCCTGATCCGTATACCGCGCGTTCGCAAACAGCAGCGCCTCGAACCGCCCCTGCTCCTCGTTTATCTGCTCGGAGTTGATCGTCGGTGCGATCAGCGAAACCGTGAGATCGAGGTTGTTGGCGAGCGCCGCGGCCCGCGCTTGCTCGATCGAAAGATCCACGCGCTCCGTCCCGATGAACGCCCCGCGAGATTCCGCAAGTCCCGCCGGGTCGGTCACGGGCACCGGGGCCGAGGCGCTCGTGGAATGCCGCTCCAGCGCGAGCGTGTTGATAGTCCGCAGCCGTGCGACGCTCACACGCCGGTCGAAGTCTTTATCACTTTTCCCGAGCGGCCCGCCCCGACACCCAAACTGACATCCAAGCATCCCGACGAACGCGGCGGCCGCCAGCAAACCGGTGATTGAACGAGCCGGCGTTCCGGCTTTGCGTGCGATGCGTGTGCCCACTGTGCGATCCTTCATTCCCAAAGATATCCGTTCATCGTTATTCGTGCCGAAGCGCGTCGATCGGGTTGAGCAGCGCCGCTTTGATCGCCGGGAACATCCCGAATACCACCCCCACCGCCGCGCTGAACCCGATCGCGAGCGTGACCGCCCACGCGGGCACCTCTGGTTCGAGCGTTATATCGGGTAGAAACCTGGGGATACTCAGGATCGCGTACCCCAGCCCGAGCCCGATGAACCCGCCGACAAGGCACAGCATCACAGCCTCGACAAGGAACTGGATCAGCACCACCAACGGCCTCGCGCCCATCGCCTTGCGCAACCCGATCTCACGCGTCCGCTCGCTCACGCTCACCAGCATGATGTTCATAATCCCGACCCCGCCAACCAAAAGCGAGACGCTCACCACACCCGTCGCGACGATCCCGATGATGCCCGCGACCCCGGAAAACTGCTCTATATTGCTCTGCATCACCTGAGACTCGAACGTGTCCTCGTCGTCGCCGTGCAGGTCTCGGTTCGACCGCAAAATAAACCGCAGTTCCGCCGTCGCGTCTGCCGCGATTTGCTTCAGCGTCTCGTCCTCGCCCGGCTCTCGGATCTGCATCATGAACCACGACCATGTATACGGGTTGATCGCCTTGGCTGTCTCAAACGGGATGAACAACTCGGTCTGTGATTCACCGCCGCCGAACATCACCGAGACGTCCTTGGTTTCGAGCACGCCGATGATCAAAAACCGCCTGTTCCCGACGAGCAAAAAATCGCCCGTCGGGTCTTTATCCAGGTTCAATTCTTCGACCGCGGCCTCATTCACAAGGCAGACCTGCCGTTTTTCCTGCACGTCAATATTGCTCAGCCGCCGGCCGTAAATCACGTCCCGGTTCTCGATCGTGTGCCACTCGGGCCACATCCCCATCACCCGGACACCCTGCTTGGTTTTCTTCCCGAAACTGACCGTCTCGCTCATCCGCGTCTGCATCGTCAGCGTCCCGATCGACGGCGACTGATCGAGGATCAGGTTCGCCTCGTAGGTCGTGACCTTGACATCCGTCCAGCTCATCGTCGCCCGCTGCGAATCGGGCACATCGCCCCACAGCCAGATGTTGCGTGTGCCGAATGTTGCGAACTCGCCGAGCACGAAGTTCTTCATCCCGGTCAACCCGCCCACCACCGCGATCACCGCGCAAGTGCCGATGATGATGCCAAGCGCCGTCAGCACCGCTCGCATCTTGTTGGCCCAGATCTGACCCAGCGCAAGCGGGATCGTCTGGAAAAACAGCCGAAAAAACGCCTGCGCAATCGAAAACGGGATTCCCAGCACGCTCATGCCTCGGCCCCTTCCGGCTGCTGGGCAGCCCCGGCGTCGTCTGTTTCCGAGGCCGCATCAGTCTCCAACTCACTCCGCCGAGCGATCGCACCCGCGACCGATTGCTCCCATTGCTTATGCACTTCGTCGTCAGCCGTCGCGCAATCGGACATGATTTTGCCGTCACGCAGCCGGATGATCCGCTCGGCATGGCCCGCGACTTCTTCCTCGTGCGTCACGATCACGATCGTCTGACCCTGATCGTGCAACTCCTGAAAAAGCGCGATGATCCCGCTCGTCGTCTTTGTATCCAGGTTCCCCGTCGGCTCGTCGGCGAGCAGAATCGAAGGCTCGTTCACCAGCGCGCGCGCAATCGCCACCCGCTGCCGCTGCCCGCCCGAGAGTTGATTCGGGCGGTGCCCCATCCGATCACCAAGCCCCACCCGTCGCAGCGCGTTCTTCGCACGCCGGCCCGCAGAAAACAGGTTCCGCCTGCTATAAAGCAACGGCAGTTTCACGTTCTGAACCGCGCTCGCCCGGTTGAGCAGTTCAAACGATTGAAAAATAAACCCGATCTCCTCGTTGCGCACAACCGCGAGCCGCGACATCCCCATCTTGTGCGTCGGCTTGCTATTCAGGATGTACTTGCCCGCAGTAGGCTTATCGAGGCAGCCCAGAATGTTCATCAGCGTGCTCTTGCCCGAGCCCGATGCGCCCATGATCGCAACAAACTCGCCCGGCTCGATCGTCAATGAAACCCCGTCGAGCGCGCGCACACGCTCCTCGCCCATCTTGTAAACCTTCTCGAGATTCCGGACTTCGATCGTCACGATTCGCTTCCTAATTTCCCAATACCGCGGCGCGTTTAAAAAACTCGCTCCGCTTCAGCCGTCCGAACCCTCGGGCGTTTCATCGCTCGCAACAACCGCATCATCGTCGGCAGTCTCGCCCTCCGAATCCGTGTCGTCCGGCTCGCTCGCGGCGCCATCACCGTTCTCAGAATCGGAAGCCTCCGCTTCGTCTTCATCCTTTTCGAGCTCGTCGCGGATATCCGCATCGTGACGCAAGCCATCGAGCTCCCTGTACGGCCCGACCACGACCAACTCGCCCGCGTCAAGCCCGGCTTCGATCACGGTGTGCGTCAGATCGCTCGGGCCGACACGCACAGGAGTCACCACCGCCTTGTAATCGATCAGCCGATACACAACCGAAGTAAACGTCTTGTTCTGGTCGACAAACTCGTGATCGCGGAACTCATCTGGCAACTCCTCAACCCGACGATCAAGCACCGCCTGGCTCGGCACACACACAACATCAAAGAACGGTTCGACCTCGATATCCACGCTCGCAGTCAACCCGCTCAGAAGCGTCCGCCCTTCCTCGAGATCCAGATTGATCTCGATATTGAAGTAGCCCGTGCCCGAAGCCGAGACCTGACGCTTCCGGCCAATCTTCTCGATCCGGCCCCGGAACTTCTCTTCGTCGTACGCGTTGATATACACCGTCGAGGGCTGCGCGACCGCCACCGGCGCGATGTTCGTCTCGTCAACCTGCGCGTTCACCATCATCTCGGCAAGATCACCGATCTCCATCACGACCGAGCCGGGCGTGTTGGTCGTGCCGACGATCACCGTCTCGCCCACTTCGGTATTCAGCGCTATCACCGTGCCGTCGATCGGACTCGCGATCACCGTGTACTCAAGATCCTTATCCACCCGATCGATATTCGCCTGCGCGATCTGGATCGAAGCCTCGATCACCTTCTGGTTCGACCGTGCCCGCAAATAACCAGCCTCGGCCGAGTCGAGTTCCGACTGCGGCGCATCGCCAGTCTCCACGAGTTGCTGGAGCCGTTCGTACGCGAGGCGTGCGTTGATCAGATCCGCCTTCGCCCCGTCGAGCCGGGCTTCTTCGCTCCGAAGCGAGGCCTTCGCGCTATCGAGCTGCGCGACCAGGTTCTGCGGGTCGAGCCGAAGAATCACATCATCCGCTTGCACAAGATCGCCCTCACGGAACGGGACCGCGAGCACCTTGGCCGAAACCTGGCTCGAAATCTTCACCAGCGTCTTAGGCTCGATCGAACCGGGGGCCGAAACCGTGCGCACAAGATCCCCCACTTCGGCAGCCTCGACCCGCACCTCGACCCGGCTCGGCTCACCCGATCCGCCACCGAACGAAAACGAGAATCCGCCTCCGTCTCCGTCCCCGCCGCCGGCCTGCGACATCATGTACACGCCCGTCCCGCCGAGAAGACCCAGCACAACAAGCAGCAACAAAATCCATTTCCACACGATCACACCCCGATCCGAGTATCAACCAACCAAAGCGCTCGGCCATCCTATCTCGGCAAGACAGCCAGGCCCGCCCGAGTCCTACAAACTGCATCCTTGGGAGGATGCGGCCCGGGCTTTCGCAGCCAAAAATACACCGCAAACAATATTCAAACCCGAAGCCCATAGCGAACATCCCCAACAATCCTTCTGTACCAAGATCCATAAAGACCCACTGCCCGTCAAACAATCCCCGATACATCCGTCTTCTCCGCTCCCGCATCCCCGCCCCTATCCTCCAATCGCATGCAAAACCGACGACAAACAAGGCAGATCACCCTCGGCGACCTACGCACCGGCATCATCCGCGTCGGAGGCGATGCCCCCGTCTCAATCCAGACAATGACCTCCGGATACACCCACGACATCGATAAGTGCGTCGCCGAGATCCACAAACTCACGGCCGCGGGCACCGATATCGTCCGCGTCGCCGTCCCCGAAAAAAAAGACACCGACGCCCTCCCCGAGATCCTGAGCCAGACAACCGTCCCCATCGTCGCCGATGTCCATTTCCACTTCAAACGTGCGCTCGAAGCCGTCGAGGCGGGTGTCCACAAAATCAGGCTCAACCCGGGCAACATCTCAGACCGTTCACAAGTCACCGAGGTCATCCGCGCATGCAAGGCCGCCAATAGCGGCGCCGGCATCCCGATCCGCATCGGCGTCAACGAAGGCTCCATCATCGAGCGCAAAGACAAGCAGCGGCGCGCCAAAGAACTCGGGGCCGTCTTCAGCGAACAAAAGCACGGCTTCATGCTCGCGATCATGATCGCCAAACTCGAAGAATACCTCGAAATCTTCTACGCCGAAGATTTCTACGACATCGCCATCAGCGCAAAGAGCATGGATGCCACCCTCGTCATCGACGCCTACACCGAAATAAGCAAACGCTTCGATCACCCGCTCCACCTGGGCGTCACCCACGCCGGCCCTGTCGAAACCGGACGCATCCGATCCGTCGTCGCGCTAGGCGCACTCCTCGCCGGCGGCATCGGCGACACCATCCGCATCAGTTACGCAAGCGACCCCATCCACGAAGTCGAAGACGCGCTCGAACTCCTCTGGTCGCTGGGCCTCCGCCAGCGCATCGGGGCAGAACTCATCGCCTGCCCGACCTGCGGCCGAATCCAGGTCGATCTATTCACACTGACCCAAAGCGTGCGCACAATCCTCGCCGAGCACATCCAAGTCCCCATGAAGGTCGCCGTAATGGGCTGCGTCGTCAACGGCCCGGGCGAGGCCGAGGGCGCCGACGTCGCCGTCTTCGCCGGCGATCGCAAGGGCATCATCTACGTCCAAGGCCAGCGCGTCGCGACCGTACCAGAAACCGAGATCCTCGACCGGCTCCTAGTCGAGTGCCAAGCATTCCAGCAAAGAGTCCGCAACGGCGAAGCCGCGCTGGGCGAGAAAAAAGTCGATATCGTCCCTCCCGACCCCGAGGGTGAACTCGGCAGCGGCTGGGAAAAAATGGCGGCCCAACGCCTCGGCCCGGGCGGCACCAGCCTCACCGTCGAAGGCTCCTGATCGCTCACCGGGTGCCACGACTCGCCGTCCCCGGCGCAGTCGTGTTCGTATAACTCAGATCCAAAGACACAATCAACCTCCCCACCCAAAACCACGATGGAAACACACGCGATGCGACACGCCCTCAAGCCTCTTTTCTTGATTCTGTCCTTGGCGCTCGTTTCGACGCAAAGCGGCTGCTATATCAACGAGCACGTCATCAACCCCGCGTTCGTCACCAGCGAAAAAGATGCCCAGGCCGACGAACGCCGGATGCGCAGCGATCTGAAAACCCTCGATCGGCCAGTCCTCATCATCGGAGGTTACCATTCACCCGATCACTTCGTCGAATCCATGTCGATCGTGCTGAGGCGTATGACCAGCGGCGACCGCGACGATTTCATCCGCCAGCCCACATGGTTTGAGACCGATATTGAACCCGTCGCGGCTGATCTTGTCGAACTCGTCGACGCCGAGTTCCCCTCGCCAAACGAATCCGAAACCATCGAAGTCGATATCGTCGCGCTCTCCATGGGCGGCCTCGCTGCCCGCTACGCCGCCGACCGCCTCCAGGCCGAAAACCCCGGCTCGCGCAGGCTCAAAATCAACCGCCTGTTCACGCTCGCAACCCCACATCGCGGCGCCGTCTTCGCCTCCAAGGCAGCGCTAATCGAAGACCGCGCCGTCTCCGATATGGTCCGCCGTTCGCTCTTCCTCACCAAACTCCAAGAGTCGTACAAGGGCGATTACGAGATCGTCCCATACGTCCGCCTCAAGGACGGCGTCGTCGGCGCAATCAACGCCGCACCATATGGAAGAACCCCGATCTGGGTCTCGCCGCCAAAGTACTTCGGCGGCAGCCACCTGGGCATCACCGAAGACCTCCGCATACTCACCGACATCGCCCGAAGGCTCCGCGGCGAAACCCCAAAGTCCACCGAAGGCGAACCCCTGCCCGACAGCGAATACGCCAAGCGATAATCCATACCCGCCGTCAACACCCGCCGGCCCGGGCGCGTCGATCAGGACCGTAATGTTTTCAAAGGGTGCCACGACTCGCCGTCCCCGGCGCAGTCGTGTCTGAGAGCATTTCTGCTTCTCTGGAGCATGCCCCCGTGCCACCGACCCGACTTGGGTCAGTCGCACGGGGGCAGAGCACAACACGCTCGCTACAAGCGATTAAAATTGCTCCAATCATGATCTCAAACAACCTCGATCCAAGCCTCACGCACCCAAGTCTCCGCCCCGCTCCGAAGCCGAAGCCGGACCCAACCATCCCGGCGTTCGACGATCGACCCTTCCACTCCCGCACGGATCGGCTCGGCAAACGTGGGCTCATAAACACCCTCGCTGGGCCCCCGATACCCAACTGTCCCATCATCAACAACAACCCCCGACGCGTTCATAGAAACAAACACCCGCTCGCCCGCGAGCGACCCGACCGCAAGAACGCACACAATCGCCCCAGCAGCCCCGAGCCCAACGCCCCGGCGTGAACCCCCAAGACGGATCGCCGCACCCAGCCAAACTACGATCCAACCACCAAGCCCGATCCAGAGCAGAACATTGCGAGAGATCAGCCCGCGCCAGAAGAACACCGTCTTCATCGCACGCGTGCGCACACCCGAGGGCACGGCCGACCGCACCATCCCCCGGGCCGCCTCAAGACTCTCGGCCACTCGCGCGTCAGTCGGGTCCAGCCGATCCGCACGCCGGAAGTTGACAATCGCCCGACCCGCGTCCCCTTTCAGCACGAAGACCGTGCCGATGTTGCGATAGATCGAAGCGTTCTCGACTCCCGTTTCGAGCACGCCGCGGTACCCCGCGATCGCCTCGTCATAGAGCGCCGTGCGCTGGGCCGGGTCTTGGGTTTCCTCTGCACGGTTCACCGCGGATTCCGCGATCGACAACAACTCCGCCGCCGTCTGCCCGACCGCGAACGGCGACACAAACCCGAGCACAATCAACGCCGAGAGCACAATCGCAAACCGTCTCATGCCGACTCCTTCACGCCCGATTGCCCGACACCGCCCCGACCGGCCGAATCCCTGATCGCGCGATCAATCTGCGAAAGCAGCGCCCCGATCCGATCCCGATCCGCCTTCACAGCCGAGCCCCCATCCTCGCGCCCATACGCCGATGCTTCCTGAGCCGCGATCAATTCCACCACCGGCCCAGCATCCTCGATCCCAGCTTCTCGCAGCAGCCGTTCGCCATCGGCCCCCGTGATCGCCGCCCGGCTCGCACCAAAGACATCCGCCAGATACCCCCGCACCGCCTCGGCCGCGTCCCCCCGCGCCAGCGCACGCCGGGCCTCCTTGAGCGCACGCCGCCTGCGCCGCGCCGCCTCATCCGCATTCCCCCGGCGTCGCAGCGCAATCACCGCCATGAACGCGAACAACGCCGGCGGTGCGCACACCGCCGCCAGCAACCCCGGCTTCTCCCACCAACCATCAGACATCGGATCAACCGAAGCCAAAACCCCCGGCCCGCGGTCGATCGCCCACACGCCCGGAGCCGTCGCCGTCAACGGATCCCGGCTGATCGAAGGCAGCGCCGACGACACAACCGCGTCCGCCGCCGTGACCTCGCGCACATCCCGGACCGTCAGCGGGATCGGGTCGCTCATCGACACGCGGTACTCGCCCTCACCGGGGTCGAAAAACGCGAGCGGGACCGCCGGGATCGCCGTCGTGTCCGGGTCCGTCACCCGGACCGTGGTCGTGAACGTGCGCTCGCCCTGCCGCCCGCCCTGCCGGAAAGTCCACCCATCGCTCGAAAGCCGAAACTTGTCGGTAAACCCTGGGACATTGGCAAGATCCGGCCCGCTGCGCACCCCCACCATCGGCTCGGGTCCATAGATCGTCGCTTCGAGCAGAATCGGATCACCCACCAAAACGCTGTCGCGGTCCGCGCGCACCTCGATATCGTGCGTGCCAAGCAAGCCGTCGAACGTCGCGGGCCGGCCCTCGGTCGGAAGCGTGCGCACATCAAATGTAATAGGTTTCGAACTCGCCATCATCCGCCGCGTCGATCGCCGATCGACCCGCTCGTCATACGAAACTACGATCGGCCCGAGCGTGAGCGGGCCCGTCTTCGTCGGGGTCACCGTGAGATCGAATTGCAACGACCTAACACGCTTTCCATCGAGCGTGTCGTACCCGAGCTCGCCGATCGCACTACCGCCGAAGATATCGACCTTGGGCCGTTGGTCCCGGCCCTGCCGAGGCCGTTGCTCGGGCCGGATCTCAAGCCCATCGTCGGCCTTGGATGCCCGGAACGAGAAGAACTCAATATCCGCCGTCAGCAGCCACGAAACCGTCACCCTGGTCGGCTGATTCAAATACAAAACCGTCGTATCCGTCCGGATCCGAACCACATCGCGGGTATCCCGCTCCGGCTCGAGCACCCGGATACTCGCCTCGGGCGTGCGCACAGCCTGGCCCGAATCGACCCGCACCAGCACAGATGGAACAATCAATGTCCCCAATTCGTTGGGCGTGACTGTCCACCGCATCACCAGCCGGCGGGTTTCTTCTTCTCGCCGTTGCCCGTTCAGAATGAACACGCTCGTGCGCGATTCGTTGGACGTCCCGCGGAACACAAACGCCGCGTCCGCAACGCCCGAAAGATCGGGCGGTTCCACCGAATCGCTGTTCGTCACCGCGATCTCGAACGTGATCTCGTCGCCCAGATAGCACACCGCCTGATTGAACGAAGCCTTCACGTCGATCGTGCTCTGTGCGCGCGCCGCGGGCACAAACCCGACAAGACACACCAGCCCGATCACCCGCAACAAAATCCCGCCCTGTAATTTTATTCTCGTGTTCATCATCAACCTCACCAATCCCGCTCGACGGGCATAGGCCGGCCCCGCATCGACCTCAACTGCCGGTCACGCTGCTCGCGCTGCCGCTGCTCGCGTTCAAGGAGCCACTCAGAAAAACGATCACTCCGCGATTCGCCCTCGTCCTCGCCCGGCTCGCCGTCCTGCTCTTTTTGTTCGTCTGTGGGCTCGCCCGATTCGCCCTCTTGCGGCTTGCCCTCTTGTTTGTTCGCCTGCTCGCGCAGCGCCTTTGCCGCTTCGCGCAGTTTCTTGGCCGCCTCAAGCTGAGACTCGGACGCCCCTTCCGGATCGCCCTGTTCGAGCTGCTCCTGCGCCTGTTCTTGCTGTTTTTGAGCCTCTTGCATGCGCTGCTTCGCGTCCGAGCCGGGGTCCGATTCCTGCATCTTGTTGCTCTGCCGCTCGGTCTCTTCGCTCAGGTCGGATTGATCCTTGCTCGCCGCCACTCGCCCCTGCGTCTGCTGCTCGTTCTGGGCCGATTCTTGCTGCTGGCGGTCGGCGAGTTCATCGAGTTTGTCGGCCTGTTCACGCAATTTGTCGGCTTGGTCTTTGGCCTGCTGCTCCGCTTCATCCAGCAGCCCGATCATCCGGCGGACCCGCTCGGTGTTCCGCGCCGCTTCCGCATCATCAGGGTCAACTTCCAGCACCGCGCGGAACGCCCGGGCCGCCTCGTGCAACTTTGCTTTTGCAGCCTCAACATCCGGGCCGGGGTGTTCCTCGGTCGGGCTCATCGCCGCAACTGCCTGTTTATAGCGGATCTGCGCATAATTGAACCGCGCCCGTGCGCGCAGATCGGGAGACACCGCCCACACATCCGCATCACGAAAATATCCGCACGCGACATCGGGCAAGCCCCGCTCGGCCGTCAACCCGGCCGCTTCGAGATACCCCCGAGCGAGCACGTCGCCGTCGGTGCCGCGGTCGATCGCGGCTTTGAAGATCGAATCGAGCCGCTCGATCATCGGCTCTTGCTCGAACGCTTCTGTGCGCACATCACGGATATCATCGCGCAGCGCGGGCTCGGAATTTCCAAGCGCAAAGCCCGAAAAAACAGACACGATCAGAATGAACTCAACCGCACGTTTCATGCGCGCCGCCTCCCGTCACCGATCACCGATTCGAGGATGAGCAAGACAACCGCCGGGATCAAAAATATCACGAAGCGATCATCGTAACTCGTCACCTGGGCCGTGCCAAAGGATGTCTGCTCGGCCGACGCGATCAGATCGCGGTAGACCTCGGCGAGATCGATCTCGTCGGTGCCCACTTCGAGGTACGCGTTGCCCGGCACGGCGCTTGCGATCTCGCCGAGTGTTTTTCCGTCGAGTTTGCTCAGGATCTCTTTGCCCTCGAACCGGACGGTCTGGTTAGAGTTGACCGCCATCGGGACCGGCGTGCCAACGGCGCTATCACCAAGGCCCAGCGCGATGATGCGCACGCCGAGTTCGCCGGCTTGTTGGGCGGCGCGCACGGGGAAGGACTCTTGATCCTCGCCGTCGGTGATCAGAATAATGTCGCGGTATCGGCCGGTCTCGACGGGCGTGCCGTCTTCGGTTTGTGCCTCGAAGACATCTTCGAGCACCTTGCGGATCGCATCGCCGATCATGGTGCCGCCGCGCGGTGCGTCGCCCGGGTCGAGCCGATCTAGCGCGAGCCGGAAGAACGCGCGGTCTTGTGTGAGCGGGCACTTGATCGAGGGTGCGCCCGCGAACGCGACGAGCGCGACGCGATCGCCACCCAGTTCATCGACAAGATCGTTGATCCAGATTTTGGCACGCTCCAAGCGGTTGGGCGCGAGATCGCGGGCGAGCATGCTGCGGGAAACATCGACAACGAAGACCAGATCCCGGCCCCGCTGCTCGACATCGCGTGTGCGCTCGCCTTGCTGCGGGCGGGCGAGCCCCAGCGCGATGAGCACCACGGCCGCGGCGACCAGCAGCGTGCGCACGGCCCGGCGGGGCCCGCCGGGCCTGTCGATCATTTTTGCGACCAGCCGGGTTTCACCCAGGTTTGCCATCGCGCGCCGGCTGGCGGCCGAGGCGAGCAGCGCGAACGCCACGACGGCGACCGAGAGCCACGCGGCGTGGAGCCAGATAGGGTCGGCGAATCGGGCCCGCGACCCGACATCGAGTCCGTTGATAAGGCCGGACGCGAGCGTGCGCATCAGAGTGCCCTCCGCAGCCAGGTGCCCGCGAGCAGTGTTTCGAGGGCGAGCAGCGCGAGCCCGATCGCGGCGAACGGCGTGAACCGCTCGGTGTAATCCACGCTCTCGCTGGTCTGGATCTCGGTCTTTTCGAGTTGGTCGATCACGGCGTAGATCTCTCGCAGCGAATCGGCATCGTCGGCGAGGAAAAACCGCCCGCCCGTGGCCTCGGCCATCTGGGTCATCGTTGCTTTGTCGATCGCACCAGAACGCGGGATCCGCATCCCTCCCAGTTCCATGTACCCGCCGCCGATGCCCACGGTATAGAGCGTGATGCCCCATTCCTTACAAACACCCGCAGCGGCGAGCGGGTCTATTTCGCCACGGTTGTTTCGCCCGTCGGTCAGCAGGATGATCGCCTTGCTTTTGATCTGGAAATCGGGCTCGGAATCGTCCTCGCCGGGGGTATCGCCCAGGCCTTGGGCGATCTCTTTCTCGGCCTCGCGCAGGCGGGCGGCGGCGAGGGAAACCGCGTCGCCGATCGCGGTGCCCTGATCGGTCGAGAGCGGGCTGATGCGGATATTGCCGACCAGATCCAGCAGGGCCTCGTGCTCGCGCACAAGCGGGCACACGGTGTCGGCGAACGAGCCGAAGGCGATGACGCCGATCATGTCGCCGTCTCGGCCCTTGAGGTCTTTGCCGTCGCCGGCGATGAATTCCTGGGCGATTTTTTTGACCGCTTCGAGGCGGTTGATGGACTCGCCGTCGAGTTCGATCATCTCGGTCATCGAGTTTGATCTATCTATTACCAGTTGCATGGCGATGCCGTCGGTGGTTGTGCGCGTCAGGCCCGTGATATCTTGGGGCCGAGCGAGCGCGACGATGAGCGAGGCGAGCGCGAGCGTGCGCAGAATTAGCGGCAGCCGGATGAGGCGGGTGCGGAGGCTCGTGCCAGCAAGCGCCGCGAGCCCGGCCGAGGGGTAGAGCACGCGGGCCCGCCTGCTCCTGAATAGCGCGATGATGAGCACGATCGGAACAATCGCGAGAAACGCGAGTGCCCACGGGTAGGCGAAGCGGTCGAAGGGCATCATGTCCATCATTGTGCGCCCCCGGCTGGGCCGCTCTTGCGGAGACGTTTGGCGATCACGGCGGCTTGCTTAGCGATGGTTGATCTTTGCTGGGCCGGGATGGAATCCGCATCGGGGCCGTAGCGGATGGATTCGAGATCGGTGAGCAGCGCGAGCAGCGCCGGGGCTTCGGGGCCGGGCTTGGCGGCGAGCGTGCGCACGTTGCGGTCGATCGCCGCGAGATCGGGGGACTTTGAGTTTGCTAGTTTTTCGAGCGCGCGCACATGGTCGGTCGGCTTCGGGCTTCGGATCTGACGGGCCGATTTGAAACCGACAACCACGGCGGCGCACGCAATTGCCAGCGAGGCGGCGGCTCCGCCGATCAGCAGCAGCGTGTTGGATTTGTCGGGTTCAGGCGGGACGGGGCGGAGGGAGCCGAGCGGGGCGTCGGCATTGTCGTCTTGGTCGGTCTGATTCTGTTGGGCCGGGTCGGTGATCGGGAGTGGTAGGCGGGCGGGTTCGTCTTCGGGCAGGAGTGATGTGACCTCGATCGTGCGCATCGGAGTGGTCAGATCTACTTGTGATTCGGTGCTATCGGGCGGCGGGATGATCGACGCGGAGATCGGCGGGATGGTGTACTGGCCGGGGAGGAACGGTTCGACAACGACGATGGCGGAGTGAACGAGGGAGCCTGGGGAATCTGAATCTGTTGCGATGGCCGGGGGTTGTTGGTCGATTGAAAGGACCGTCCAGCCGGCGGCTTCGAGAGCGGACCGGGCGGCGGCGGCCCAGGGTTTGATCGCTGCGCCGGGCTCGAGAGTGAACGCGATGTTGAGAGTCAGGCGGTCGGTCGCGGCGATCGAATCGTCGGATACGGACAACTCGGCATCGGCGAGCGCCGCGGTTGCGTGCGCACTGATCGCGACGAGCAGGACGAGTAGCAAACATGTGCGCGCGATCGCGTTCATGCGTGGGTGCGTCTCCTCTTGCGCATGCGGAAGTACTTTTCGAGTTCGAGGCCAAAGGGGCGGGCGGTTGAGAGTTCGATGGTGTCCACGCCCGAGCGGGCGAGGATTCGATCGGACTCGGCCCGGTTGCGGGCGGACAGTTCTGTGTGGCGTTTGCGGAGCCTGCGCGAGCCGGTGTCGAAGAGCACTCGCTGGCCGGTTTCGGGGTCTTGGAGTTCGACGAGCCCGACGCTGGGCAGTTCGCGTTCTCGGGGATCGCTGACGCGGAGTGCGATGACTTCGTGACGCCGGCACAGGACCGCGAGGGGGCGGGATAGGTCTTCGATCGAGTAGCCGGGCGGGGGGAGAAAATCGCTGGCGATAAAGAGGATGGATCGTTGGTGTAGGACGGAGCCGAGGGTTTCGAGTGCTTCTACGAACGCGGTGCCGGCCCCGGCGGGCTCTGCGCCGAGGAGTTCGCGGAGCATCCTGAGCATGTGCCTTGGGCCTTTTTTAGGCGGGAGATA
>Ga0316208_1001369_pt1 | contig 23129 bp, 21 predicted proteins | sample 3monopyrite_MG_FD_204944 | JGI IMG/M metagenome (GOLD analysis project Ga0316208, IMG submission 204944) | Microbial mat bacterial communities from mineral coupon in-situ incubated in ocean water Damariscotta River, Maine, United States -... | ecosystem: Environmental > Aquatic > Marine >... | reverse complement strand
GAGTGGGAGAATACTGTTCTGAGTCTGTTGTCATGACCGCGCTGGAGTCACCGGATCAACGCTGGATGCTTCATGCCTTGACCTTGGCTGAACAAGCTGGGCGTGAGGGTGAGGTGCCGGTGGGGGCGGTGCTGGTCAGGGATGGCAAGATTGTTGGTGAAGGCTGGAACCGGCCGATTCAGAACAACGACCCTTCGGCCCATGCCGAGATTCAGGCGCTGCGTGCCGCCGGTGAAAACATCGTTAACTACCGGCTTTGCGATACCACTCTTTATGTCACACTTGAACCCTGCACCATGTGCGCTGGTGCCATCATCCATGCCCGGGTCAAACGGGTGGTGTTTGGCGCTTATGACGCTAAGGCTGGTGCCGCGGGCAGTGTTTTCAATGTTCTTAATTCCGATGCCTATAACCACCGGGTTGAAATCAGTGGCGGTGTGTTGCGGCAGCGATGTGCTGATCTGTTGAGTGGCTTTTTCCGCGCCCGACGTAACAAGTGATCAGGTTTTGTTAAAAATATACCTGCCATCACCACTTTTTCGCTCGAAAGCTATACACTGGGTTGATCGGAAGTAAGAACTGTTGCGGCAAATATAAAACTCCATGGGACAAGGTTATCTAAATGAAATTCTGATTCTGTTTGTTGTCGCGGTTGCGGTTGTGGGCAGTTGTCTGCATTTGAGGTTGCCACCGATTCTTGGTTACCTCGCCGTTGGTGTGATGCTTGGACCCTACGGTTTTGCAATTGTTGCTGACACTGAACACACCCGCGCCCTGGCAGAGTTTGGCGTTGTCTTTTTGCTGTTTACCATTGGCCTTGAGTTTTCGCTTTCACATCTAATTCATATTCGTGGTGCGGTGTTGGGGCTGGGTGGGGCTCAGGTTATTGGCACGACGCTGATCGTGACCATTGTTGCCAGCTATCTGAATCTGAGCCTTGAGGCTGCCCTGGTATTGGGCGGCATAGTCGCCATGTCGTCAACGGCGCTGGTGATTAAACAGATGACTGACCAGGTCGAGTTGCATACACGTCATGGCCGTAATGCGGTAGGTATCCTGCTGTTCCAGGACCTAATGGTGATCCCGTTCCTGATCCTGGTCTCAGCGCCTGCTGTCATCAATGGCGATGGCGCAATTTACACCGTGTTGATTGCCTTTGCCCAAGGCGTATTAGCATTAGTGTTGATCTTTGTGCTGGGGCGTTGGGTGTTGCGGCCAATATTTCACCTGGTGGCCAGGTACAGGTCGATGGAGTTATTCACCCTGACGGCGCTGATGATTACTTTGGGGGCTGCCTGGATTACTCATCAATTGGGATTGTCGCTGGCCTTGGGGGCTTTTGTCGCCGGCATGATGCTGGGCGAGACTGAGTTTCGGCATCAAATTGAAGCCGAGATCAGACCCTTTCGTGACATCTTGTTAGGGCTGTTTTTTATTACCATTGGTATGCTCTTCAATATTCAGTTGTTGCCCGAAATCTGGCCATGGGTGTTACTGACCTTGGCGGCGCTGATTGTCTTCAAAATGCTTTTCATCACCCTGTCATGCCGAATCGCCAGGTGGGATTTGGCCGTGTCATTGCGTACAGGTTTAGTCTTGGCGCACGGTGGTGAATTTGGTTTTGCGATTCTGACATTGGCGCTAGCCGGCGGCATGATTCCGAATGAATATGGCCAGGTAGTTCTGGCGGCATTGTTGATCAGCATGGGCTTGGCGCCGCTGATTATCCGTTATAACGGCCATCTGGCCGCAAGACTAATGCCGCAACGGGCCCGTGAAAGTAAACAGACCATAAAAGTGCTGGTTGAAGACACTGCTCATGGTCTGGAGAACCACATCATTCTGTCTGGCTATGGTCGTATTGGTCAGAATATCGCCCAAATGCTCAAGGAAGAAGGCTTTGAATATGTGGCCCTGGAACTTGATCCTGTATTGGTGCAAAACGCAGTCAAGGCTAAAGAGCCTGTTAGTTATGGTGATGCTACAAGTCTAGAGTTATTGCATGCTGCTGGTCTTGAGCGAGCCGCTGCCTTGGTGATCAGTGTCGAGGCCCCGGCCACGGCGCTGAAAATTCTCAAGCAGGTGCGCAGTGCCAATGCTGAGATCCCGGTGCTGGTGCGTACCGCCGATGAGAGTCATATGCAGGAGCTTATGGAGGCAGGCGCTAGCGAGGTGGTGCCGGAAACGCTGGAGGCCAGTTTGATGATGGCGTCGAATTTGTTGTTTATGCTCAAGGTACCACCATCCAGAGTGATCCATAAAATCCGCAACGTGCGTAATCAGCGCTACGAAACCTTTCGTCATCTTTTTCCCGGCGGAGAAATGTCATCGACGTCGTGGGTTGATGATGAAGCACACATGCGCGCAGTTGAACTGAATGAAACGAGTTGGGCAAGCAAGCATAAAGTCGGCGAGCTTAGCCTGGAGCAATACGATGTAAAACTACTGGCCTTGCTGCATGCGGGTAAGCGAATTTCACGACCGGATGTCAATATGCAACTCTGCGCCAGTGATACCCTGATTCTGAGTGGTTCACCATCGGCATTAGAGCAGGCGGAAAAGAGTCTTATCAGCCGCTAGGGGTTAGTTGATTCAATGGCTGAAATCAAACTCTCTATCGCATCGTCCCGGCTACTATCAATCGAGATAATCTGATCGGCTTCATCTTCTGTCAGCGGCTGTTCTGTTTTTAGCTGATGATCCAGCACTCCGATAGTGGCCTCTGAGGCGTCTTTGTTTGCTGCCTGTCGTTCCGCAATCCATTGTCGAAGCAGTGCCTTATCGGCATGGAAGTGGAGGATGACAAACGGCACTCCCAGTTCCTGGGCCAGGTCATGAAACAACTGTCGTTGTTCACGTTTTAAAAAGGTGGCATCGACGATGCTGCTATAACCCGCTTGCAGGGTGTGACGGCTTAGTTGGATCAGCTGTTGGTAGGTTTGCAGGCTGGCCGATTGAGTGTAGATGCCCTGGTCGGTGCTGGAGTGGCTTTTGGCTTCAGCGGTCAGGCCAAACAGCCGTTTACGTTCTATATCGGAGCGCAGCCGGACCATGCCAAAGTGTTCCAGCAGCGGCTGGCTCAGTGTGGTCTTGCCTGAGCCGGAGACGCCGTGGGCGATATAAAGTGTGGTGTGATTGGGCTGGGTGAAGGTCTCTGCCAGTTGGCTGTAGTCCTCATATTGTTGCAGACTCTGTTGTTGTTCGGTTTTTGTGAGGTCGGGCTGGCTGTGACGGATGATGGCGACCTTGGCCCGTACCAGGGCGCGGTAGACCTGGTAGAACTGTAGCAGCGCCAATCCGGCATAATCGCCTGTGCGTTGCAGATAACGGTCTAGCAGCCGTGCCGCCAGGTCAGGCCGCTGACGGTCAATCAGGTCCATTGTGGTGAAGGCGATTTCGCTGATGACGTCGATCCAGCGGAAGTTGTCGTTGAATTCGATACAGTCGAAGATCGTGACCTTGTCATCGATCAGGGTGATGTTGGCCAGGTGCATGTCGCCGTGGCAGTTGCGGATGAAGCCATTTTGTTTGCGTATGGTTATCACTTGTTTGAGTTGCTCGAAGCGCTGTTTGCTCCACTGCTGCAGGTATTTGAGGTTGATCAGTTCGGTTCCATCTTCAAGTCGTGGTTCGATCTGGTCGAAGTTTTCCTGCATCGGCTGCCAGACTGCCTCAGGTGTGCCGAAGGGGCTGTCCTGGGTGGCAGTGTCGATCTGCTGATGAAAGCTGGCAACGGTATCGGCCAATTGGTCGACGTGGTTTCTGCTTAGTTTGTCTTGTTGTAGCAATATGTCGAGCTGTTGCTTGGGATTAAATTGGCGCATCTTGACTGCATACTCAAATGTTTCACCTGTGCCATTGATGGAGGGTTGTTCGGGTGTGCCGGTGAGTCTGATCACGTCAAGATAAAGTTCGGGCGCCAGGCGCCGATTAAGTTGCAGCTCCTGTTGACAATAATGCTTTCTGTGTTCAAGACTTGAAAAGTCGAGGAAGCCTAAATCGACTGGTTTTTTGATTTTGTAGGCATAGCTGCCGGTCAGAATGATCCAGGAGATATGGGTTTCGAGCAGCTGAATTTGAGCAACAGGATGGTCGTAGACCTGTGGTTGTTGCAGTGCTGTGATGAGGTTGGCTTGCTGCATGGTCTCTCATTATGGCAAAGCGAGGCGGTGAGACAAAGGTAATTTCAGCTCGTTGTTGATATATTGTTCGTAACAAACTAAAAATGCTGAATTTTATGGTCTGATCTGGCACTATATTGGCTAGATTCACCCAGGTTGACGCAGTGTCTATATATTCGCTTGAAAAATTGATCTCCGAAACTCGTCGCCTTGCGCGGGACTACCGTAATGCTACCGGCAAACCCTTGGGTGGCGTCAGTAGTGAAATCGCCCATTTTGATGCCTGTCATAATTTGGGGCTTGAGCCTGTTCCTGCTGGAACCCAAGGTGGCTACGATGCCGTTGGTCGTGGTTCGCGTGAGGGCAAGAAGATTCAGGTCAAGGGTAGGGTTATTTTCGACGAGGAAAAGGCGGGGCAGCGCATCGGTCAACTCAAGGTTGAACAGGAATGGGATAGTGTGGTGCTGGTGTTGATGGATGAAAATTTCGAACCTTTTGAAATCTATGAGGCCGAGCGCGAAGATATCATTGCAGCGCAGGAAGCCAGTCAAAGTAAACGTGCCAAGCGCGGTGCCATGTCCGTTGCAAAATTCAAGATCATTAGTCAGCTGGTCTGGACCAGTGAGTTTGGCGAAGAAGACGAGGTTTGGGATAACCAGTCTGGTTCCTGAGTTTGTCTGTTCTCACTAATTCCTAATCATGTCACTCGAAACATCTGCTGAAATACTCTCGCTTGAGGGCGCTATGGGCCGTTGCATTGACGGTTTTTTACCGCGTCAGCAACAGCAAGAGATGGCTGTGGCGGTTGAAGAGGCGATCAAAGATTACAAAGTCCTGGTCTGTGAGGCCGGCACCGGCACCGGCAAGACCTTTGCCTATCTGGTGCCTGCGTTGCTATCGGGGCAAAAAGTGATTGTCTCTACCGGCACCAAGAACCTTCAGGACCAGCTGTTTCAGAAAGATTTGCCGCTGGTGCGCAAGGCACTGCAAGTGCCGGTCCAAACAGCTTTGCTTAAGGGCCGCAGCAATTACCTTTGTCTCTATCGTTTAACGGTTGCTGAAGAAGAGGGTCGGCTGGCTTCGCGTGAGATGGTGCATCAACTGCGCAGTGTGCGTGAGTGGGCTGGCGGTACGAATAGCGGTGATATCACCGAGTTAATGGATATTGGTGAAGACTCGCCGTTGTGGCCGTTGGTGACCTCGACGGTGGATAATTGTCTCGGTTCTGATTGCCCCTGCTTTGAAGATTGTCATGTCAGTAAGGCGCGACGTGAGGCTCAAAGTGCCGATGTGGTGGTGATTAATCATCACCTGTTGATGGCGGATATGGTGTTGCGTGAGGATGGTTTTGGCGAGCTGTTGCCGAGTGCCAATGCCTACATCATTGATGAGGCACATCAGTTGCCCGAGATTGCCAGCAACTTTTTTGGCCAGAATCTAAGTGGTCGTCAGTTGCTTGATCTTGCGAAAGATACGGTGGCTGAATTTCACAGCAGTGCTGCGGATAGCAAGAAGCTGCTGACCTGTGCCGACAAGCTGGAATACGCGGTGCGTGATTTCAGGTTGGCGCTGGGTAATGATGCTCAACGCAAACCCTGGGCACAACTTCGTGGTGACAAAAAGGTTGTTGAGCAGTTACAAGTGATAAAGGATGTGCTCGGGTTGCTGCATGAACAGCTGGATGGCCAGGCCGAGCGCAGCAAGGGCCTGGAAAATTGCCTTGAACGATGCAGTGCCCTGTTGTTTAGAATTGGCCTTTTTATTGCTGAAGAAACAGCCGATCAGGTGTATTGGGTCGATATTTACAGTCGTAGTTTTGTGCTTTGCTGCACGCCGTTGAATGTGGCTGAGGCATTTCAGAAACGGATGCAGGAACAAAAGGCGGCCTGGATATTTACCTCAGCCACCCTGGCGGTGAATGGGCGCTTTGATCACTATGCCGATCAGCTTGGTTTGCAAGATGCGCAAACAGCCTTGTGGGATAGTCCCTTCGATTATCGCAGTCATGCCCTGTTTTATGCCCCGCCGGATATGCCCGAACCCAACAACCCTACCTATGTCGAGGCAGTGGTTGCAGCAGCCTTGCCGGTGTTGGAGGCATCGTGTGGTCGAGCATTTCTGTTGTTTACCAGTCACCGGGCTTTAAAACAGGCGGCTGAATTGTTGCAGGGAAAAATTGATTATCCAATGTTGGTGCAGGGTGAATATCCGCGCAATGAATTGCTACGCCGTTTTCGCGAAAAGGGTGATGCGGTGCTGCTGGGAACTGGCAGTTTCTGGGAAGGCATTGATGTTCGTGGTGAGGCGCTGTCTTGCGTCATCATCGATAAACTGCCATTTGCCGCGCCCGACGATCCAGTGTTACAGGCCAGGGCGGATGCCCTGCGAGCCAAGGGGGGTAATCCATTTATGGACTATCAGGTACCCCAGGCGGTTATCACCCTGAAACAGGGGGTGGGACGTTTGATCCGCGATTATAGTGACAGGGGCGTGATGGTGGTGTGTGATCCACGCCTGACCAGCAAACCCTACGGTAAGGTCTTTCTCAATAGTCTGCCGCCGATGCTGCGAACCCGAAAGTTAGAGTTGGTACAGCGTTTCTTTGTGGCGGAAGCAAAAGCGCGCGCAGCAGAATCAGCCTAGGTGCAAACCTTTGCCAAATGTAGATAATTGTTGACACATCTCCTGACTGCCCAAGCATTTTTGCATCAAGGTTGATACCTCTATTGAAGGGTGTAGCCCCCATTAACGGGAAGGTTGCAGAGGAGACCAGCCATGATGAACTTAATTGTTGAAGCAGTTGTGATTGCTTTTGGCGTAGGCACTGTTGTAACAATGCATTTACTGCATATCACCAAAACGGCCGACGTTAAGGTTCAACTCCAGCGTATGCCAAATAATAGACAATGAATTTACTGTCGCCGGTAATTTTAGCGGCGTGGTTTTTTATGTATCCAAATCTTTCCTTTATTGAGTCTTTTTTTCCATTTATCATGTGCTTGGATGGGCAATTAACTATAAGCATTGGAACCCTATTTGAATATACTGGCAATTGAAACCTCGACCCAGGCTTGTTCTGCCGCGTTGTTATGTAACGGAGAAATACTGCAGCGTTATCAGATTGCGCCGCGTGGCCATGGTGATTTGATCTTACCCATGATCGATGAGTTGATGTCTGAGGCAGGTTTAAGCCCGACTCAGCTCAGCGCGGTAGCCTTTGGTCGCGGACCTGGGGCATTCACTGGAGTGCGTATTGCCACTAGTGTCGCTCAGGGGATTGCCTTTGGCGCAGACCTGCCGGTCGCGCCTGTATCTAGCCTTGCTGCACTTGCCCAGGCTGGCTATCGCCGCAAGGGCTATCAAACCATGTTGTGTGCCATGGATGCCCGTATGGGCGAGATTTATTGGGGTGCTTATCAGGTTGAGCAAGGAGTGGTATTGTTGCTGGCAGGTGAGCATGTCTGTGTTCCTGAGCTAGCGCCAGAACCACCTGAGTCTGTTGGTCAATGGCATGGCCTTGGCAATGGTTGGCAGGAATACGGTGAGTGTTTGAATCAGCGGTTTTCGTTGCGGCCGGATAGTGATGATGCAAGTTGCTTGGCCCGGGCGGAAGATGTGATTGTGCTGGCCCAGCATGCCGTTGGGCATGGACAGACGGTCTCGGCTGAACAGGCAATGCCGGTTTATCTACGTGATAATGTGGCTGAGAAAAGACAAAAATAACAACAGACGTCTAATGTGAATAATCAAGGCAAAGTATTCGAGCTGGTTCAATTAACGGATCCACATCTTTATGCAGATGAGTCTGAAGGTCTGTATGGCGTTAATAGTTACCAATCGTTTGAGGCTGTGGTCACTGAGGCTGGCAAACAAACTATAGATTTGGCACTGGTGACTGGTGACCTGGTTCATGATGAATCTGAGCAAGGCTACAAAAACCTGCGTCAGTCGCTTCAGCGTCTGAGTGTGCCTACTCACCTGATCCCCGGCAATCATGACGATTTTGTTTTTATGCAGACGGAGTTTAATCAGGGGCTGATTAGTTGTGAAAAGAAAATTGAGTTGGGTGATTGGCTGGTGCTTATGCTTAATTCTCAAGTGCCAGGGCAGGTGCAGGGGCATTTAAATGAACAAGAGTTAATCTGGTTGGAGCAATGTTTAGATAAGGCTGGTGATCGCCACTGTATCATTTTTTTGCATCATCACCCGGTGGCCATCAACTGCAAGTGGCTGGATTCGCTTGGTCTGGATAATGCCGAAAAACTGTTTGAAGTTATCGCGGTCTATCCACAGGTCAAGGCGCTGGTGTGGGGACATGTGCATCAGGAGTTTACTGAGGAGCGGGCCGGTGTGCAGTTGCTAAGCACGCCTTCTACCTGTGTCCAGTTCAAGCCAGCTGTGGATGATTTTGAACTGGATTATTTGCCCGCCGGCTACCGCTGGTTTCGTCTGTTTGAGGATGGCAGGCTGGAAACAGGGGTCCGACGTCTGGATAAGCTGCCTGATGGACTCGACCCCGATGCCAAAGGCTATGGCGTTTAGAAATAACCGTTGCGTTGTAGCTGATGTTATTCAGTGCAACTTGGGCTAGGCTCCACTTATTAATTATCGGTAACTTCTTTTTCCAGCTGTTCCAGGGTGGTGTGGCGTACGTCTTTTCCCTTCACCAGGTAGATAACATATTCACAAATGTTCTTGGCATGATCACCGATGCGCTCCAGTGCCCGTGCCGCCCAGGTAGCTCCCAGAACACGTTTGATAGAGCGAGGATCCTCCATCATAAAGGTTATATTCTGACGCATGATGGATTCATATTCATGATCGACCTTTAGATCCATCTTGGCGATTTGCACAGCGGCCTCGGCATCCATGCGGACAAAGGCATCGAGAGCACCACTAATCATGGCTTGGACGTGATTGCCTAGGGACTCAATCTCCAGGTAACCGTTGCGGGGGCGTTCCATTTCGGCCAGGTCGATTCCCATGCGGGCCACCTTTTCAGCCTGGTCACCCATGCGCTCCAGGTCGGTAATGGTCTTGATGACGGCCATGACCAGGCGTAGGTCACTGGCGGTAGGTTGGCGTCGGGCGATGATGTGGGTGCATTCTTCGTCGATCTCGACTTCCATGGCGTTGACTTTCATGTCACCTTTTTTCACTTCTTCGGCCAAGCCGGCATTACCTTCTGATAGTGCAGTGACTGCCTTTTTGACCTGCTCTTCTACCAGACCACCCATGGCAAACACTCGGTTGCGCAAGTTTTCCAGTTCAACATCGAATTGCTGTGAAATGTGGTGCGGCTGATTTGTATTGTCCATGTTTGGCTCCGTTTATCCGTAGCGGCCGGTGATGTAGTCTTCGGTCTGCTTCTGTGTTGGATTAGTGAAAAGTTTGTCTGTGTCTGCCAATTCGATCAGGTCACCCATGTACATGAATGCGGTGTAGTCAGAGACGCGAGCGGCCTGTTGCATGTTGTGGGTAACGATTACAATCGTGAATTTAGACTTGAGTTCGTAGATAAGTTCCTCAATCTTGAGTGTAGAGATTGGATCAAGCGCCGAGGCAGGTTCGTCGAGCAGCAGTACTTCTGGCTCGATGGCGATGGCGCGAGCGATAACCAGACGTTGTTGTTGGCCACCTGACAAACCAAAGGCGCTATCATGCAGCCGGTCTTTGACTTCGTCCCATAGTGCGGCGCCACGCAGTGAACTTTCCACAACTTCATCCAGAGTACGACGATCTTTCACGCCCATCAGGCGCAGGCCATAGGCGACGTTTTCGTAGATCGACTTGGGAAAGGGGTTAGGTTTCTGGAACACCATGCCGACCTGGCGGCGCAGTGCGGCGATATCGACATCACGATGGTAGATATCTTGATCGTGCAGCATGATCTGCCCTTCAATGCGGACGTCATCGACCAGATCATTCATGCGGTTGAAACAGCGTAATAGTGTCGATTTGCCGCAGCCGCTGGGACCGATGAAGGCGGTGACACGTTGCTTGGGAATGCTCATGTTAATACCATTGAGCGCTTGTTTTTCACCATAGAAGAGTTTCAGATCTTTTACTGTCAAGGCCGTTTCAGTAACCTCGGAAGTTGTTGAGTCTTTCTTCTTCAAGGCATCAATGTTAATGCCGTGGGTCATTGGGGCGGATGAATTGCTCATGGCTATGGTCTCTTATTTAATCTCTTTTGCAGTGCTGTTTTATTGTTCAAGCGATTTATATTTTTCACGTAGACGGTTACGAATGGCAATCGCAGCTAGATTAAGCGCAATAATTATCAACACCAGTAGCAGGGCCGTTGCATACACCAGCGGTCGTGCGGCTTCTACATTAGGACTCTGGAAGCCAACGTCATAGATGTGAAAGCCAAGGTGCATGAACTTTCTGTCCAGGTGCAAGAATGGAAAGTCGCCATCCAATGGCAGGGTGGGTGCCAGTTTGACTACACCTACCAGCATCAGTGGCGCCACCTCACCAGCCGCACGGGCGACTGCCAGTATCAGGCCAGTCATGATGGCAGGGCTGGTCATAGGGATAATGGTGCGCCATAAGGTTTCAGCCTTGGTTGCACCGAGGGCCAGGCTGCCTTCACGGATTGATTTTGGAATGCGAGACAGGCCTTCTTCAGTGGAGACGATAACCACGGGCACGGTTAGCAGGGCCAGGGTGATTGAGGCCCACATCAGTCCTGGTGTGCCGAAAGTTGGTGCCGGTAGTGCCTCGGGAAAGAACAGTTGGTCAATATTACCACCGAGAAAATAGACGAAAAACCCCAGGCCAAATACACCATAAACAATTGAAGGTACACCAGCGAGATTGTTGACTGCAATCCTGATCATGCGTGTGATAGGACCTTGAGTTGCGTATTCACGCAGATAGATCGCTGCGATGACGCCGAAGGGTGTTACCAGGATCGCCATGATGATGACCATCATTACAGTGCCGAAGATGGCGGGGAATATACCGCCCTCAGTATTGGCCTCACGGGGTTCGTCACTGACGAACTCCCACAGCTTATGGATATAGAAGCCAATCTTATCGAATACAGACATGGCGTTGGGTTGATAGGCCGTTATCGTTTTGGCGATGTTAATCTCAATAGTTTTACCGTCGAAAGTTTCAGCCACCAGCGATGCACGGTTCAGCTCGGAATAGTGAGTAGTTAGATCTGCTTGCAGGATTTTGTACTTGGCTTGCAGCGACTGTTTTTCTGCCTCGATCTTGCCCAGCTCGGCAGGGCTATCTTCACCGTTTAGTTCAAGGCTACGTTTTTTGAGACGTAGGCGTTCGAGGGTATAGTTGATGGAACCAATTTCACCCTGTTCAATATGACGAATGGTGGCAAAGGTTTTGCCAGTGATTTCGATCTGCTGTTGCAGGGCAGCCCAGCTGCTGCTACCTTCGGCAATGATCTTGCCATCCAGTTTGACCTGTTTCAGAAAACCATAAAAATTGCCCCATTCGCGGCGCTCAATCACCATCATGTCAGCGTTTTTGTCGCGCTGGCTGATCAGTGGATCCACCAGCGAGCGGAAGTCGATACCATAGATATCACGGTTGCCAGTTTTGATCAGGTGACGGCTGGTCCACTGATTAGTTGATTCGAGTTTGATGCCGCTGTCGATGATCTGTTGAGTTAGAACTTCTTCAGTATCACGAATTTCACCAGCGATCTTGATGATCTGGCCGCCGTCGCTGCGGTAGTCAAAACTGTAGACGTCGGCGGGCCAGAAGTGTCCCAGCCCCCGTGCTGCAATGAGCAGCAATAGACCAACGACCATGATGATGCTGGTGCTGACAGACGCAGCTGTCAGCCAGACCCAGGGTGAACCACTTTTAAGCCAATTACGCATAATGATTGAGCAACACCCTTAAAGTGAACTGTATTTTTTACGCAAGCGCTGACGAACAACTTCAGCGATGGTGTTAAAAAAGAAGGTGAACATGAATAATACCAGTGCCGCCAGGAACAAGACTCGGTAATGGGTGCTGTCGACCTCGGACTCGGGCATCTCGACGGCGATGTTGGCAGAAAGCGTTCGCATGCCCTGGAAGATACTGAAATCCATCACCGGCGTGTTGCCGGTGGCCATTAATACAATCATGGTTTCCCCAACGGCGCGGCCAAAGCCGATCATTACTGCAGTGAAGATGCCTGGGCTGGCGGTCAGAATGACAACGCGGGTCAGCGTTTGCCAAGGGGTGGCGCCCAGTGCCAGTGAGCCAATGGTGAGGTGTTTAGGTACACCAAAGATGGCATCTTCTGTGATTGAAAAAATGGTTGGAATCACAGCAAAGCCCATGGCAATACCAACCACCAGCGAGTTACGTTGGTCAAAGCTGATGCCGAGTTCGGTATCCAGCCATTGTTGAGTGTTACCTCCGAACATCAATGTCTCTAAGGGGTGGTTCAGGGTGAAAGAGATCCAGACCACCAGAATTATCAGAGGAATGAGTAGCCCCGCCAGCCAGCCATCTGAAACGGTGTTGCGGATGTGCAAGGGCATGCGGTGCCAGATGTAGCTTGCCGCAATAACTGACAGCGGCAAAAGCAAAATCATGACCACGATGGCCGGCAAGTATTGTTCCAGCATGGGTGCCAGCCACAGACCGGCCAGAAAACCGAGGATAACCGTTGGTAGGGCTTCCATGATCTCGATGGTGGGTTTGACCACGGTGCGCATCTTTGGTGTCATGAAATAGGCGGTGTAGATGGCTCCAAAGATGGCCAGTGGCACAGCAAATAGCATGGCATAGAAGGCGGCCTTGATGGTGCCGAATGTGAGCGGTACTAGACTGAATTTTGCCTCGAAGTCGTTGCTGGCCGAAGAGGATTGCCAGATGTAGTCAGGTTCGGGATAGCTCTCGTACCAGACTTCGCCCCACAATGAGGACCATGACACCCCGGGGTGCTCGTTGTGTAGGCGAATAAAGGTTAGGCTGCCTTGTTGATCTTCAATTATGGCGGCATTGGCACGCGGGGCGATGGTAACGCTTTTTGTCGCCCCGGCCATCAGTTTTTCTTTCAAAACGGTCTTTTCGGCGGTGCTGTGGAAAACGCCGAGCTGGCCTGTGTTATCAATTGCCAGAAAGCCTTTGCGTGAGTGCTCGGTGGCGATGCCGGTGACGGCGTTCGTGCCCAGCGAGAATTCACGGATCCTGGTCAGCCGAGCTGTGCCGTTATCATCCCTAACCGGGAACCATTGGCTGATATTCCCCCTGCTGTTGCCAATCAGGATAGAAATATCACCGGTGAGGAATTCAAAACTGGTGATGTCGGTTTTGAGGTTGAGTGATTCAACGTGTTCAGGGTGTTCCGCCTCACTGACATCATAGACGGTTAAGTCGCCTTTGCCATTAGCTAGATAAACAGTATCCATCACCTTGTTTAATAATAGATAGCTATAGTTGCCAAGATCCTTAGCGATGCTGAATGTTTCTGTTTCAATGCTGACAGCGTCATCAATGAAGGAGGTTTCTTTTTCGCCACTGCTGATAAGCAACTCGCCGTCGTCGGTCATGGCGATGATCATAGCCTTGTCTTCGTCATCCTGAATCGCAAGCTTGATCAGAGAACGTTCCAGCTCGTCAATGACCATCGGCTCTTCACCCATGGGGTAGTCGATAAAGGGTGTGATGCTGCGAACGTCGTTGGGATAGCTGACCCTGTAGTTATGACGGACCACTACGACTGAGCCGTCATTCAGACCATAGGCGACAATACGTGTCTGTGGAGTGGCGGTAGCGAAGCTGGTGATTTCTGCGCCAGGTGGCAGCTCTACATCGATGGTTTCAATGATAGAGCCGTCCTTAGTATTAAAAAAAGTAGCCTTGCCGGTGTTGTCAAAGCGAACGGCGATCTCGGTTTGTTCTTCCATGGCCAGCAGCAGGGTCTGACTGCCTGCCTGTGCAGGCGTCTGATAGCGGGCTTCAATCTCTATGCTGCCAGACTGGAACAAGGGCACGACGATAAAAAGCAAGTAGATGAAAATCAATGCTACAGCGGCGATAACACCCAGCCCACCAAAGGCAATCGTGTATTTGGCCAGCAGATCTTTTAGTCGGCGCATGTGGCGATGACGTTGACTGGCGGGGGAATCAATCGGTGGAAGTGCTGAGGCCATAGACTTTGTATTCCTAATGATTACGGCGCATCATACTTTGTATATATGACAGTTTTGTTACAACCGTTGAGTCTGAGTGGGTATTGGTATAATTTATTGAAAAGTATAAAAAATTAACATAACCATGACCAGCCTGTCTCTTGCTGTATTTAATGGCTAATGGCAATATGCGGATTCAATATATTGATTAACAACAATTTTAGATATTGGTGGCTTATGAATCATTCTCAGGTCTGCGTTAAGTATGTCTTATTGTTGGGGCTTTTGCTTGCTGTTGATATGGTTGCTGCTGCAGACTCAACCCGCTACGTTAATGATCAGCTTATTATTACCCTCAGGGCCGGGCAGGGCAGTGAGTACAAAATTCTAAAATCATTGCCATCCGGCACTCGTCTGGAGTTGCTTGAAGAGGATGATGACACAGACTTTTCTAAGGTCAGGACTGAAGATGGCAGCGAGGGTTGGGTCAGAAGTTGGTATTTGAGCGAAACGCCAACGGCCAAGTTGTTGTTGGCGGATGCCACTCGCAAGGTTGAGAGCCTTGGGGCTGAAAATAACAAACTGCGTACAAGCGTCTCATCATCAAGTAAAAAAAACATAGAAATGAAGCAACGGCTAAACCAACTTGAAACTGAAAATGCCAAGCTGAAAAAAGAAAATGCTAGATTGAATGATATTGCCAGTCGTCCAATCGAGTTGGAGAATGAGAATAAACGCCTTTCCGCTGAAGCTGGGCAGCTAAAACAAGAGAATAAGCGCTTTGCGGGCGAGAACCGTGAGCTGAAACAAAGTAGTGTGCAGAAGTGGTTTATGGCGGGTTCAGGCGTCTTGATTGTCGGAATTTTTTTGGGCCTGGTTCTGCCGCGTTTGGGACGTAACCGAGGGTCTAGCTGGCGCTGATCACTTTTAGTCTCAGCCGATGAGCGTTTAACGACTGGCAAACCAGCGCCAGATATAACCGTCTGGACGAGTTTCGCCGGTTTCTATGTAGCGCAGCACATTATGATTTTGTAGCGTCCAGCCCATTAGGTCGGCCACGCCGTAGCGGCCGCAGAAGAGAATTTGATCACCCGTTTCGATGTGCTGGTTGACCTGCGGTAGCAGGATCGTCTCGCCGTCGCGTTTCAGTAACAGGGGCAGGCAACGCAGCTGTCGATGACGCTCACGAGGGTCACTGCTAAGGTGGCCAAGTTGAATCCGGCGTCCGTTCTCAATGGCGTGGGTCACCGCCAGGGCAGATCTGTAGCCAATAGTCAGCGTCCATATATCTGGCACGGTGCCACTGGAAACCTGCTCAATTTGGGGCAATAATTGCTTGGCTTGTTCATTGCCCTGTTGCTTGATCAGTCGTAGAAACTCATACAGCAGTGGTGTGGTTACCAGCGCCAATACCTTAAGTGTGACGACCTCACTATGCTGCATGACGTGGTTGCTTTTGATGGCCTCAAAAACAAGGTCGTTGCCACGCTTGTTTTGTCTTGCGACAGTATATATGTTTGGATTTAGCTGCTTTGCAGTCATGAGTATGGAGAGATTGTCGGCATCATCATTGGTGCCGGCGACTATCCCGGTGGCATCTTTTATTCCGGCGGCCAGTAGGGTGATGGCTTCCGTGCCTTTACCCTCAATACACTTATCAACACAGTCAGTCGTCACAGGATCGGCTTCTATGATCGTTGTCAGTACGCCCTGGCGGCTAAGGTGTTTTTGCATGGATCGACCGAAACGACCATAGCCACATAAAATCCATTTTCCCTGCGGCGGTGGTTCATGTTGGTTTAAGGGTGTGCGTGGCAGTTGGCTTAGCCATTCAAAAAGTGTGTGCAGCTCGGGTGAGTGTAAAGCAATGGCCATTTGCTCGGCGAAGGCCTCGAACGGGTTGATGATATGGTCAGTACCGAATGAAGCCATGTTGTCATGTGTTGAGTCTGTTTCGGCGCGACAGACGACCCGCAGTGAAGGTTTGAGTAGCTTGCTGGTGATGGCTATTTCAAGATTGGTGTGATCATTATCAGTCAAGGCCAGAATGCCGACGCAGAAGGGGGATTTGAGACCAGCGGCCTTGAGGTTATTAGGGTCGCCCGCATCGGCACGCAGACCAGGCACATAAACTTCAAGTTCAGTCAGTAATAGTTCATTGATTCGGTCTTGTTTGATGTCAATGGCAACGGCGCGCAGACCGCGTTGAGTCAGTGCCTTGGTGACCAGACTGCCCGTATCGCCATAACCACAGACCAGGTAAAAGGGTTCACGAATGTGGTGAACGCTGCGATAAAAACGATTTTCGGTTACGGCCCGTTGCAGGGCTGGGTCTTGTATCAGGCCTAATATTTTACCAATAGCGTAGAGCCATGAGATCACTGTCAGGTACATTGCGACTGTGGTCCAGAGTCGCTGGCCATCGGTAAATTCGTAAGGGATCTCACCTAAGCCGATGGTGGTGGCCATGTAGCTGATGAAGTAAAAGGCGTGGAAGAAACTCATCTGCCAGGGGTTACCCTGATCATCTACGCCAGGGATTAGCACCAGCCCGAGAATGGATATGGCATAGGCTGAGATCAGAACAATCAACGGCGCCCGCATGCGCCGTAACACCAGCGCAAAGATTTTGTGGATGGTTCTGTGAGAGCGTTTCAGCATTAGCGGCGCATGGCGGCAGTTTCGATAATTAGCAGTACCACCGAGGTAATATTAGCCAATAGAGCACCACCGGACAATGAAACAATAGAGCTCATTACGTGGGGGGTAAGACCGACTTCGGTGATGTAGAGCGCTCCACCCCAGACGATGGCGGCGGTGATCAGCTGCAGGTCGGCCACCAGGCTGGTGGCGAGTAGCACAGCGCCCATCTGGGTACGTTCGCCCAGTTTCAGAACAGTCGCCACCAGGCTAACGATGAGGGCCGCAAACAGTTCGTAAACATTATGATGGGCCGGATTGTCTATTTCGCCGATGAAGAAACCAAAGTTGAGAGTCAAAGCCAGGACGATAAAAAACCCGAAGACGACCTTTTCAAAGTTCATACTGTTGCTCCTATGGCGGGATTATCCGTGTACCTTGTCACAAGAGTAGTATCGAATGCAATTGCAGGCACCAAACAAAAAGCCCCGCGAGCGGGGCTTGATGGGCATTGCTGATATGAAGTTGGCCGCCTACTTAATGCTATTAAGCACCTTGTTAACTACTTTTGCAGGTAGAGGGATGTAACCATCTTTGACTACAACCTCCTGCCCACTCTTTGACAGCACCATCTTAATGAACTCGCGCTCCAGCGGTGCCAGAGGCTTATTTGGGTGTTTATTAACATAGACGTAGAGGAAGCGTGATAGAGGGTAGTCACCACTGATGGCGTTGTCAGTGGATGCTTGCACATATGGTTTGCCCGGTTTCTTGGCCAGTGGTACGGCTTTAACACTTGATGTACTGTAACCGATGCCTGAATAGCCAATACCGTTGATGGAGGTTGATACAGACTGCACTACAGAGGCAGAACCAGGCTGTTCGTTAACCGTGTTTTTGAAGTCACCTTTGCATAGTGCGTGCTTTTTGAAATAACCATAGGTGCCGGAAACTGAGTTACGGCCATAGATCTGGATGTCCTGATTCTTCCAGTTACCAGGCATGCCCAAGTCGCCCCATTTGCTGATGTTTGAGTCGTATTTACACTTGCGTGTGGATGAGAATATGGCATCAACTTCCGGAATGGTCATGCCCTTGATAGGATTGTCTTTATGAACAAACACAGCCAAGGCATCGATGGCGACAGGAATGGCCAGCGGCTTGTAACCGTAGCGTTTTTCAAATGATTCGATTTCCTTGCCTTTCATCTTGCGGCTCATTGGGCCGAGGTTGGAGGTTGCTTCAGTCAGTGCTGGCGGCGCAGTTGAAGAGCCGGCCGCCTGGATCTGGATGTTGACATTAGGGTATTCACGTTTGAATTCTTCGGCCCACAGCGTCATCAGGTTGGCGAGGGTGTCGGAACCAACGCTGGAAATGTTACCTGAAACACCGCTGGCGCGGCTGTAGTCCGGCAGGTCGGCGTCAACCTTGGCCGCCGCCATGGCGCTGTTGGACGCTAGAGCCAGGCCAGTGGCCATGGATAGCAAGATATTGCGAAGTTTCATCTGTATTGCTCCTGTAATGATTTATAAGTAAAACGAGAACTAGTATTAACCTGGTGGCAATTATGAGGCTCGTTTATTAAACTTTTGTGACGAAATGCTGTTTATTTATTAAACTTTGATGACGTTTTTCTGTTGCTGGCGAATAATGTTTTCTGGCGGAAAATTGCACCGGAAGGTGCTGCCACGATTGACCTGGCTGGTGATGCTCAGGCTGGCGTTATGGCGCTCGAGTATGTGTTTGACTATGGCCAGACCCAGGCCTGTGCCGCCAACATCACGTGAACGACCGACATCAACGCGGAAAAAGCGTTCGGTCAAGCGTGGGATGTGTTGTGGCGGAATGCCAATGCCGGTGTCCTGAACCTCAAAATGGGCGCCGTCTTGATCCTGATACCAGCGCATGGTGATGTCGCCGCCTTTCGGGGTATAGCGGACTGCATTGAAGACTAAGTTGGAGAAGCTGCTATAGAGTTCGTTCTGGACGCCGAAAATGCCCAGTTCATCATCACATTCCAGGACAAGCGTCTGCTGTTTTTCAGCACCCAGGGCAATAGCCTCGTCTTTAATCATATACAGCAGGCTGGGCACGGCCACCTCTTCACGGGAGCCTTGTTTCATTTCCTCGTTTTCCAGGCGTGACAACATCAGCAAGTCATCGACAATGTTCTGCATGCGATTAGACTGGCGTTTCATCATCTCGATATTTTCTTGCCAATCGCGTAACGAACCATCGGTTTCGTCCTGCATACTTTCCAGGTAGCCATGAATAACGGTTAGCGGGGTGCGCAGTTCATGTGAAATATTGGAAATAAAATCCCGCCGCATTTGCTCAAGTTGCTTCAGCCGGGTGATATCTCGGGCGATCAAGAGGCGCTGATCCTGGCCATAGGGAATAATACGAATATTGAGTGTGTGTTGTTCGTCGGCAGGTGAGGGCAGTTCTATGGGGGAGTCAAATTCTTTGCGGCTGATATAACGAATGAAACCTGGGTGGCGGATCAGGTTGCTGAGGTGCTGGCCGACATCTTTGGCCGGTTGCAGCCCCAGGCTCTCCTGGGCAGCCTTGTTGATCCACTCGATTTGATCATAACGGTTCAATACCACGGTGGCGTCGGGCATGGCCGCCGTAGACTCTCTAAAGCGGGTGATGTATTTGGCCAATCTTTTCTTGCGACTGCGGTTTTGTTTTTGTAGGTGATGGATGCGGTCAAAGATTTCGGCCCAGATGCCCGTGCCTTGTGGTGGGTTGGACTTGCTTGGTTTGTTGAGCCACTTTTCCAGGCGTTTGATGTTGCTGACGTGCCAGATCAGGTAGCCCGTGCTGGTGAGCAGCAGCCAGACAAGCGTGTAGCCACTGATAAAACCTATAATCAGCGCCAGGCCTGTTAGTCCAACCAGACGCCAGATCTCTTTACTCCATGGGGACACTATTATTCCTCAGTCGACAACCGGTAACCCGCTCCGCGCACTGTTTGTATCATACGGTCATACGCCACCGGTTCAAGTGCTTTTCGCAATCTGCGGATATGCACATCGACAGTACGTTCTTCTATATAGATGTTGCTACCCCAGATGCGGTCGAGTAACTGGGCGCGGCTGAAGACCCGTTCCGGGTAAGTCATCAGGAATTGCAGCAGTTTGAACTCGGTGGGGCCAAGAATGATCGCCGAATTATTGGCATGGATTCGATGCCCTTTTTGATCCAGCTCCAGGCCGCCGATGTTGATGATGTCTTTGCCATGGCTAAGTGTGGTACGACGTAATACGGCATTGATCCTGGCGCCCAGCTCGCGCGGTGAAAAGGGCTTGGTGATATAGTCATCGGCACCGGCATCCAGACCGCGAATCTTGTCATCTTCCTCGCCGCGGGCGGTGAGCATGATGATGGGGATGTCTTCATAGCGTTCATCACTCTTCAGGCGGCGGGCCAGGTCGACGCCGCTGGTGTCCGGCAGCATCCAGTCTAGCAGAATCAGGTCGGGCAGAATCTCCCCCAGGGTCTTGAGGCCGGTTTGGCTGTCTTCAGCGCAGATGATATTAAAGCCCTGACGCTTGAGTGTAAACGAGACCATTTCTCGGACACCGGATTCATCATCGATAATTAGGATGTTTACTGACATAGGTTTATTTTTCATCGCTTCTGTTTCTGGCATTAGAAAACAGATGTGTTACAGGATTATGACAGATTGTTTCAGGGTGAAGACACCATCTTGTCAGACCGAGTCAGAATCCAGCTGATAGCGAAGCCGATGATGTGGTAATTAGGGGTCTGAAACAGCGGGCTGTCGCTGAAGACCGCACCATTGAGGCTGTCGAGGCGGATAAAGGCGGCCAGCGAGAAATTTGCTAGGTGTTTTTGTGTCAGTAGGGTGATGCGGCTGCCATTGTAGCCGCTGCGGCCACGATAGGCCGGCCTGGATGGCGTGGTATAGGCTGGACTGACACCATAGAAATAGTCATGATAGCGGCTATCCGCGAACATCGGCCCCAGAGAGAGGCTGTATTCCAGCCTGGTGGCATGGGACACACGGCTGAATTCCAGATAGGGGGCGAAGATCCAGCCTTGATTAGCGGAGTTACGACCATCGATAGAGTAGGCTGCCCGCAGCGGCAGGCGCAGCCATAGCTTTTGCCCCGCATGCCGCTCTTCATGCCAGAGACGCAGATCCAGTGACGGGCCAAATTCAATACTGGGGCTCAGGTCAGGCATGCCTTGGCGCGGGCCATCCTGGTCGCTGGGGACCGGCACACCACCGGCCAGACTGATATTCAGCACGGTGTTCTCGCTACGGTAAAGCTGTCCACGCACACCATCCTCGTCGATATTGAAAAACTCGCCACGATAGATCAGGTAGGGGTAGGGCAACAGGTAGCCTCGCCCCGAGTCACTACCACGGTAATAGGGTAGCTGCATGACGGCGCTGCCTATACCCAGCTCCCATAGTGGTTGTTGTTGCGCCTGCCCCTGCCCCGGCGTGGCTAGACAGATCAGTGCCAGCAGGCTGATCAGTCTGAAGGGGTTGTTGCAGAATATATCTGATTTCATTGTCAGTCAGTACAATTGGGTTGGTCGTCATACCGCCGCCGGGGCTATTGGCAACAACCGGCTCAACATCATTCGCTTTGATACCACCATAACTGCTGAGGTGCTCCAGTCCAAACTGTTCGTTCCAGCCGTTGAGGGTTGTTGTCAGGCCGTGATGGCCCCGTTGCTCGCTGGCGTCAGCTTGGTGATTAAGAAAATGGCCTATCTGTCCGAGGCTTGCTTTTCGGCTATAGTACTTGGCTGAAACAATTTATAACATAGCCAGCCGATGGCGGATAAAAGCATAGGAGAACAATATGAGTGATTGCCTGTTTTGCAAGATGGTTGCCGGTGAAATACAGCCAGATACTGTTTATGAAGATGATGCTGTGCTGGCATTTCGCGATATCAATGCTCAGGCACCAACACATATTTTGGTAATACCGAAACGGCATATCTCTACCATTAATGATTTGGATCTGGATGATGCTGAATTGGTAGGTAAACTCTATCTGGTAGCTAAGCTGGTGGCTGAGCGGGATGGTATTGCCGGAGATGGTTTTCGTACGGTGATGAACTGCAATGCCAGGGCGGGGCAGTCAGTGTTTCATATCCACCTGCATGTTCTTGGTGGCCGTGACATGCAATGGCCGCCGGGTTAGGGGCTCGACGGGCTGATGGGATTAACGTATTGCCAAAACCAAAAAAGGCGGGAGATAGCCTCATCCCCGCCTTTTTTATGCCCCAAGTCAGTAGATAGAGATTGCTACGTTTCTACTTATGATTGTCGCTCTTGTATATCTGGAAGACCAGCAGAATCATCAAGGCACCAACAACAATTGATACGCCGATCACCATATTAGTAAGAAAGTCTACATTTAGCATTTGTGGGTCCCTCCGGTCCGATCATCTTTATTTGTTCTATCTTAGCACCATAGTGGGGATTTATGGCAAGCCTTTAATGATTGTTTTTCAAGACCAGGTTGATGGTGAAATCGGGGGTAGTGTCGGTAAGCAGGTTTTCACCCACGCCTAAATCCAAGCGGGTTGTATGGTTAAAATGAATGGAGCCGCCGATAGTCAACTGAATGGTATTGTTGCCGAGCTGATCCAGACCGCTGTCATAAATGCTGCTGTGAAAATCCAGCTGGGCCTTTAAATCGATTAGGTGGTGGTTATCCCAGATCAGGCCGGTACTGCCGAAACCGGCCAGTCGGTTCTGCATATTGGTCAGTACATCGCCCTTGCCCAGATAGATCAGACCGGCATTGGCGAAGCTGGTGAGCTGAAGTGGGCTGAGCCAATTTCTCTTGATGTGGGCAAGTGAGGCTGAGAGATCGGTGGCGCCACTGCCGAGGAGGCGATCAGCGTCGCCGCTGGGCAGTTTTAGACTGAGATGCAGGCTCAGTGCGCTGTTGGTTGTTTTTTGCAGTTGTCTGGCGGCAAACAGGCGGATATCGCCGAGGCCCTGCGCGGCGCTGTCGATAGTTACGATTGGGGTGTCGTTGAGGCGGTATTGATAGTTCAGGCTGTTGCTTGGGGTCACGTTGCGTTGGCTGTTGGTCAGGCCAAAGCTATCATGCCAAGCCTCGATAAAGTTATCCAAAAAACCACGGCTATGCGCTATTACGGGTACTTCCAGGCCAATCTCTGTGTTGTCGTTGAGACCGTAACGATAGCTATAGGCCAGTCGATAGGTTTCACCATCGAGACTGATGGCCTCATTCCC
>Ga0316208_1001368_pt1 | contig 23140 bp, 19 predicted proteins | sample 3monopyrite_MG_FD_204944 | JGI IMG/M metagenome (GOLD analysis project Ga0316208, IMG submission 204944) | Microbial mat bacterial communities from mineral coupon in-situ incubated in ocean water Damariscotta River, Maine, United States -... | ecosystem: Environmental > Aquatic > Marine >... | reverse complement strand
CAATACCTAATGTGTCTGCGATGGGTGCAAGGATTGGAATAATAATAAAGGATATTTCAACAAAGTCGATAAAGAATCCCAATACCATAATCACCAGCATGGACAGAATCAGAAAACCCATTTTATCGCCGGGCAATCCCACTAAAGCGTCTTCAACAATCACGTCACCACCGGTATAAGTAAAGGCCATCGAAAATGCGGTCGCGCCCAGTAATATCGCAAAGACCATTGCGGTAACTTTTACGGTCTCCAGTGATGAGTCAAATAACATTTTCCAGCTAAACTGGCGATAAATAATTGCCAGTACAAGCGCACCAATACCACCAAGCGCAGATGATTCTGTTGGTGTTGCAATGCCAGTAAAGATAGAACCTAACACGACAAGCATTAAAACAAGCGGAGGTAAAATGGCAATCAGTGCTTGTTTATATTGTTGTGTTCGACTACCTGCATCCGGGTCAATCGGGATTGCCGGCGCTGCGTGTTTATTTTTGCTGGTATAGATCAGTATATAAATAACGTATGCAGATATGAGTACGACACCGGGAGCGACGGCTGCTTTAAATAAGTCGCCCACAGGAATGCCCATGACATCACCCAGAATAATCAGAATGATAGACGGGGGAATGATTTGGCCTAATGTTCCTGATGCGCAAATGACACCGCTTGCCAGTTTTTTATCATAGTTAAATTTGAGCATGACCGGTAATGCAATTAAACCCATGGCAACGACTGATGCGCCGACTACACCGGTTGATGCTGCTAACAAACCACCAACAAGAATGGTTGAAATTGCCAGGCCACCATTGATACCGCCGAACAGTTTTCCCATGGCTTGAAGTAATTGTTCTGCGAGTTTTGTTTTTTGTAACACGATGCCCATAAATACAAAAAGAGGCACCGCCATTAAAACAGTATTTTCCATGATGTTTTGAATGCGATGAGGCATGAAAGCAAACAAATCAGCACCTTCAGCAAAAACACCAAAATAGAGCGCAATACCACCAAAGACAAAGGCAACAGGAAAGCCGGTTAACAGCATGGCCAGGGCAACAAAAAACATGACTATGCCAATCATAAAGTATCACTTCCTTTACGATTCACTTTACTTGATTCTTCATTGTTATTACGAAGTGTAATGAGTGATTTCAAAACTAAGCCGACGCCACTAATGCTCATAGCAATAAAGGCAAAAGGAATAACGGCTTTGATTAGCCAGCGATATAAAAGGCCACCCGGATCACCTGAGCGCTCACCTAATTCATAAGATTCTATTGTGAAGTCGATGCCATATTTCGCAACCAGGATGACAAAGGGAATGAGTAAAAACAGGGTTCCGAATAGATCGATTCCGGCTTGTTGCCGCCGGCTTAAATTATCATAGACGATATCAACGCGAACATGGCCATCTTTGTACAGGGTATAGGGTATTGCTAACATGAAGATTGCAGAATACAAATGCCACTCAAGTTCCTGCATGCCGATTGAAACATCATTAAATAAGTAACGCATAATGACGTCATAAAAAACATTGAATAAAAGAAAAATAAACAGCACGGCAGAAAATTTTCCGAGTAATTCGGAAAAGCGATTGATAATGGCCTCTGTTTTTTCTAACAACATACTATTTTTATCCAAAAAAAAGCCGGTGCGGATTAGCGACCGGCTTTAGCTAGGATACTACAGTTCGCGTTAATTATCTAAATAGGCCTTGTCTGAAATGTTGGTCCAAACGCGCGCTTTTTTTAAATAATTCGCTTGTGAGGCTTGAATTTCTTTTGCTAAAGGACTTTTTGCAGCTGCTTCAGTTAACAGTTGAGCATTCGCTTTTTTGAGTGCTTTTATGACGCTTTTTGGAAATGTTTTAACTTTGACATTAGGATACTCTTTATTCATTTTTGCCCAGTTAATGCCGCTTTCATGATAAGTCTGAATGTACATATCATAGGCGGCGGTACGCATGGCAACACGTAAAATTTCCTGTAAATCAGCGGGGAGTTTATTCCATGTACGTTTATTTATGAGATATTGCAGTTCAGCCGCAGGCTCATGCCAGCCTGTGTAGTAGTACGATGCAATTTTATGGAAACCCATACGTAAATCTAAAGAAGGGCCAACCCACTCAAGTGCATCAATCGTACCGCGTTCGAGTGCTGTATAAAGTTCTCCGGCAGGAATATTGGTTGGCTTTGCGCCGACTTTAGCGAGTATTTCACCGGCAAAACCAGGGATGCGCATTTTCAGTCCTTTTAGATCGGCAATACTTTTTATTTCTTTTTGGAACCAGCCGCCCATTTGGTTACCTGTGTTGCCACCCGGAAAAGAAAGCATGCCGTATTTGCTATAAGTTTTTTGCATTAATTCCAGACCACCACCATGGTAGAACCAGCCATATTGTTCCGGTGCTGTCATACCGAAAGGCATCGTTGTAAAATAAAGTGTTTCAGGTACTTTGCCTTTCCAGTAGTAAGAACCTGAGTGTCCCATATCATACTGACCAGATCGAACCATATCGAAAATACCCAATGCCGCTTTATGTTTGTTTTTGGAATCAATACGAATTTTTAAACGACCATTCGACATTTTCTCAGCCATCGTTGCCATATTTTTTGTTGCATCACCAAATATAGGAAAGTTTTTAGGCCATGTTTCAGCGAGTTTGAGACGATAAACTTTTTCTGCTGCAATGGATGGGCTAGTCAGAGCAAGGGTGCAAATTATTGCAAGCGAGGTGGTTTTTATTATTGAATAAGCCATTATTCGTTTTCCTGTATTTAATACTACTTATTATTTATTTTCTAAAGTTGAACTAATTGTTTTATAAACCTGTTCAACATTTATTACTTGTAAACAAACATTATCACTACAAGGTGTTTTACGGTGATTACTTGCACTTACACAGGGTGAACAGGCAAGACCGGCATAAATTGCGGTACTGTTACCGAGCGAACCATAGAGTTTTGGTGTTTCTGGTCCAAAAATGACATAGGTTTTTAAATCTGTAATTGCAGAAAAATGACCCGGGCCGGAATCATTGGTTAACATCATTAATGAAATGCTATAAAGAGCAGGTAGTTCAGATAACTTAACCTGACCTGCAAAATTAATACAGCGATCATGTGCGACTTTTTGTTTTAATCCTGCTGCTTCTTCTTGTTCATTGGGCGCACCTGTGATCAGAATAAGAACATCATCATAGTCGTTTAAAATAGTTTGCATTAATTCTATATATTTTTCTGGCATCCAGCGTCGCTGGATCAGCAGTTCACTCGCATTCGGGTTAATTAAAACGATGCGTTGCTTGTCTGGATTGTAGTCAGGATGAAGACTTTTAACCCGTTGTTGCATATTTTTTTTATTTTCGTCGCTGACATTCGCTTTAGCTAAAATAATCTCATCATCACCGATGATGGTTTTAGAATAAGGTACTTCATGTTTTTCTGCATAGGCAGCATTTACCAGCGCAATAAAATTTTTGCTAATATGAATGTGAGAGTTATACGCTACTTCATGTGTCAATAATGCACCACGATAAAGCCCTTCGTTATGAAATGCGTGGTAGCCAATGCGGCGTGACGCACCACTTAGTCCGGTTAGTAATGCGGTGAAGCGAGAAAACAATTCAAGGTCGATGACAGTGTCGATTTTGTTTTTACGTGTCCAGATAAAAAATTTTAAAGTATCAATAATGAGTGAGCTAAGAGAGTCTTCGCGAAGGGTGAAAATATTTTCTTCAGGTACTGTGCCAAGCAGATGTAAACTGGGTGCATTCTTTTTGAAAATCACAAAGTAAAGTGACGCGCCTTTGCTTCTTAATTTTCGCATTGCCGGATCAACTAAAATAGCACTACCCATTTCTGAAAGCTCTATCAGCAAAACATTTTTTACTGCCGGCGTTTTCCTTAAACTGAAAAAAGAAAGAAATTTAATTAACAGGGTAACTAAAAAACACAGGGGAACACCGGCAAGGTGATCAATGCGACGCATAGTATCTACTTTCATGTGATCTCTACTTAAATAAAATGTTTAAAGTTATTTTTCTTTTTTATGTAAAAAGGTATATAAGCCAGGCAAGCTCGCAATGATTAATATAATGCCATATAGAAGGGACATTGATAATACGTTTGCTGTTGCTGCGCCAATTAGTCCAAATAAGCCAATCATCGCACCTTCTCTAATTCCCCAGCCTGCAAGCGAGACAGGAATTAATGTGAGTAAAATAACAGGAGGGACGATAACTGCCATGGTTAGTAAGTTATATTCAAGTCCTACACTTTTGCCTACAAAATAAATATTAATAATAGAAAATAAATGTATAAGAACACCAATAATAAGGTGAAAAGAAATAGAACGAATATCATGTAGAATCTTATTGAATTGCTGTGAAACACGCAGAATATAATTTAATAATCGACCCTGATATAAAAATTTTATTTTGTGAATGTAGATAAAAGCAATAAAACCAAGCAAGCCGGATAACACAATAATGTTAATCATCATAAATAAATTATCAGGTAATAGGTGGGGCAAGAAATAGTTAGCACCGAGGTTCAGTATAAGCAGTCCTGACAATCCCAGAACGCGATCGATAAAAACACCGATAAAGGCATCTCTTTTTCTATGTCCGTTACCGGCAACATCAAGAACGCGAACGGCATCACCACCTATGCTGGTAGGTAAACCCTGATTGAAAAATGAACCTTTGAAATAACTTCGCATATAAAAATCAGAACGTTGTCCAAAGTTTAACATTTTCATTACCTGTCCCCAGCGGTAACCGGCAAGTAAGGTACTGAGTAGCTGAAATAAAATTGCAATCAGCAGTAATTTAACGTCAGCCTGGAGGATAATGTTCTTTACACTTTGAAATTCAATGTTGCGAAAAATAAGCACAAGAATGACTATCGTTATAACAACGCGAATCAGCCATCCCCACTTGAAGCTTATTTTTTCTTGATTCTCTTCAATCGTGGTGTTGTTAATAGTTTCTTTTTTAGCGTCGCTCATTGTTTAACTCTTGTTATGAAGGGATCTAAAAATAAAGATTTTAAACCTTTAAGACTTAAGATAAAACATATTATTGGGGTTAAGACTTCCAGAAAACGCGCTTCAACATCCCCTTGATCATGTAAAAAAACCAAATGTACTGCTGCAAGTACTAATACCAAAGCAATTAAACGTTGGGCGAGTAAATTTTCTCCGGTAACAGGAAAAAAACGCATACTCAGATAAGAGGCGAACCAGCCAAAAAACATACCGCCCAGAATGTCCATAGGCCAGTGTACGCCAGTTGCAATGCGTGAAATAGCAATAATCGAAGCATAGACGACAACAATAGATCGAATTTTAATATTATCTACTAAAAATATAATCATTGTCGCCAGGGTAAAGGGCGCCGCAGAATGACCGGATGGAAAGGATGACTGAGTAAACTGATTACCTAACTGATGCATTTGATCAGGTGTATAAATTGAAGGTGGGCGTAATATGGGTAGAAACTCTTTGAAGCCATGAAGAAATAATGAAGCTATTATTGCTGCAATAAAACTTTTCACAATAATATCGGGGCGCTTCGCGATAAGCGGCAACACCAGAATCATTACCATGGCAGCATCACCATATAAAGTGATATTAATCCAAATAACTTCTGGCTTAAAATATAAGGCTTCATTTAGAAATAAAAATAATGGTCGGTTACTACCGGTTATACCAATAATTATCATAGAGGTTAACGCAAAAACAGGTATAGCCCAGAACCAGGGAGATGAAAAAGAGAGGGTTGATAATGGGAGGTGATTATTCTTCATTGTTAACCTTTAAAACCATAACATTTAAAAAGTTGATACGTCGCAGCTATTTTATTCTTTAATTGCTGTGAAACATCTTTTTGAAATTCACAGCGTTCAAATTTATTAACACCACTTGCTGCTGTATTTTTATATTTAGGGGGTACTACTAAAATACCATTACTGCCTTTTTGAACAGAACCATACCAAATATCAGATTGTCCATCACGATTATCTGTAACTTGTACCGCATGAGGTCTGGCATACCAGGCAAGACGGGCAAACTGTGACCAGTTACCAATAAAGATAATTGTATCCGGGGCTTCATTTTTTATTTCGGTTTGTAATTCAACTGCTTTATTCGCAACCTTTTTCCAACCGTAAATATCTTCAAGCGGATGCTGGTTGTTTTCAAAAGGAAGCAGTGAAGTTGCGAGTAACAAATGAAAAGCAATAATCAGGATAAAGGAATAAGTAAAACTGAAATAAGAGAATATTCGAACAGATTTGTTATGCCAGTGCTGCAACATCCATTTTGCTGTTAGTGGTATTAATGCTATCCAGCCGATCGCAGTCCAGTGTGGAAGTGTTTGTTGATAACCACTCATCCAGAAAAATAAAATTAAAACAGGTAATGCAAAAGCAAGAATGTATTGTTCATTTTTAAGCGAGTATTTAAAACTGGAATAAATAGCCACTAAACCAAATAAATAAACGGCAGGTGAGTAAGTAATAAATTGTGATGCTTGAGAAATGATTGCATTTTTAAAACTCCAGGAAACCTGCGGTGCACCATGATTGAGTTGGTAAGCAATAGAAACCCAGTCATGCTGAATGTTCCAGTATAAAATCGGACTAATAACAACCGCTGCAAGCGCAATGGCTATCCACGGCCATTTTGTGAGTAACACTTTGTGGCTTTTATAAATAATTAAACCAAGTATGGCGGTAACAACTAAAGTGACAGCGGTGTATTTTGCTAATCCTGCGAGACCAAATAAGAGGCCGACATAAATCCAAAGTTGTGGTTGATTGTATTTTAGTGCGCGATACAAAAGCCAGATAGCAGAAATCGCAATCGGAATTAATGGTGTGTCTGGCAACATCGCCAAACCAAATGCTTGTGAAATCAGACTGGCTTGATAAAGAAGAACAGCAAGGGGGCCTATCCAGATTGATTCTGCAGGAAACAAATCGCGGCTAAAGCCATAAAGTAAAACGCTGGTGAGTGCGGCGAGTAATAACGGCCAGATCCTTAAGGCAAATTCACTATCGGAGAATTGCAGAATAATCGCATTTAGCCAGCCGACGAGCGGCGGGTGATCAAAATAACTCCAGTCGAGGTAATAACCGTATAAGGCATATTGTGCTTCATCATTTGTGAGCTCGGCCTGCCCCATAGTGAGAAGGTGCAAGACACTGAAAAACACCACCATAAAAATGGCAGCGTTTCTGGGTGACGAAAATAGGGGAGATGATGCCAAATAAGAAAACACGGTCAATTTACTCTTTATTATATAGCTGTACTTTACCAGATTTGGGTTTTTGATGCATCTATGGGGGTGATTACCCGTATCGGTAATTTAACGCAAAGGGCGCAAAGTCGCAGAGAGCGTAAAGAAAATATATTAAATTAAATCATTTTTATCATAATGGTATTAATTAGGTGACACTAATAAAAAGAATCACTCAAAATATTTAACTTTGCGTCCTTCGCGACTTCGCGCCCTTTGCGTTAAAATTCACGCTTTATTAAAATTACATTATTTTTTTCACTTCCTGCCACTGTTTTTCCAGTCGTTTTTCTGAGATAGGCACACTGGTTTTTAAACCCTGTGCAAAGAGCGAAATTCGAAATTCTTCCAACATCCAGCGATAGAGTGAAAATACGGGGTTATCGTAATACTCATCATTGAGTTCGATAAAATAAGTCCAGTATGAACTGATTTGATCGGTATATTGCCGATCACGTTCAGCAGCGTGTTGTAATTTTTCTAAACGCTGTTCAATGCCCTGAAGATAGCGGGGATAATTGGCAAGGTATTCGATGGGTGTGTAATAAATAAAATCTTCGTAAATTAAATGATCAAGTTGCGACTGAATATCGGTAATACTTTGCAACCAGTTTGGTTTCGACTTCTTTTTTAGCTGTTTGCGTATTCTGCTATAACGTTCAAATATTTGTGACAGCATTTCACATATTTCATTGGCATTATTTACGAGGTTTTTACTTCCTTGTTGCAAGTTATCTTCAAACGTTTCGTAATTGTTGATGGCTTCTTTATGGGTGAAAAAACTTTTTTCAATGCTGGCATCAATAATGGCAAGTTTTAAATCATTGCAACCCCCTATTGTTGCATAACTCATACAGATTTTTTGAATATCAGGCAGGTTTTTATTCAGGTATTTAATTTGCTGTTTTAAATTCAAAAGATATAAACGTTTTAACCCATCATGATTGATTTCGCTGGCCTGTTCCTGAGTATCGACAACAACAATTGAAACACTATCATCATCATCTTGTAAGGCGGGAAAACCCTTTATATTAAGGCCATTTATCGTTTTATTAATGACGTTTGGTAACTCATTAAAGCTCCACTGGGTTAAGCCTTTTTGCTCAATGTCCCAGTTAATGGTTTTGCTGAATTGTTCAGAAACTTCATGACTTAATGAGACTTGTAAGGCGGATAAATCCCGACTGTGTGCTAATGATTTATTATGTTGATCTATCACGTTAAAACGCATAAAAAAATGGGGATCAAGACTATCAACTTGCCATGCATTATCAGGAATTTTAATGCCTGATATTTTCGTTAACTGCTGGCTGATAGAATAAAGCAAGGGTGAATTTCGATCCTGTATAGCATCAATACAGGCATCTGCAAATTGTGGCACAGGAACAAAATTTTTGCGTAAATTTTTTGGTAACGTTTTTATAAGTTGAGTGACTTTTTCACGTAATAATGCAGGAATCAACCATTCAAATTGCACCGGGTTAAGTGTGTTCAATAATGGAAGTGGTACGGTGAGGGTGACACCATCATCTTCACTGCTGGGATCAAAATGGTACGATAAAGACAGTGGCGTATTATTGACGATTAACTGTTTCGGATACTGTTCTTCTGTTATGTCACCGGCACTGTGCTGCATGAGGTAGTCACGACTAAGAAATAAAATTTCAGCATTGCCTTTTTCTGCTTCTTTACGCCAGCTATCAAATTTTTTGCTGTTATATGTGCCGGCAGGAATTCGCTCATCATAAAACTGGTACACCACTTCATCATCGACAAGTACATCCTGGCGACGAGACTGATGTTCTAATTTTTCAATATCGGAAAATAATTTTTCATTGTGTTTAAAAAAGGCTGCCTGGCCGGAATATTCTCTATCCACAAAAGCACCACGAATATATAGCTCGCGTGAAAATTCAGGATCGATTGGGCCATAGTTGATTTTTTTGCGCGGGTTAATGACCAGGCCATATAATGTTGATTTTTCATAAGCCGTAATTTGCGCGGGGCGTTTTTCCCAATGTGCTTCAAAATAGGATTTTTTAATTAAGTGGCTGGCTTGTTTTTCCAGCCACAACGGATCAATTTGGGCGACAGTCAAACCATAATGTCGCTGTGTTTCAAGCATTTCTGCTGCCATTATCCACAACGGTCGTTTCTTGCGTAAGTTCGACCCGGGGAAAATTGCAAAAACAGTATTTCGTGCGCCCTGATACTCGCCCTCTTCATTTTTTAACCCGGCATGACTGAGTAAACCACTGAGTATGGCCTGATGAATGGCATCATAACCGACAACCGTGGTATTTGTTTTCGTGGTGTTTATATTAAAGTTAACATCATTACAGTGGTTGAGTAGCTGGCTGTGTATGTCGCGCCATTCAAGCATGCGGTTATAGGAAAGAAAACTTTTTTTACATAACTTACGTAATTTATTTTGACTAAGATGCTGACGTTGTTCCTGATAAAAATTCCATAGAGTTAAGTAAGCAATAAAATCAGATTTCTCATCTTTGAATTGTGCATGAGCCTGATCTGCTTGTTGCTGTTTGTCCATCGGTCGTTCACGCGGATCAGCAATACTTAATGCACTAACAATGATCAAGACTTCATTCAAACTGGAAAATTCATTGGCCGCAATTAACATGCGGGCATAACGTGGGTCGACAGGAAAGCGCGATAAGATTTTTCCAACAGGTGTAATCTTTTGTTTGTTCATTGCTTGTAATTCTTCAAGCAATTGGTACCCGTCTTTTATTAAACGTGAATCGGGTTTATCAATAAACGGAAATTTTTCAATATGACCAAGTCGAATATTGTGCATTTGCAAAATAACGCTGGCGAGATTGGTGCGGAGAATTTCTGCATCGGTAAAGACAGGGCGGTTATTAAAATCCTCTTCATCGTATAAACGAATACAAATCCCGTCACTGGTACGACCACACCGGCCTTTACGCTGGTTTGCACTGGCTTGAGAGACTTTTTCTATGGGGAGCCGTTGCACTTTTGTGCGATAACTATACCGACTAATGCGCGCGTAGCCGGTATCAATCACATACTGGATGCCGGGAATAGTTAAAGACGTTTCAGCCACATTGGTCGCTAAAATAATTCTGCGATAGCTGTGAGACTTGAATACTTTTTGTTGTTCGGCATTACTGAGTCTTGAGTATAGCGGAATAATTTCTGTTTTATCCGGATGGTGTTTTCGTAATGCTTCAGCGGTTTCACGAATTTGTCGCTCGCCACTGAGAAAAACCAGTATATCACCGCTTGATGTACTACTACTGGCTTCATTGCTTAATTCATCAACGGCGTTGAGAATAGCGTGTTGCTGATCTTTTTGCGTTTCGCTTTTATCAGATTGTGCTTCACTGTTATTTAACGGGCGATAACGAACTTCAACCGGATAAGTACGACCAGAGACTTCAATAATCGGCGCATCTTCAAAATGTTTAGCAAAGCGTTCCGGATCAATCGTTGCTGAGGTAATAATCACTTTTAAATCAGGACGCCTGGGTAAAAGTTGTTTTAAGTAACCTAAAATGAAATCAATGTTAAGGCTACGTTCATGTGCTTCATCAATAATTAATGTATCGTAGAGTTGTAAAAAAGGATCGCTTTGTATTTCGGCTAATAAAATGCCATCTGTCATGACTTTGATATGACTGTGTTTACTTAATTTATCAGCAAAGCGAATTTTATAACCCACACTTGTACCAAGTTCGGCTTTTAATTCTTCTGCGATACGAGTAGCAACACTGCGTGCTGCAATACGACGGGGTTGAGTATGACCAATCATGCCATACGTGCCTCGTCCCATTTTTAAACAAAGTTTAGGTAACTGTGTTGTTTTACCTGACCCGGTTTCGCCACATAAAATAATGACCTGATTTTCTTCAATTGCTTTACAAATATCATCTTGCCTTTCATTAACCGGCAAGTTTGTTGGAAAGTCAGGAATGGGCTTTGTTGACTGACGTGTAGCTGCAAGTTGTAGTGAACTTTGGATGCGTTTTTTTAATTGTTCAGTTTTATCTTTATCCGGTTTGCTTAAAAGTGTATTGAGATTTTTAGTCAAACGAAACCGATCAAACAACATACATTGTTCTATTAATGGTTTTAGCTCTTTGTTTAGTTCGGGCATGTAGAGGGAGGGGGGCTAATAGCTAACTGTATAGATTAAGGCTCTTCACCATAGTCAATGGTGATTTCCTGATGCACGGTTATTTCTTCAACGGCATATAATTCATAGCCATCAAATTCAGCGCATGGATTTGTATTATGATTTAAATATCGCAAAGCATTTTTTCCATCACGACCAATCCAGTCACCCTTCTCATCTTCTGTCCATAATACATGCATGCCATTATCTGTTGTTTCCGGTCCTTCATAATCACCTAAATAGGTGCCGGCTTTAATCCTGGCGCAGGCAAAAAGTCCTTTGCCATGAATTTTTGAGTCTTCAACATAAAAAAATTGTGCTTCTTTTTTACTGAGTTTAATGGTCATAATTTTGGTCTGTTTGATATTTTTAAAGAAATATTATGTTTGAGTATGCTCAATTATACCGAATTATTATGATTTTTTATCAATTTACACCCGCTATTTAGCATTAAACCTTATATATACCGAGGAAGCCTATGAATCTATACGGCATTTCTAATATCTGGTGAGAGATGTTTTTCTCTTTTGATTGTTAAGTTTCGGTGGGGACATGCCGATAATATGTAAATCTTATTTAACTAGAAATTAACTTGATCATGAATGCCGAAACAGCCGTTACACAGGAAAACGTTGAAAAAATACTCAAAGGAATCACCATTCCTTCACCACCGCAAATAATTGCTGATTTACAGATGGAAATGGCCATGCCAGAGCCCGATCTCAATGAAATGGCCAGCATGATCAGTAAAGATCCTGGTCTGGCGGGTGGGGTGCTTAAAACCTTGAATTCCCCTTTTTATGGAAATCGGGATATCGCATCGATTTCACAGGCGGTGATGATGTTAGGCATGACAACGATCTCGAACATTGTTAATACCTTGTATTTGCGTGATAGCATGTCGCAAAATGAGGATGTTTCAGATGAAACACATAAAGCGATGGCGCATTTTTGGGATTCTGCAACCGATGTCGCACGAGCCTGTCGGATTGTAGCAAAACGTTTACGTTCACATGATCCTGATATGGCCTATATGTTAGGTTTATTCCACAATGCGGGCATACCGTTATTGATGCAGCGTTTCTCTGATTATCCAGACGTGCTTGCTCGCTCTTATTTACTCGAACAGCCCCGTATTGTTGATTTTGAAAACCAGCAATATAAAACGAATCATGCCGTAGTGAGTTTTTATGCCGCCCGATCATGGAAATTGCCAGAGATTTTGTGTCGGGTGATTGCCGAGCATCACAGTGCTGTTGAGATTTTCTCAGACAAAAATGAAACGGATCCGGATGAAAAGTCTTATTTAGCGATACTGAAAGTTGCTGAGCATTTAGCCGGTTTATCACGTGCAATTGCTAATAATGAAAATGATTTGGAATGGGAACAGGTAGGTGACAACGTCTTGGAGTATATTGGTCTAAGTCAGTTTGATTATGAAGATTTGGCCAGCTATGCCATCGATAACGGCATAGGCAGCCAAGCCTATTTTATGTAAGGGTAAATCGCTTACAGCTTCAATTTAATGGTGGTGGTGACCATCCGGACCATGTGCATGGCCGTGTTCAACTTCCTCGGCAGAGGCCTCACGCACATCCGCTATTTTGACATCAAAATTAAGTGCAAGACCTGCAAGCGGGTGGTTGCCATCGACCGTAATATCGTCTCCCTCAATATTTGTGACCGTCACGGTGAGCATGTCGCCTTCCGGGCTTTCGGCGTGGAACTGCAGACCTTCTTCAACTGGATGTTCCTTATCAAACATATCGCGAGGAACGACCTGCACCATAGAATCATCACGTTCGCCATAACCGTCAGCAGGCTCAATATGAGCGCTGAATGAATCGCCCGCAGATTTGCCTTCTAACTGTCCTTCTAATCCAGGAATAATTCCACCTGCACCATGCAAATAAAGAAAACTGTTATCTTGAGATTCATCAAGAGTTTCACCTTGATCATTTTTTAGGGTGTAATTAAGCGTAACAACGCTATTTTTGCTGATTTGCATGTAAAAAACCTTTAATTTTATGAGTGGAATGGGAGCGATTATGAAAAAACAGACTATATCAGATAAAAAAAGCCTGAAAAATAGAAATCCTGTCATTTTTCTATATAGAAATTTGAGGTTTGTCCGATACTAGGATTACAGGCACTAATATTAACAAAGGCTTACATTATGTTTAAATTTACAGAAAAGCTACGTTTAGCGACCAAATTTGCTTTGTCTCTTGGTAGTATTTTAGCGACCATTTTTGTGATTTGTGCTTTTGTTATATTGAGTCAAAGCGGTCGGGTAAAAGATGATCTCAATAATGAGTTTATGGCCATTGCTGAGCAACAACAGCTGGCAAATAAAGATGCGGTAATGAACAAAGTATCTTTAATTTTAGATGATAAATTTAAGGATGTAACGGCTAAAGTTATTGTACTTATCTTCCTCGCATCTGTGGGGGTAGTTGTGATTGTTTATTTTCTTTTCCTTTACATGATTCGGAGACGTTTAGCGGATCTGGCAAAAATGTTTAAAGATGTGTCGACCGGCGATGGGGATCTGCAACGACGCATTGATGTTAAAGGCAGTGATGGCATTGATATTTTGGGTCGCATCTTTAATGGTTTTATTGAAAAGCTTCAAAGCATAATGGGTCAGATTATAAACGACTCTTCGAATTTAGTTGATGTTGCATCACACCTTAATACCATTTCGGCATCCAGCAATGAAAGTGCTTTACAACAACAGGCACAAATTGAACAAGTGGCAACAGCAATGAATGAAATGTCTGCGACCGTGACGGAGGTTGCAACAAATGCACGCTCAGCGGCAGATTCTGCACAGGGTGCAGAGGGCGAAGTGAATTCAGGGATGGTTATTGTTGAACAAACCGTGACGAGTATTAATTCCTTAGCCAGTGAAGTTGAACGTGCTAATGATGTTATTCGAACATTACAGTCTGATAGTGAAGAGATAGGTTCAGTGCTCGATGTTATTCGTGGCATCGCTGAACAAACAAATTTACTGGCGCTTAACGCAGCCATTGAAGCAGCACGTGCCGGTGAGCAGGGACGGGGATTTGCGGTTGTAGCAGATGAAGTGCGAACCTTAGCCAGCCGAACGCAACAGTCAACAGAAGAAATTCAGGCTATGATTGAACGCTTGCAGTCGGGTGCGAATGATGCGGTCAATGTTATGGAAGAAAGCCACATTCAGGCGAGAACCAGTGTTGAACAGGCAAGTAAAACAGGTGAAGCGTTACAAAAAATAACAACGGCGGTTAATACGATTAACCAAATGAATTTACAAATCTCCAATGCTGCTGAACAGCAAACCGCTGTTGCGCATGAAATTGATGTTAGTTTGAACCAAATCAATCAGGCATCTCATGAATCAGTCAGTAATGCGGGTGAAGCCTCTCAGGAAAGCGAAAACCTGAATCAGTTAGCCAGTCATTTACAAGAATTAATGCAACAATTCAAAGTCTAAAACCTTTTGCTTTTAAAGCCTTTTGTTATTGCTATCTGTTAATATAGCAACAACAAAAGAAGGCTAACGTTTGATGAATAAAAAAACACCTCAGGATAATATTTTTGCCTCACCACTCCCGGAAGTGGTTGATTTTGTGTTTGATCAAAATGTGGTTGATGTTTTCCCCGATATGATTAACCGTTCTGTACCCGGTTACAGTACGGTGATCAATTTAATTGGTATCACTGCAGAGCAATACGCAAAACCGAATAGCCGTTTATATGATCTGGGTTGCTCTTTAGGTGCCGCGAGTTTATCGATGCGCCATCGGTTAACCGAAGAGGGCTGTGAAATTATTTCAGTCGATAATGCAAAAGCAATGATTGAGCGCCTGGATAAAATTTTACAACGTGATAATAGTAAAACACCGGTTAAAACTTTATGCGCAGATATTCAGGATGTCGAGATTAGTAATGCATCCGTTACTGTTATGAATTTCACCTTACAGTTTATTCCTTTAGCTGAACGTAATAACATTATGGCTAAAATTTACACGGGATTAAATGATGGTGGTTGTCTGATTTTATCTGAAAAACTCGCATTTGCAGAAGAAGAAAATAAAATACAAACAGAATTGCATCATGCCTTTAAGAAATCAAATGGTTATAGTGATCTTGAAATTGCACAAAAACGCAGTGCGTTAGAAAACGTGTTGATTCCTGAAACAAAAGAAACACATATACAACGTTTAAAAGAAACCGGGTTTACTCACGTCTTACCGATCTTCCAATGTTTTAATTTCGCCACCTTTCTTGCAATAAAATAACATGATTGATTACAAAAACCTTTATCAGGCGCTGAAAAAAAGTGATGCGAGTGAATGGCTGGAAACATTAGCAGACAGTATTGATCGCGCGTTTAACTCTCCACGACATGGTGAAATGGATAAATGGCTTGCCATGTTAGAGAACTTACCCGATATTAAAGCTTCATCTATCGAGTTAAAATCCGAAGTACGCATTGGTGAGCCGGGTGACTGCGAACAAAAGGTGCGTGATGAACTTGAGCAGCATTTACGGCTATTAATGCCATGGCGTAAAGGCCCGTTCTCCCTGTTTGGTTTAGATATAAATACAGAATGGCATTCGGACTGGAAATGGGATCGGGTACAACCTCACCTTAGTTCTTTAAAAAACAGACATGTTCTGGATATAGGTTGTGGTAATGGTTATTACGCATTAAGAAGTTATGCTCAGGGTGCAGACTTAGTTGTTGGTATTGATCCCGGTCAAAAATATATTATGCAGTTTTATGCATTAAAAAAATATCTGGGTGATATTCCTGTGCATCTTTTACCGTTAGGTGTCGAAGACATTCCGCCAGCACTAAAAGCTTTTGACACAGTATTTTCTATGGGTGTGTTATATCACCGCCGCTCACCGTTAGATCATTTATATGAATTACGTGACTGTTTAAAACCCGGTGGTGAATTAGTGTTAGAAACACTGGTGATTGAGGGTGATGTAAATTCTGTTTTGCTGCCCACCGGACGTTATCAACAAATGCGTAATGTTTGGTTCTTACCGAGTTGTGATACTCTGGTTTTATGGATGCAACGTTGTGGTTTTAAGAATGTTCGTGTTGTCGATGTATCCAAAACGAGCATCGAAGAACAACGTGCGACAGACTGGATGACCTTTGATTCACTGGAAAAGTTTTTAGATGCGGATGATCCAACAAAAACCATAGAAGGGTATCCCGGGCCGGTGCGAGCGGTGGTGTTAGCGAATGCACCCAAGTGACTCTTTTATAAACTATATGGTTTCGTCTCCGGTGGTATGAAGATCAATTTTAAAACGTAAGTTGGTGGAATAGAGAAATGATAACAAGAGAACAGGCCTTACCCGGCAGAGAGCAAGCAATCGCTTTGCCGGAAAAACATTTTGTTAACCAGAATTTACTTTCAGCACCTTATCCGGAAAAAATGCAACAAGCGATGTTTGGTTTAGGTTGTTTTTGGGGGGCTGAACGGAAATTTTGGCAGACAGAGGGAATCTATATCACCCTGGTCGGTTATTCGGCCGGTTATACCCCTAACCCGGGTTATCAGGAAGTGTGTACCGGCATGACGGGACATAATGAAGTGGTTTATGTCGTTTATGATCCAAACAAAGTCAGTTATGAAACATTATTAAAACTTTTTTGGGAATCACATGATCCAACTCAAGGCATGCGACAGGGAAATGATCGCGGAACACAATATCGTTCAGGAATATATACTTATACTAACGAACAAAATGAACAGGCATTAAAAACAAAACAGCGTTACCAAAATAAATTATTCGCTGCGGGATTAAACACAATAACAACGGAAATTATAAGTGCAGAATCTTTTTATCCGGCAGAAGAATATCATCAGCAATATTTAGCAAAAGAACCGAATGGTTACTGTGGCTTAGGCGGTTTAGGTATTCCATTAGACGAATAATCATGAATAAGGCAGTCTGGTAATTTAGCAGAAGCATCCTGGTTATTAGTAGCGACAGCGTCCTTAATCTGATTGAGAACGGGAACGATATCATTGGTTATCACTGCCTTAAAAATAGCTTCAATAATCTCATTTGACCACTACATACTCAGCTATTACAGTTTTGTTTATTTCCCTGGAAAAGAATATAACGACCAAATCGCCCTATCTTAAGCAGACACTGCTTAATATTTTCAGGGGTATTTTTAAAAGCTCCAACGGAAATTGCCAGAAATACATCTGGTTCTTGCTTTACAATTGCAATAATTTTATTTGTGCTAGAAATAACTTCGGCCTTACCTCTGGAATAGTATTGTGCTGAAGCAGGACGTTCAAACAAATAGATCAAACGAGCCTTTCCACTGCTGTTTAATTTCTGATAATTTTCGACAAGAAATTTTTCAGTATTACGATCTGCGACATATGGCATATAGAAAAAAACCACTGCCAGAAAGAAAAACGGAAACAGTACGCTGATTATAGTTATTCGGGCAATACTTTTTCTGGTTTTATTACTGTCCTTGTTATTCTTTTCTGATTTAATTTGCCACAGTTTGGCAACCAGCAAAGCTGTAGCAGGCAAACTAGTAAATACATAAATTATAGTAGTATTTTTTGTGAATGTGAAAAATAATAGAAGTGTAATGATCCAAAGGATCAGGTAACGGGAAAAGTCTTCACGCAAGATCGGTAATGCTGCAGATTTTTTACGTTTAATTAAAGTGAACAGTGCAATAATCAGGATCAGGGACATAGGAAAAGCAGCGAGCAACCATTCCACCCAAATAGCCCCAATGTAACTGCTGTGGGTTGTGCCAAACTGATTTCCCTGCCAATCAGCGGTGGTAAAACGTTCCCAGTGTTCACCGATGATGTAGTAATTAAGGAAACCAGGTGTTGCGTGTTCTGCCAATAAATACCAGGGTAAAGTAAGAGCAAGCATTAATATTGTTCCAGTAAACAATGGAATACGTTGCATCACATTTCGCCAGTTATCACTCGTAATCAACCACGTAATAACTGGCATAGTTATCAATACCCCGGCCAGTGGCCCCTTTGACATCAAGCCAATCGCCAAACCAACAAAAAACAGATATCCCCAATACCGCTCGCGATCTCGAATAACCTGCCAGAATGCCACCATTGATAACGTAGTACTAAGTAGCAACAGTGGTTCCATAAGTACCGAACCACTTAAAATATAAAATAAAACATTAGTGCTCAATAGTGCAGAAGCAATCCATGCCTGGGTTCTGCCAAATTGTATTTTAGCAATGTAAAACACCAGGCCGACAACGAATAGACTGATAAAAATTGATGGGAGGCGTGCACTAAATTCGCTGATTCCAAAAACTTTAAAACTTGTTGCCTGTAACCAAAATAAAAGCGGTGGCTTACCCCAAAAAGGTTCTCCATTTATATACTTTAGTGAGATCCAGTCACCCGACTCCAACATCATGCGGGTAATTTCACTGTAGCGAGCCTCAGTAGTATCTCCTATCGGATAATAATCAAGAGTTACGATGCGAATCGAAAATGAAATTAATATCACCCATAAATAAGGATTACTGAGTAGAGAGTTCAATGACTCACTCAGTCCTCGCTGTATATTTAAACTGGCTTCACTGTCCTTTGTACGCATATTTCTAATTTCTCTAAATTTATTGACTGGATTTAACTGCAAAGTCTTTAACTGTAGTCCTTTCCGCTTATCAAAAATCTTTAATTTCGGATTTTCCAACAATGGTTACTTTACCATTACGGATAAAAGTATTTGCAGGGTTGTCCATAAAATTCGACAGATAAATTATACAATATTCTATTCCGGAATATTTAATTATCTCGATTGCTTTGTGTTTAACATCAAGAGTCCACCAGCTAGCATTTATAATGCTTCCCTGGCTACGATAGATGCTAAATAACCAATGCGCTTAATACCCTTTTCTTTCACGGCTTGTAAGGTATTCTTCATACCATCAGTTTCAGTATGAAAATCAGTTTTCTTTTCATTGGGCTTTACAGCTTAAGTTAAGCTAAACTAAACTTTGCTCATTCATGGCATTATTCAGGGATATTAGGTCTGATAAGTCTCTCTGCACTAATTTTATCTCATCAAATAGACGTTCTTTTTCTTTGGTAATATCACGAACCAAAGCGTTAACCTCGAATCCCGCATTAACAAGAATTTTATTTGAGATAGTAGACAGATCTTTAACTATGGAGTTCAAAATGACTCCTAATAAAAGGAGGTGGCAAGACTTATCCTGCCAACCTGATAATATTTGTTTTTATATCACCCCTTCTTCTTTCAATGTATTAAAAACAGCAGGGCATGAACCCATTATATTCCACCGTTATTTAGTTCAGGGGCGGGAACATCTGCCTGAAGAACATCTTTTACCTTTAATGGTTGTTGCGGGAGCAGCAGGTGATGCTCAAGGAATTAATGTTTTCACGGAACGTGTATTAGGGGCTACAGTATCTGCATATCAGTTTGGTTAAACTTATATCTCATAAAACACAAACCAGAGCGAATCACATTTTGCTTGATTGCTGATTGAATCTCGTTCGGGATATCGTAAGCCCCCCCGATCTCTTGTTTCTATATTTAACATTTGTTAACAAAGAAAATCTTATTTGACTCACTAATATAAATTATTTTCAGTTTAATTTTTAATTTATGTGATCTGGCTCAAAGCGATTCAAATAAAACAAACTACAGTATATAATTATTGAATTAAGTATGACAAAAGTGTTGTAACAAATGTTTGCAGATGATTATTTTTAATAGCTATATAATTACTTAAATTACTAAAAAAAACAATAACTCATGACTAACGAACTGCTTAAAACAATTTTCCAGAAAAATCATATTGAATTTCGCAGTATCGATCTTGTATCTTCAGAAAAAGAACCCGTTTTAGACATATTTAAACAATCTCAAATAGATTGCTCTGTTTTATCCTGTGACAGTGATTATTTTATTGCGCTTAATCCTGCAACACATAAATTTAATCTGGCAAGATTAAATAAAGCAGTCGGAAGAAAATTGTCGACAGTAAAACAGGAAGAAGAAAATAAACTAAATTCTAACCTGTTAAATAACAAGCCAAATTCAAAAAGTGAAATTCATGTTTTTATCGATGAAGCATTAGAATACCATGATGAATTATATCTTGTTGACCAAACTGAAAAACATATTTACGCAGTAGATATACAACAGTTACATAAACTTTCCAGTGACAAACTCATTGGAATTTCTTTCTCGGAAAAAATAAATAATAATATAGCTATAAAAGAAACATTAAGTTTTAAAGAACGCGTTAAAGCGTTACATTCTTTGCCACCTATGCCGGAAACAGCAACTCAAATTCTCAATTTGAGATCAGTCTCAGATGTAAAGGTTGAGAAAATTGTTGAAGTTATCGAAAAAGATCCTGTGCTCGTTGCTCAGATTGTGAGTTATGCCAATTCTGCCTTTTTTGGACAATCGGGTTCAGTTGTTTCACTAAAGGATGCGATTTTTAGAGTTCTGGGTGTGGATGCGACCATGAATATGGCGCTGGCCTTATCGGTTGGTTCTACATTTAAAATTCCACAGTCAGGGCCTGTTGGTGCAAAGTCAATTTGGAAGTCGTCAATATATACCGCTTCTCTAATGCAACGTTTAAGCATGCTTATACCGTGGGGGGAACGTCCTAATCCCGGTACGGCTTATTTAGTTGGCTTATTACATGACATCGGTTTACTTGTTTTAGGGCATTTGTTTACCGAAGAATATATTGAGCTTAATAATTATCTGGAAAAAAATCCGGATGTAAATATATTTACCGCTGAGCAGCAGCTTCTTGGGATTAATCACATTGAAGTTGGAAAAATGGTTATGCGCATGTGGAAAATGCCTGAAGAACTCATTTCAGTGGCAACTTTTTACAATGACAATGATTATTCTGGTGAACATGAAAAGTATATACAATTACTGAAGGTGGTTAAAACATTATTAGTGCCTCATGGGTTAGCATTTGGTGATAGTTCTGAAGAACTTCCAATGGATATACTTAATAAACTAAGCCTTAATGAAGAAGACGTTATCGTTGCGGCTGATGAGGTACTTTCTGAAGGTGATATTATAAAAAAATTGGTCAAACAAATGTGTGCCTGACCTTTTATTCCCCGAATAAATTGCCTATAGTTTAGGTTATGTCGCGTGAACAAGTCGAAAATTTAATCGTACATGGTTCAGAATCTTTTTCACAAAATGCTGAATCACAATATCCCTGTACTGAGCAGTCTTCCTCAATGCAAGCTTCTATGGTGCAATCTTCTGAGCCGTTATGGAAGCGCGTTCCAACGCGTGATCATGAAGGCAAACCGTATGCAGATTTTATGATGCTCATACCGGGATTACGGGACTTTGAGGCATCCCGGATCAGAGAGGTAGTGAGTAAAGTGGAGTCCGTTTTAAATCATTACGAGAAAGATATTATTCTTGCTGATTTAAATCTTAAAATAAATGTTTTATGGGTCACATTACAACCCCATCTTGGTTTAAGTACAGAAATTGCCGCGTTAATTCACCATGCTGTGCCCGAGGCAAAGTTGGTTTCACAACACAGAGCGCCATAACCTGCCATAATCTAGTCACGTAAAAAGTGTTGTATGTTTTCTTTCTCTCTCATCGTATCTTCATAGCCCAGCTTAATCAGTGCATTACAATATCCTTTCTCAAATAATAAATAACTCATAAAGCTACTGTCTGTTTTCGAGTATGCGCCAATGCTGCGTAATAATGTTTTTATTGACCAGGGAAGTTCATGAGCATGCTTTGCCGCGATCTTTCCTATGTCATCACTGGGTGAGATGACCTGAACTTCAACCTGGCGCAACTTAATGCCATGTTTTGCTCGTTTTGAGTCACCAATTAAATTAATGGTTTTGTTTATACGTTGTAAGCGTTCAATATCAGCATCAAGGCTATCAAGAAAAATACTGTTTAATGTATGACCGGCAATTTCACCTAAAGAAGGTGGTTTAGGATTTGAGACGCGTTCAAATGTAGGTTTTGTTTGATGATTACCAATAACTAAAATGCGATCTGCACCAAGGTGCAAAGCAGGACTGATTGGTGCTGTTTGGCGAATAGAACCATCACTAAAAAATTCACGATTTAACTTCACTGGCGAAAATAAAAAAGGAATAGCAGATGAAGCCATTAAGTGGTCTACGGTAATGCGTGAGGATATTCCGAGACGTTGAGCTCGGTTCCAATTTTTAATAGATGACTGGCCGTGATAAAAAGAGACTGACTGATGACTTGAATAGCCGGTTGCATTAATACTAAGAGCATGAAGTATATTTTTATCGATGGCCATTTGAAACATGCCGCTATCAATATATTTCTCTAATAACTTTCTTAACGGGGTTCGGTCAAGTAAATAAATGGGGCTATGTTTACCTAAACCGCCTAACATCATGGACAGCATCCAGTGGCCACCGGTTTTTATTATGCCAAAGATATCAGTTCGGAAGACTTGATCGGAAGTAAAGTTAGACCAGACAAAATGCATTCTGCGCACAGCGTTTCTGAAGTGGTCACTTTTTGCTGCGAGAGATGCGGCATTAATTGCACCGGCGGATGTACCACAGATAATACTGAATGGGCTGGGAGCGCCTGCCGGCAAGAGTTCTGTT
>Ga0316208_1001367_pt1 | contig 23149 bp, 14 predicted proteins | sample 3monopyrite_MG_FD_204944 | JGI IMG/M metagenome (GOLD analysis project Ga0316208, IMG submission 204944) | Microbial mat bacterial communities from mineral coupon in-situ incubated in ocean water Damariscotta River, Maine, United States -... | ecosystem: Environmental > Aquatic > Marine >... | reverse complement strand
TCGCCAGTGATTCTTGCCCCCGTGCGGCCAGTGGCGTCATCGCAACTGGCCGAGAAAGTTGGGAGTCTCGTCGACGAGATCGTCCAGCAGGAAGCGGAGCTCGACGTTCCACTTCGTCGCTCGAAGATTCTGCGAATGAAGCAGCCAATCTTCCGGGCAGCGATCGCCGACCCATCGATCATTGAGATCGTTGCCTTCGGGACTCGGGAAGTCGAGCTGATCGGAAAGGAATCCGGCAGTACGACTGTCACCTTCTGGCTCGGCGATGAAGACAACCCGCATCATTTGAGCCTGGTTGTCAACGTCGAAAAAGACGACAGCATCGAAGATCGCCGTCGACTTGAATACGGCGAACTTCAGGAAATGATCAATGAGATGTTTCCGAACAGTCGGATTCAATTGATCCCAATCGCCGACAAACTGATCGTTCGCGGTCAGGTTAGAGATGAGCTGGAAGCATCGAAGATCATGTCGATTCTTCGAGAAAACTCTACATCTGTTAATGGCTCGGGCGGAGGCTTCGGTCTTGGCAACGCTGGTACAGCGGCTGAGCCGTTTCCAGATGCCAGTGAACTTCCGACGGCTCAGGTGGTTAGCCTGTTGAGGATTCCGGGCGAGAAGCAGGTGATGTTGAAAGTGCGAATCGCCGAGCTGAAACGATCAGCGATTCGACAGCTCGGAGCTGACTTCAACTTCGATGTCGGCGACCTGATGCTGGGCTCTGCCCTTGCCGGCAGCGGCAACATCATGGCGACTGGAACATTCAATGACGATTCGTTCTCGCTCGCTCTGAAAGCTTTGACTGGCAACGGCAACGCTAAGATTCTGGCAGAACCTAACCTGGTTGTTCTGAGCGGTCAGACTGCTGACTTTATCTCAGGCGGGCAGTTTGCTGTTCCGACCGTTGTCGGAGTCGGTGGTGCTCAAGCCTCGACAACAACATTCAAGGGGTTCGGTACACAATTGAGTTTCAGCCCGACGGTCCTGGATCACGACCGGATTCGCCTGAACGTTTCACCCAGCTTCAGCACCCTTAATTCCGCGAACTCGGTTGGTGGAATCTTCGGCATTGATACTCGCTCAGTAAACACGACCGTGGAGCTGCGAGAGGGACAGGTACTGGCGATCGCCGGCCTGTTGCAGGAACAGCAGAGGGGCGACTCAACCAGAGTTCCGCTACTTGGCGACACAAAATTTCTGCGACCGCTGTTCGAAACCAAAATTGTTTCACGAGACGAAACCGAACTGCTGATTCTGGTCAGTCCGGAACTGGTCCACCCGATGGAATCTCACGAGGCTCCGACGATCCTCCCCGGCATGGAAGTGACCGATCCAGACGATGTTGACTTCTTCATCTACGGAGACATCGAAGGCCGACCGGGATTTCATCATCGCAGCACAGTCTGGCCGTTGTTCAAGAGCCGCAAATGCCGCTGCAAGGACGACTTCCAGGCAATCGATCAATCGCAACAGTACTACGTCCACGGAGACAACGGATTTTCGAAGTAGCGTAAACGGAGTGCTGACACCAAGGTGACCTCTACCGGATTCTCAACAATGGCAGACACTTACTCAGTAAGAACAGTGGGCCATCGACTGGATCAACTTCACAGTACCGTGCCGATAAGTGACTTGAACGATTTCACGCTGGCACCATCAGATAAGGAAAACAGACAATGCCAATTCTGAACCGGGCTCGTCTGATGCCAACAGCGACTTGCGGGTTACTTGCCCTGCTGACGGTCGGCTGTTGCAAAGACAAATGTGCTTACATGCAGCCCATCGACCCAACACCACTTGGAGCCTACAGCGACCAGGCCTGGATGCTCCAGGAAGGAAACGCTGAAGCCTCTGACTTCGTGATCCACGAACATGAGTTTCGTGGGAACACTTCAAAGCTGAACAGCCAGGGAGAATCCCATGTTCGGCAGGTAGCCGCTCGAATGGGCGAGAACGGGTATCCCGTGATTATCGAATCCAGTTCGATGAGCAGCCGTGACAGCGATGTCCACGGCTTTCCAGTTCACAACGATCCCGCACTCGATCAACGTCGTCGCGAAGTACTCGTTCATACTCTGATCGAGCTGGGGGCGAAGGACGTCGAGAATAAAGTTGTCGTCGGCCCGGCACTGACACCCGGATACGAGCAGTTCGAAGGCGAAGCCGCTTACCGTCAGAGCTTGAGCGGCTTCAATAGTAGCGGCAGTGGGCGAGGCGGCAGCGGCAACGGCGGCGGCGGATTTGGTGGCGGCGGCGGATTCGGCCGCTAACGAACCAGAGCATTTGCTCGTCGCGAATTCACAATAGGTGATTCAGTTGAGGCTTTGCGTCGGAAAGAACATTTCCGATGCAAAGCCTCTTTTTTTGCTGCATCAGCATGCCGAGAGAGTACGAAAAGAAACATATCTCTCTTTGCCAGGGACGGTTCCGAGAAAAACATCAACGAAGCCATGGATTGGTAACTACGATGAAGAAATTTGTTGGCTGTCTATCATTAGCGGTTCTGACGGCAATCGCCGCGTCGGGGTGCAACAAAGGGGTTCATCAGTCATCGCTGGTAACTCCCAATCTGCCGGCCTTGATCGGAAATACCGACAAGCTTGAATCGCAGCTTAGCGTTGCTCGAATCCAGGAGCATCAGGGACAGTTTCGAGACGCTACCGACAGGTACCAACAGCTCGCTGCGAAGAATCCAGACAACGCCACGATTCCCCACCGACTGGGAGTCATTGAGAGCAAGGCTGGCAACCACGACGTCGCGAATCAGCATTTTCGACGTTCGCTGGAGCTGGACCCGCATAACGCCGAAGTGTTGACCGACTGGGGCTACTCGCTGTTTCTGCAGAGCAAACTCAGCGAAGCTGAAACCGCTTTGCGAATGGCTTTGAACGAAGCTCCGGGTGAATCACGAGCGACCAACAACCTGGCATTGGTGCTCGGCCACGCCGGCGAATCAGAAGAGAGTCTTGCGTTATTCCGTCAGGTCAGCGGCGAAGCTCCTGCGTGGGTGAATCTTGGCTACGTTCATGTCAGTCTGGGTGAAGGCGAGAAAGCCGCCGAATGTTTCTCCAAAGCGTTGAGCATTGACGACAGACTTGAAACGGCTGCCAATGCCCTCGTCCAGATCGCTGAAATGCAGCAACAGGCCACGCAGCGTGCCGCCCGGCAGCAGCGGATTGCAGCGACCAAAGCGGAACGTTCCAAAGTGAAGGTCGGAACTTCAGCAGACAGCATTATTCAGGTTGTCGATGAGTCATCCGAAGACAGTGCGAGCAACCAGAGCTCGGCAGTCAGCCTGACTCATGGAACCGCGCGTGCTCGATCTTCGGTTCCGGCAACTCATGCAACGCACACGTCGTCGGCACCGTCAGAGTAGCCACTCAACTGTCGAGACTCGTCGCAACCACCGCCGTGGTGGTTGCTGGTGAAGTTCGCGTTACGTTGCGCCGAGTTCTTTCGATCGGTCCGTCGCGGCCTGTACGGCATTCATGAGTGTTCCTCGCAGGCCGCCGGATTCCAGCGCGTGGAGTCCGGCGATGGTCGTGCCGCCGGGACTGGTGACAGCATCTTTCAAGGCCCCCGGATGCTGACCCGTTTCCAGGACCATTCGAGCGGCTCCCAGAAGTGTCTGAGCCGCCAGCTTCGTCGCGATGTCACGGGGCAGACCGACACGAACGGCGCCGTCGCTCAATGCTTCGATGATCTGGTAAGCGTAGGCCGGACCACTTCCTGATAATCCCGTCACGGCGTCGAGCAGTTTCTCATCGACCTGAACGGCGACACCAACAGTCGCCAGCATGGCCTCGACAAGTTTCGAATCTTCGGCTGTTGCTGACCCGCCGGTCGAGAACCCCGCCGCACATTCACCGACCAGGCACGGAGTGTTTGGCATCACGCGAACGATTCGCCGGTTGGTGCCCAGTGCGGATTCGTAAACGGATAGTTGCAATCCGGCGGCGATTGAGATGATGAGGTGCCGATCTTCCAGCAGCGTTGTCAGACCGTTCAAGACCTGAGGCATCTGCTGTGGCTTCACGGCGAGAAACAGAACGTCGCATTCGCTGATGACTGCCGACGTGCTTTCGACGACGCGTGCGGAAGTCTGCTCAGCAAACGCATCCAGTGCCGCCGGAACGACATCGGTCGCAAGGATTCGATCAGCGGATACGAACCCGGCCGAAATGAGACCTTGTGCGAGTGCCGTCGCCATTCGACCGGCACCAATGAATCCGACGTTGAGATTTGCAGACTGTGTCATTTGTTTCGCTCGGCAGGGATTTGGTTGTTCGCGAGAAGTCGCCGTTCAGAGACGTGTGAAGTTTTGCGGATCGTCGGAATCGGACCGGTTCAGCACCAGGGAATGTACAGAAATCGCTGACCAAAAGCCTCAGAGGAATTCTCATTGGCAATTGCTTGCGAGCTGTCATTCAGAAACTCGCGACGCGATCACGAACCGGGGCACTCGCTCCGGCCCGCCGCCGCCGGCACTTTGCCATTGGTTGCCGCCGCCGGCACTCAGCCATTGGTTGCCGCCGTTCGAAGCGGGCGTCACAATTCTCGCCGCTCGGGCAGCTCTAACAGCCAGGACGGTGTGCGAATCGAAATTGCAGAGTCATGACCTCATGGCTGTGAAGGGAACGTCGACGATGAAATTTGCAGGGCGAAACGCCATTGTGACCGGTGCCTCGCGGGGGATTGGACGAGCGGTTGCGGTCGAGTTAGCTCGACACGGCGCCAACGTTGGGCTGAACTTTCGATCGAACAAAGACGAAGCCCTCGAAGTCGTTCGGGAAATCGAAGCCGCCGGCCAGAAGGCGATCCTGCTGCAGGGTGACGTGGCAGATCAACCCTTCGTTGAAGGCATGGTCGCGCAGGTCGCTGAAGAATTCGGCAGCCTGAACCTGTACGTCTCCAACGCCGCCTATAGCGATCGTGAGCGGATGATCGACGCGGATATGGAAGGCTTTCGCCGAACGATCGACGTCAGCATGTGGGGAGCGTTCTACGGCGTCCGCGCGGCCGCTCAGCAAATGGTCAAACAGGGCAACGGCGGCGCGATCACGGTTGTCAGTTCTCCTCACGCGGTCATCCCGATTCCAACCGCCATGGCCTATAATATGTCGAAGGCGGCCATCGACCACATGGTCAGAACGGCGGCCATCGAACTGGCCGAACACCGCGTTCGGGCAAACCTGGTACACCCCGGCTGGATCGACACTCCCGGCGAGCGGAAGTTTTTCAGTGAAGAAGACATTCAGAAGGGTGCGGCCAGGCTTCCGTGGGGACGCATGGGAACTTCGGAAGAAATCGCCAAAGCAATCGCCTTTACGCTCAGCGACGACGCCGACTACATGACCGGCAGCACGCTGACCGTCGACGGAGGAGTCAGCCTCCCGTGGTGGTCAAATCGCGACAGCGGCGAAATGTAGAATCCGTGCTCGTTTCGGAAGCCTGCTTCAGGTTCCGATCGAACCGGAATGGTCACTGCCGAGCACATCGCGAAGTCGTCGCAACGCGCGAAGGTATCGCATTCCCGCAGCGGCCGAGGACAGATTCAAAGCTTCTGCGACTTCGCTGTTCGACAGCTGCTCCTGGTGCCGCATGACGATGATGTCGCGATCGTCCTCGCTGAGTTCCGACAGCGCTGCCAGAAACCGCTCTTCCAGTTCGCGACGGATCGTCGCGGCGGCCGGCGTCAGCTCGTGATCTTTCAGTTGTGCGGCGAGGTCCAGTGACGACTGGTCGGAATATGCCGCGTTCAGCGAACGCTCTCGGTCGACACTTCGTCGCTGAGCGCCGCGGTGCCGACGGTGCATGTCGATCAGCCGGTCCTTCGCCAGCTGACGCAGCCACAAATGGAACGGCATCGACGGATTCTGGATGTAGTCGCTGAGCCGCTGATTCGCTTCCAGCATGACATCCTGCACGACGTCGCTGGCATCAACTCGCGCGGCGACAGCTCGGTCCATCCGCAAATGAACCATCTTGCGAACGGCGTCGCGATGACGATTCAGCAGTTGATTCACCGCTGAAGCGTCGCCATCGACTGCTGAGCGAAGCAGCTCCTGAGTTTGTTCAGAGTCCGGCCACATGGGATGCGCAACTGTCCGAGTGGAGTCAGGTGAAGTTCGTTCGGCCGAATGACCAAACCGAGTCAGCGTCTATTTGTAAGCAGGCTGCTCTGCAATCAGAAGAGTGGCTTGTGCAGGAGCTCGATTGCTGGGAACAGTCTGGCCGCGACTTTTACCGGGTGAAACCCGTGTTGCTGGATTTTGAAACGGTCCAGTAAACTCACGGCCCCATCTTTTCCCGCCGTCACAGCCACCTTCAAAACAGGCTGTCATTTCCTGCTCGAGCCTCCGAGCAACGATTCTCCAAAACCATCACTCAAGAATTCAATCTGCACGCGAAGGCCTCACCGATTGGCGTCGTGTTCGGATTTCGTTCGCAAATCCATGCAGACAAGACGTCTCCAACAGGTCTTTGCTTTTGCAGCGCTTCTGATGCTGCCGTGGCCTGCGCTGCGCCCGACGTCTCAAAGTATCACGTTTGGCGACTTGCTTCTGCTCCCGGCGATCCTGCTTAACATCGATCATGTGGGCAAGATTCGTGGATGGCAGATTCCGCTGCTGGTTTCGCTGCCGCTGATCCTGCTTTCGCAGGTTGCCGATCCGGACGGCTCGATCATCAGCGTCGCCCAGGCCCTCTACATCTTTGCCATTTTACTGCCCTTTGGTTGGGTCGCGTTCGTCAACTTTCGGCCTCGCACTTTGATCGCCGGGTTTCTGCTCTCATTGAGCATCAGCGCGGTGGTCGGCGGTTTGCAACTGGGCGGCTTCATCGGCCAGGTCGGAAACCAATCGATCTGGGCTCTGTCTGGCGGTGCAATTCGTTCGGCCGGGCTGAGTATCAGTTGCAGCGGATTGTGTCTGTCACTGTCGCCGATGTTCGCATTGCTGCTCTACGTTCCTGACTATCGAAAACGGATGGTCTTTCTGCTTCTGCTGGTCCTCGGGCTGATGGCGACGCTGGCCAAGTCGGCGGTCTTTGCCGGAGCCGGACTTGCCTATTACCTGCTGAAAGAGCCGAATCGACGCGGAGTCCTCGTCGTTGGCGTCATTCTGGCCGCCATGTGTGTCGGTCTGTTCGCGACTTCATCGAGGATTCGTGGTGCGACAACCCGCGTCTACGAGACCGTTACCTACCGAGTCGACAAAGCCGGGTTCTCGATTTATGAACGGACGTCGACACTCAGGTTTTCGCTACGTTATCTAGCACGATGTTCGATCATCGGAATGGGTACGGAAGGTACGACCCGAGAATTGCAGCAGCACTTTGGCAACACGGTCCATGTATTTCACATTGGGTTGGTGCTGATTGCTGGCTTCCCGGCGGCGGTTCTTCAGTGGACAGGAATCGGAATGCTGATCGTGTCGAGCTTCCGCTGCGGTCAGCGTCCAGCGGCGATCATGCTGATCTGCCATATGCTGGCGCTTTGTACGATGACAATCTTGATGACCAGCTTTCAGTACGTCCCGTTCATGATTTGCGCGGCAATTCTGAATTACCAGCTCCGACACAACGAGCAGGTGGCAACGGTACGACTGCAGTCAGCCCGTGCGGCCGCGGCCTCGAAAAGGCGTACTTTGCCCGCAGCGGTATAAAGCAGGTCGGTGGTAACTCGACGAGACTGTGAGTTTTTTGATTGTAGGGTGTGACCAGCGGGCTGAACGGAAATTGCGGTGTGCCGGCGCGGAGATCTGAGAGCCATCCTGACTGCTACGAACTCAGATGGTTGCCCGCGCCGGCACACCAGCCGTTTGATTCGCTCCGCTGGTCACACCCTACGAAAAACTCACAGCCTCGACGCGGTCTGAGGGTCTCAGCTACTCAAAAAACCGGGGTCAGTGTGGCTGGGTGAGCATTTGCAGCAGGTACTGGCCGTAGCCGTTGTTCTTCATGGGGTCAGCGAGTTTCTGCACCTGCTCGTCGGTGATGTATTTCATTCGCCAGGCGATTTCTTCCGGGCAGGCGATTTTCAAACCCTGCCGCGATTCCAGAACGCTCACAAACTGAGCCGCCTCGATCAATGAATCGTGCGTGCCTGTGTCGAGCCACGCTGTTCCTCGTCGCCAGACTTCAACTTCAAGATCACCCCGTTCGAGGTAGACTCGATTCACGTCGGTAATCTCAAGTTCGCCTCGTGGTGACGGCTTGATGCTCTTCGCAATCTCGACGACGTCTTTGTCGTAAAAGTACAGACCGGTGACGGCGAAGTTCGAGCGAGGGACTTTCGGTTTTTCCTCGATCTCAGTCGGCTTGCCGTCGTCATCAAGAACGACGACGCCGTAACGCTCCGGGTCGCTGACGTGGTAAGCGAACACGGTCGCTCCATTCGTTTGCTGGTTCGCACTCTGCAATGACTGACTGAGGTTCTGGCCGTAGAAAATGTTGTCACCGAGCACCAGGCTGGACAGTCCATTATCGACGAACGATTCGCCGATCAGAAATGCTTGAGCCAGTCCGCCGGGATCTGGCTGTTCGGCATATTGCAGGTTGAGTCCCCACTGCGAACCGTCTTCCAGCAGACGCTGGTAGAGCGGCAGATCGTGCGGAGTGCTGATGACAAGGATGTCTCGAATGCCGGCCAGCATGAGCGTGGTCAGCGGGTAATAGACCATCGGCTTGTCGTAAACCGGGAGCAGCTGCTTGCTGACAACTCGCGTCGCGGGATGAAGTCGAGTTCCGGAACCTCCCGCCAGAAGAATCCCTCGCCGAGTTTCCGAGGAACCGTCCGCTGCTGACTGTGTCATCGCCGATCTCCGTTCGTGCTGAATGCGCTTCCGTGCGTGCTGATCAAATTCCGTCAGCACTTAACTTCGTCAGAGCCCGAAAAGTAAAGCAGGCCGCTTCATTGTCAACTCGTGCAACCGAATCAGCATGACAGAATCTCAGCTCAAGTCGAAACTTCGGATGCCTCGGTTTTTGAAGCTGGTGACGCAGCGGTCACGGGCTGCCAGTCGATGAGGTGCATTTCGACATTCTCGCGGCCGCGAAATCGGTTGATCACCGGAGCGAAGCAAATCGAGATCGGGCCGTCGACTTCGGCGATTTCGTCCGCCCATTCTCCTTTGCCGAACGCGACGGCTCGCAGCGTTGTTCCGTAATGTCGAACTCGAAGATCCAGATGCCGCTCGCCTTCGCCCATCTTTTTGGGCTTGCCCGAGACTTCGACTTTCGTGGACGCAAACACGGGTCGCGGGTTCGACGCGCCGAACGGCCCCAGTTCTTCGAGGCCAGTGATCGCCCGGTGCGTCAGGTCAGCCAGTCGAACTTCGGCGTCGACAGCGAGTTCAACGTCACTCGATTTGACTTCGTGGTTCGCCGCGACGTACTCGCACAGGTCCGCTCGGAAGACGTCGATGTTGTCTCGTTCGATCTTCAAGCCTGCGGCAACTTTATGCCCGCCGAAAGTCACAAGGTGCTGCTGGCAATGCTTCATTCCGGAATGCAGATCGAAACCGGCGAACGACCTGCCCGAACCCTGACCCGGTTCGTCCGGACGGTGCAGCGAAATCAGAATCGTTGGTCGTTCAAAGTGCTCGGCGACTCGGTTGGCGACGATGCCGATCACTCCCGGATGCCAGTCAGAATGTGCCAGCACCAGCGCCTTTTGTTCGAGCCACTCCGGATGGTCGGCGACCAGTTCTTTCGCCTGTCGCAGAATCCGCCGCTCGACCGTTTTTCGATTATTGTTGAGCTGATCGAGATATTCGACCAGCGCAACGACTCGTTCTTTGTCGTCGGTTGTCAGCAATTCGACCGCCAGCCGAGCCTGACCGAGGCGTCCTGCCGCGTTGATGCGAGGGGCGATGCCGAATCCGATGTCTTCTGACGTGAGCACCTTCTGACCATCAGACCCCGCGATTTTCATCAGCGCCTTCAAGCCGGGGCTGGATAGTTCCAGCAGACTCGCCAGCCCGTACCGCACGATGATCCGGTTTTCGCCAACCAACGGAACAACGTCGGCGACCGTACCGATTGCGGCCAGCCCAACCGCCGACATCAGAAATTTTCGCATCCGCGGCGACGCTTTTTCTCCATCGCCCATTTTCTTGCAGACGGCCCAGGCAAGCTTGAACGCGACGCCCGCTCCGCAAAGATCGCCGAACGGGTACTCGGTGCCAGGAAGTCGAGGATGCACGACGACGGCGGCTTCGGGAATTGTTTCCGCCATGTTGTGATGATCGGTGATGATCAGCTCGAGCCCGATTTCCTTCGCGATTTCCGCGTCGCCGATACTGGTGATTCCGCAGTCGACGGTGATAACGAGCCGCGTCGCGTCTTCTTCGTGAAGCTGACGGATGGCGTCGCTGTTGAGGCCGTAACCTTCATCGAGCCGGTGCGGGATGTAGTAGTCAACGGTCGCGCCGAGCAGCGTCAAACAGTGCCAAAGAATCGACGTCGACGTCACTCCGTCCACGTCGTAGTCGCCGTAAATGGTGATTCGGCGTTTGGCTTCGATGGCTGCGACAATTCGATCGGTTGCTTCCGGCACGCCCGGCAGCAGCTCGGGAGCGTGCAGGTCGACCAGCCGGGCGGACAGGAACTCGCTGGCCTGCTCGCCGTTTTCAAAGCCCCGCGCGGCCAGAATCTGTGCGATCAGAACCGGTTTCTTCAGCTCAGCGGAAAGTCGCTGAACAATGGCTTCGTCGTACGGGGGGAATCTCCAGACTTTGGGCATCGAAGCACTTTCTCTCGCCAATCCTGCGCGAGCCGCGTGCAGGTTCTTGCTGCAAATCGTGCGGGACAGCCGAACTCTCCCGTAAGTGGCGCCTTCCTAACCTCGCGGCAATCCGTTCGCAAGGTTCCACCGACGAAACCGCAGTTCGCCGCCGAATTCGGTAGCGACTCGACGTTGCAGCGTCATGGAAGAAAATGAACTGATTCCGCGATAGAATCATGAGTTCGTCCGGCTGAGCTGCGAAAAACTCATTCCAATTCGCCGACGCGTCTGTGACACAACCATCCCTCCCTGAAACGGCTGGCCGCGAGCCTGCTGCATCTCCCGTGTCTTTCCAGGTCGTTTACTGCAACCACCAGACGGCGAATATATCCGTCCGGGAGCGCCTCGCGTTTCCGACCGAGCGGTTGCAGCGCGCCTATGGAGAATTGCGGTCACGTTTCCCCAAGGTGGAAGCCGTCGTTCTTTCAACCTGCAATCGCGTCGAGGTTTACACGGCTCAGGAATCTCCGGACGACACACCTTCGCATCGCGAGTTGGCGGAATTCTTTGCAGACTTTCACAACGTTCCGATCAACGAATTCTTTGAAGACTTTCTCGAGCGAACCGGCCCCGACGCCGTGCGGCATCTGTTCCAGGTTTCGTCGAGTCTCGACAGCATGGTTCTGGGCGAGCCGCAGATTGTCAGCCAGGTCAAGGATGCCTATCAGACGGCTCAGGAGAACGACGCCTGCGGACCGCTGACTCACGCGATGTTTCAGGGAGCGATCCGAGTTTCCGCGCGAGTCCGTACCGAAACGAAACTTGTCGAAGGTCGAGTCTCAATCGCCAGCGTCGCGGTCGGTGAATTCGGCAAGAGCATTTTTGACCGCTTCGACGACAAGTGTGTGCTGATTATTGGTGCCGGCGAGATGGCCGAAGAAACTTTGCAGTATCTGAAGAGCGAAGGTGCTCAGGACATCGTCGTCGTGAATCGAAGTTCCGAGCGTGCCGAGAAACTCGCCACTCAATTCGAAGGAGCACGGACTCAGCCTTATGAATCACTCGACGAATGGCTCGGCAAGGCGGACGTCATCGTCAGCACAACCGGCGCGACGGAGCCCATCGTCGATGCCTCACGCTTCAAAGCAGCGCGGCAGGCAAGTGACGGCAAGCCGGTGTTCGTGCTCGATCTCGGAGCACCGCGAGACTTCACCACCGACGCTGGCGACGTCGACGATAACGTCTTCCTGTACGACATCGACGACCTCGAAGCGACGTGCGAACAAAACCGCAAAGCACGCGTCCGGGAAATCGACAGCGCGCTGAAGATCATCGACGACGAAACCGACAACTTCATGCACGACGTCTATCACCGTGCAACGGGTCCGATCGTCAAACGCCTGAGAGAACAGTGGCACGACATCAGCAAAGAGGAACTCGCGAGGTTGTCATCCAAGCTTCAGCACCTCAGCGAAGAGGACCGGCAAACGGTCGAACACAGCGTGCACCGCATCGTCAACAAGCTGCTGCACCCACCGCTGGAAGCGCTGCGCAAAGAAGCTCGCGAGGGAACACCGCACGGCCTGCTCGACGCCTTGAAGCGACTGTTTCACCTTGATCACTGAGTGTGCACTATCCTGCGGGGTAAATGCAGATTCAGGCAGGGTGGGTCCCAACGCAACATTGTGTTGCTTACCGCGTCGTCAGCGAACTCAGAGAATGATTCGCTTCGGCGTTCCTGGAATCCGACACCGAACGCAGACCGGCGGGCTCGGGAAGAACCGTTGCGGCCGATGACTCAAGGCGACGAATGCGACCGTCTTCCGAACTGGCGGCGACGCTTGAGAGAGTAGCAGCCTCGAACTCATCATCGGTCGAAGCCATGGCGATTTCTTCGATGACGACCATCGCTCGCAGAATGTCTCGGCGAGACAACTGGCCGACGACCCGTCCGCCCTCGACGACTGCCAGTCGCGGGTAGCAGCTCTCGCGGAAGTAGCCGGCGACTTCGTCCAGACGCATGTCCGGGTTCAGGAGCACCATGTTGCGACTCATGAACCGCGTGACGGGCTCCTGCGAGTCGGCCTGGATCATGCGTGCTTTGAGAAGTGCGAAGTCCGACACCGTGCCGAGCAGACGCCCATCTTCGTCAACAACGTAGACCTCGCTGACGGCTCGTTCGAGGATTTTCCGGGTAGCTTCTTCGACGGTGGTCAGCTCGTGAACGGTGAGCGGCTGGGACGTCATCAGATCTCGAACAGTGACCTGCATGGGGCACTCCGGAGTGTGCGCAGCAAACGAATTGGGTTAAGCAGCCGGCCATCAGGCCCGTTCAGACGCGGCGACACTTAACCGTAAGTTGCCAATCGGCAACGTGTCACGCTTTCGATTCACCTGGACTGGATAAGTTGCGAAAAGACCGCGCTTTCGGCCGTCAGTAGGGATTGTGCAGGAAGAACCGGGAACACTCGTTGCGAAGGTGCATTCTATTTACGATCCAGCGGATTCGATCGTGGGCTGCGATGCTGGCTTTGCACGAAGCCGTACAAGTCAGAATGCACCCGGTCGATCCCTCACCAATCCAGCGTTCACAATCCAGAAATGACGAAAGCGAAATCGGGATATGCAGATTCTTCCAGCCGTTGATCTTCGAGGTGGTAAGTGCGTCCGACTTCGACAGGGAGACTACAACCAGGAAACCGTCTTCAGCGATGACCCGGTCGAGATGGCTCAACGCTGGGCCGATGACGGCATCGAGTGGCTGCATCTGGTCGACCTGGACGGTGCCAAAGAAGGCCGACCGGTCAATCACGACGTCGTGAAAGCAATCACGTCGGCTGTCGGCATCTCCTGCGAACTCGGCGGCGGCATTCGAGACGAAGCGTCCATCCGACTCATGCTGGAAGACGTCGGCGTTGGCCGAGTCATCATCGGAACGCAGGCTCTGAAAGATCCCGAGTGGTTCAAAAAGATGGCCGGCATGTTCCCTGGCAAGCTGGTGTTGGGAATCGACGCGCGAGATTCAATGGTCGCGACTGAAGGCTGGCTCGACGTGTCAAAGACATCGGCCATTGAACTGGCAAAACAGTACGCCGACCTCGATCTGGCAGCGCTCATCTACACGAACATCGCCAACGACGGGATGATGCAGGGCGTCGACGAAGCCACGATTGACGACATGCAGGAGTTGGCGAAACTCGGTTTCCACGTCATCGCTTCCGGAGGCGTCACCACGATCGACGACGTCCACCGCCTGAAAGTCGCCAACGACGAGACTCCCACGCTCGACGGCATCATCATCGGCCGAGCCCTCTACGAAGGCACCATCGACGTCGCCGAATCGGTTGCCGCTGCGAAATAACTGATCAAGGCTCGCGACGAATTTCCAGGAACGGGAAACGCGATCGGCAGGGAGTAACAGGACGCTGGCTTGTTCGAAGCTTCGCGTTGCGCGACGATATCAGTTTGCAATTTTGCGAGAGCAACCAGTGCCGCCTTTTGACGTTGCACACTTCAGCCGCGAAGCGGCGATAGCATTTAGCCGTGGGTGTAAACCCACGGAAACGGAACGATAGGAAGATCTGAGCCGCGAAGCGGCGGCAGCGACAGGCACGGTGATTTCCCTGCCGCCGCTTCGCGGCTTCATCCGGTGTTTTCTTCCCGGATCTGCGGGCTGACGCCCGCAGCTATGTGCTGCCGTCGCTTCGCGACTTGACGCTGTGCAACTCCAGGAGTCGTGTTCACAATCTCGCGTTCTGGTCCGTCACGCATTCAGGCAACTTTCGATATGGCTCGATGTTTTTTTGCTCTGACCGTTTTGGTTGCAACCTGCATGGCGAATCAGCCCGGAGCCGCAGCCGATGATAAGTCTGTCCCCAAGAATCATGCCGCGCGAGTGAAGCAGGGGACAGCTCTGTTTAAGCAGAGTGTTCGTGCAACGCTAACGAAGCATTGCCTGGGCTGCCATGGCGGCAAGTCGACTAAAGCGGACTTTGATCTCTCGTCGCGAGACGCTTTGATGGAGAGCGGTTTTGTCGACAAGACGGCAGCCGACAGTCATCTGGTGAGTCTGCTTCGGCATACCGAAGAACCGCACATGCCGTTCAAAAAGCCGAAGCTTCCGGATGCCACGATCAAGCAGATCGCACAATGGATCGACCTCGGCGCTCCCTACGACAAGCCACTCGTCGAGAAGTCCGACAAAGCACAGCCAGCAGAGATGGTCGTTACAGATGATGACCGCAAGTTCTGGTCGTTTCAGCCGCTGATGCTGGCAAAGCCGGCGAAAGTCAAGAACGAAGCGTGGGTGCGTTCGCCGATCGACCATTGGGTGCTGCTCAAACAGGAAGAACTTGGTCTTCACCCGAATAGTCCGGCATCAAGGCGAGTGCTGATTCGGCGAGCGTATTTCGATCTGCTCGGCTTGCCGCCAACTCCGGAACAGATTGACGCCTTCGTCAACGATCCCGATGAAGAAGCATGGCCGAAGCTGATCGATGGGCTGCTTGAGTCGCCTCACTACGGCGAGCGTTGGACGCGGCACTGGATGGACGTCGCACGCTTTGCCGAGTCGCATGGTTACGAGCAGGACTACGATCGCAAGTTCGCCTACCACTACCGCGACTTCCTCATCAAAGCGTTGAACGACGATCTCCCGTATGACGAGTTCGTGAGATGGCAACTTGCCGGCGACGAACTCTCGCCCGAAAATCCTCTGGCCACGATGGCAACCGGGTTTCTCGGAGCAGGCGTCTTTCCGACTCAACTCACAGAAAAGGAGTTCGAGTCTGCACGCTACGACGAGCTCGACGACATGGTGACCACGACCGGCGTCGCCTTCCTCGGTTTGTCGATCGGTTGTGCAAGATGCCACGACCACAAGTTCGACCCGATTCCGTCGCGGGACTATTACTCGATGGCTGCGAGTTTCACGACGACGATTCGCAGCGAGATCGACGTCGACCTCGAACCGGAAGCCAATCGCGACCGCAAGACAGCGTGGGAGAAGAAGCTGCTTGAGCTGACAGCTGCGACGCGAACGTTCGAAGAAAACGAAGTACCCACGAAGTTTCGCGAGTGGCTGAAGACTGCTCCCCCGATTACTGAGCTGAGCCCGTGGGAAACGCTCGACCCAACGTCGGTCAAATCTTCCGGCGGGTCAAAGTTCGAGAAGCAAAGCGACGGCTCACACCTCGCCATCGATGCCGCCCCTAACCAGGAAGTGCTGACGATCTTGGCTGAAACCCGGCGTCGATCGATGACAGCTCTCCGACTGGAAACGCTCCGCGATGATTCGCTGCCCAGCAAGGGTCCGGGTCGAGCCAACAATGGCAACTTCGCCCTCGGGAATATCTCGGTAACGGCCCTGCCGCTGGCAACTCCGGGCTCGGCGAAAGAGATCAAACTGACCGCGGCCCGAGCGACTCATCAGCAGAATACGAGTTCGCTGTCCGTCGCGGCGTCGATCGATTCCGATCCGATCAGTGGGTGGGCGGTCGATGCTGGCGGAATTGGAAAAGATCAGGCCGCCGTCTTTGACTTCGAGTCGAACGTCGGTTTCGAAGAAGGGACGCGACTGACGATCACGCTGACGTTCAACCATCCGAATGCCCGTCACGCGGTTGGCCGGTTTCGGTTGTCGGTTTCTGATCGAGACCAACCGAAAGCGGAAGTCGGGAACGTTGGACTCGACGCAAAGGTCAGCTCAGCCCTGGCCGAGTTACGAAAGAACCCGAACGAATCATCCGATGCCTGGAACACGGCGACCAACTGGTTCAGAACATCGTTGCCCGAATGGCAGGCGTTGGACAAAGCAGCGGCCGATCACAAAGCAAAAGGTCCGGAACTGAAACTTGCGAAAGTGATGGTTTCAAGCGAGGGGTACCCACACATGAGCCATCACGCTGATGGCCGAGGGTATCCACATTTCTATCCGCAGGTGAATTTGCTGAACCGCGGCGACGTCAACCAGAAGAAGGAAGTCGTTTCGCAAAGCTTTCTGCAGGTTCTCATGCCGGCTGAACGGAAAGCTGCGGCATGGAACGTCGACGCTCCGAGCAATTGGGATCGAACCAGCTTTCGCAGAGCGACTCTTGCTAACTGGATGACGGACGCCGAATCGGGAGCTGGACAACTCGCTGCACGAGTCATGGTCAACCGACTCTGGCAACACCATTTCGGCAAAGGCATCGTCACAACGCCGAACGATTTCGGGTTTCCCGGAGAACGTCCGACTCATCCTGAGTTGCTCGATTGGCTGGCCCTCAATCTGATTGACGGCGGCTGGAAGCTGAAGCGGATGCACAAACTGATGATGACGAGCAACGTCTACACGCAGTCCGGAGAGCATGACGAAGGGCGGGCGAAGATTGATCGTGAAAACAATTGGTACTGGCGACGTGCTCCGCAGCGGCTTGAGGGTGAGGCGATTCGCGACGCCATGTTGTCAGTCTCCGGCCAGCTTGATCGAAAGATGTTTGGGCCGGGAACACTCGATGCCAACATGAAGCGACGCAGCATCTACTTCTTCATTAAGCGAAGCAAACTTGTTCCAGTGATGATGCTGTTCGACTGGCCGGAACATCTCGTCAGCATCGGACAACGAACCAGCACAACTGTCGCGCCGCAGGCGCTGATGTTTATGAACAGCCAGCAGGGACGTTCTTACGCCGAGTCCCTGGCGGCCAGTTTGTCCAGCAAACCAGACGCGATTGGTCTGGCGTACCGCTCGGCGATTGGTCGAGAACCGTCAACCGACGAGCGGAAACTTGCTGGGACATTCATCGCCGGCCAGTCAGCAGAGTATCGCAGTGCCGGACGCAACGACGCTGACAAGATAGCGCTGGCCGATCTGTGCCAGGCAATCTTCAGCATGAACGAGTTTGTTTACGTCGATTAATCGGAGAAACTTGCTCTCTCAAAATCGTGGTCTGGCGCGAGCAGTAGGGTATGTCAAGCGCAGCGCCGGCGTACCATTTGCCTGAACCGATGAAATGGTACGCCGGCGCTGCGCTTGACATACCCTACCGAGTGTCCGGATTCAGGATCAATTTCTCACTCAGTTAAATATGAAAATATGAGTCGAATATGCAGAATCAGAATCCGAACGAGTTGTTAGAGGCAGACTCAATCGAAGAACCACTGGTTGATCGACGCAGCGTGCTCGGCCGAGCGGGTGCGGGTTTTGGCCTGCTCGGATTAACCGGGCTGCTTCAGCAGGAAGGTCTGCTGACTTCTGCGGATGCCGCAGGTGGCCCGCTGGCTGGTCGGGCGTTTAACCCGTTGGCTCCCCAGGATCCTCACTTCGCGCCGAAAGCCAAGCGAGTGATCTGGATTTTCGTTAACGGCGGTCCGAGCCAGGTTGACACGTGGAATCACCGACCGGCTCTCGACAAATGGAACGGCAAGTCGATCAAGGAATTCGATTCAGGATTCGAAAACACGACGGGCTTCTTTAAGAATTCGGTCGGCAATCTGATGCAGTCGCCGTTCAAGTTCACTCCGCAGGGCGAATGCGGAAAAATGGTGCCGGAGATTTTTCCGCACCTGGGAAAGCATGTCGACAAGATGGCGTTCATTCGTTCGGGACATACCGAATCGAATAATCACTCGCCCGCGCTGTTCGCCATGAATTGCGGGATGCCTCGAATGGGATTTCCGTGTGTCGGTTCCTGGGTGACGTACGGGCTGGGCAGCGAAAGCGACAACCTGCCAGGTTTCGTGGTGATGAGCGATCCGAAAGGTCGCGGTCTTCCGAAAGGTCACGCCGCGAACTGGAGCGCTGGTTTTCTGCCGGGAGCGTATCAGGGGACGTATCTCAAGCCGCAAGGTCAGGCGATTGATAATCTGATTCGTCCGGCGGCGATGACGGACAGCTCGCAAAGGCGGCAACTCAATCTGCTCAAACAGCTCAACTCGCTCCACAGCGAGCAACGTTCAGCGGAGAACGAACTGGCCGCGCGGATCGAAAGCTTTGAGCTGGCCTATCGGATGCAGTCGTCCGCTCCCGAAGCACTCGATACGGCGTCGGAATCAAAGAGTGTGCAGGACCTTTACGGAGTCGGCGACGAACGCTGTGACTTGTTCGCCAAGCAATGTTTGACTGCTCGACGGATGGTTGAACGAGGCGTGCGCTTCGTGCAGATTTATTCGGGCGGCATGGCGAATCAGCTTTCGTGGGACGGTCACTCGGACATCGACGGCAATCATCGGCAGTTTGCTGGCGAAACCGACAAACCTGTTGCCGGACTGCTGGAAGACCTTGCTCAACGAGGCATGCTGAAGGACACGCTCGTTGTCTGGTGTGGCGAGTTTGGTCGCCTGCCGATTGCTCAGACCGGGAAGAAGCCTGGCCGAGATCACAACCCGCACTGCTTCTGCGCCTGGATGGCCGGCGGCGGAATCAAAGGCGGGATCAACTACGGCTCGTCCGACGAAATCGGATTCAAGGCGGCTGACGACAAAGTTCACCTCAACGATCTGCACGCCACGATCCTGCACCTGCTCGGTCTGGACCATGAAAAACTGACGTACAAATACAACGGTCGTCGCTTCCGACTGACGGACGTGGCGGGCGAGGTGATCAACGAAATCATTGCCTGAGTTTTCTCCACTTTTTCAAACAGGGAATTTCAGCATGACGTCGAGCCATTTATCCGCTGTGTTTGAAATTGTTGAGGTATTCGGTCGGCGTAAATTCGTCGACGAGCTGGCCGATTCGATTCCTGTCAGTTTTCGTTTGAGCCGAAGGTCAGAACGAAGATCGAGCCGCCTCCTTGGCGTGGGATGACTCGGCAGCTGCCGCCGTGGCGTTCGGCGATGCCTCGGACGATGGCCAGGCCGGCGCCCGTTCCTTCGACGTCGCGACCGACCGCTCGCTGGAAGAGGTCGAAGATCCGTTCGGCGTGTTTAGGATCAACGCCAGGGCCACGGTCCCGCACGACGAGGCCAGCTTGTGCGCCAGCAAGTTCCGATTCGCTGGCTGCGGCAATCTCGACGTTTGGGGCTTCGTCCGGCAAAGTGAATTTCAGCGCGTTCGCCACGAGGTTTTGCAGCGCCTGGACCAGCCAGCGGCGGTCACCCATCACAACTGGCAGCGGCTCACCAACGACGACAGTCGCGCCCGTTTCTTCGATTCGAGCAACGAGGATCTGCAGCACGCTCTCGACCAGTTCGGCAAGGACGACGGGCTCGGACGCGTCGACGGTTCGCTGAGCCCTTGACAGCAGCAACACGTCATCCAGCAGCGCCTGCATACGGCTTGAGGCATCGATCACTCGTTTGAGGAATCCGCGATTCCGCTCGTCGAGTTGCGAATCTTCCTGCTGCGAGATCAGCATCGAGAAGCTCTGAATGGCGCGAACCGGCTCCTTGAGGTCGTGCGAAATCACGTACAGCAAAGCAGTCAGGTCTCGATGTCGAAGTTCCAGTTCTTCCTGTGCCACTTTGCGGATTTCGGCCGCTTCTACCTGCGGCGTGATATCCCAGAAGACGAGCTGGCTGCCTGTAATCCCACCGTCGGGATTCCGAATTGGCGTCTTCAGCGTCTGGATGTGACGTTTCTCGCCTCGAAACTCTGACGTCTCGACAAAATCCAGTTGTTCGCCGGTTTCGATGACGCGTTGATCATCTTTGCGGTACTGGTCGGCGAGTTCTTTCGGCGAAAAGTCGTAGTCGTTGTGGCCAACGATCTCTTCGAGTGTTTTACCGAAAGTGTCTCTGAGAGCGCGGTTTGCAAACACAAATTCGCCATCGAGATTCTTACGCGCAACACAAAGCGGGATCGTTTCGACCAGCGATTCGTACAGCGTGCGAGATTCTCGAAGTTTGGTTTCAGCTCGCAGCCGTTCGATCATTTCTCCGACGAGCTGGTCATTGGTTGCTTCGAGTTCCGCCGTGCGTTCGACCACGCGGCGTTCCAGTTCTTCGTTGAAGGTTTCGAGTTCTTCTTCGCGAAGCTTTCGCTCGGTGCAGTCGATGATCGTCGACTGGATCGCCGGACCACCGTCCCAATCGACGACGCGGACGTTGTTTTCCAGCCAGACGGTCGTCCCGCTTTTTCTCAGCCCCTGGTATTCGTAACGGGTTGGTACCGACTCACCCGCCATTCGAGCTTCACGATACCCCTGCAACCGATCGTGTTCTTCGGGGGCGGCGAATTGCAGCGTTGAGGTGGCTTCGTGCACTTCCGCCGCTGAGTAGCCAAAGATTTGAGACCAGGCACCGTTAACAAACAGCGGCTTGTCGTCGCGGTGGATCAGGATTCCCTGGATAGATCCTTCGACCAGATTACGAAAGCGGCGTTCGCTGGCTTCCACGGCGAGTCTTGCCCGTACTCGTTCGGTCACGTTTTCGACCAGCGTCATGCGGTACGCGGTCTCTCCATTGCCGTCGAAAATCCAGTGAGCCGACAAACGCACCCAGACGATGCCGCCGTCTTTGCGAACGTACTTTTTCCGGACGGAGAAGTTTGCAAACTCGTCAGCGGTCGTGTCCGGCTGCGGACCTTCGGAATTGAGATCTTCAGGAAGTGTGAGTTCGGTGGTTGTCCTGGCCAGTAACTCTTCTTCGGTAAAGCCGGTCATCTCACAGAAGGCTCGATTAACCCGGATGAAGTGCAAGCCTCGATCAACGAACGTAACCCCGATCGGTCCATCTTCGAAACCACTGCGAAAGTGTGCCTCGCTCAGCAACAATGCTTGCTCGGCGTGCTTGCGACGCGAGATGTCGATCACCGTTGCCTGAATGGCCGGTTCGCCGCACCAGTTGATCTGCTGGACGCGGTTCTCCAACCAGAAGACCGTGCCGTCCGCTCGGACACCTCGGTATTCGTATTGAGTCGGAGCAGACTCGCCTCGCATCCGCTGTTGCATGTAGCTGAGGATTCGCGGCCGCTCGGACTTGTGGATCAACGGTAAAACGTCGTCCATCATGAGAACGTCGTCGACAGTCAACCCGTGCAGACGTGCCCAGGCCGGGTTGACGTACAGCGGCTTCTGATCGTGATGAATGAGAATTCCCTCGACCGCTCCTTCGACGATGGCACGAAACATCGTGTCGTCCGGAGACTGTTGAGGGTTTGCCGAGTTGGAAGACTGATCAGGCATGCGTCAACCGATTCCGCCTCGCGGTTAAAGTGCCGGCAGTTTTCTTTGCCGGATGCGATTCAGATTAACCGTTCACGCTCCGTTTGCAGAGCCGCAATTTCGGAAGTTCCCAGAGACGACCGAATGACTGCCGCAGCGTGCCCAGCTTCTCGGTCGGCCAGGCAACGATGAGCCGAGAGGTCATCGCTGCTCAATCACGCTTTGCTGCGAGCAGCTTGCTGACAGCTCCCATCAGGACGCCTTCCACTTCCGGAGCGACTCGCGATGCTCGATCGCTGGCTTCGTAGCCGCCCTGGCTGTAGGCGACCTCCGTCCCGATGTAACCGGGCGAGTAGTCACCGTAGGCGGCCATCGCGACGAACAGGTCTGGTCGAAGTTTCTGAGCGGCAAGTTGATACTCGACGAACAATTCGCCCGGCATGTGCAGGACGCGCGAGTTCTTCAGCGTCAGGCAGGAGATGTCGATCGTCTCCTGATTGTTGCACCGTCGGAGCCAGAGCAGATGCTTGGCCGCGAACCACCGGTCGGCTGGCTTGGCTTCTTTGTCCGTCGCGGTCTTCAGCAACGATGACTCGACCAGGTGAGAAGCAACCGGCAGAGCAACCGGCTCGATCGCCCACGCGACTTCCCTGACGGCGATGGGTGACTTCTCCGTCGTCTCCCAGGCTTCCTGCATTCCGGCGGCGACTTTGTCGGCGAGCACCTGCCGGTTCTCTTTTGCACCGTCGTTCCACTTACCGGCACCAATGTTCCCTCCAGCACCGTTGAAATGAATGTGCGGAACCTTCGTCGCTGCCTGTCGAGAATTTCTGGCAAGACCGGGGAAGTCGGGGTTCGCCATACCGGTGCGGTAGTAACTCTGAGGATGGCAGGCGTAGTAGCTCAGAGCCGCCAGCGGTTCGTCGTCGTTCCAGAATGAGACCATCTTCAGTTGGGGATCGATCGTGCCGACCGGCATCGCTCTCAGCTTTGGATCGCGAGTCGCCGTGTAACGCGTGAATTTCACCTTGCCATCTTCGCCGAGTATTCGTCGGTTGGAAGCGACGTCGTTGACGGTCCCAACTCCGAGGCCGAGATGCGTGACCGGCTTCGCCGTGTTGATCGCTTTTTTAATCGCGACCGACGCCCGTTGAACAACGTCCCTGGCGAAAGCGTCGTCGAAACCTGAGTTCTCAAGGCCGGCGTCGCGGAGTACTTCTTCGACGGCGAAGTCGCACCGCGGCGCGTCGTGCTGGTGCAACGTGTGAACGGCGACGCGTTGCGGGATCGTTCCTGCGGCTTTGGCGAGTTGCTCTTTGAAGACGATCTGCCCGCCCGT
>Ga0316208_1001366_pt1 | contig 23160 bp, 19 predicted proteins | sample 3monopyrite_MG_FD_204944 | JGI IMG/M metagenome (GOLD analysis project Ga0316208, IMG submission 204944) | Microbial mat bacterial communities from mineral coupon in-situ incubated in ocean water Damariscotta River, Maine, United States -... | ecosystem: Environmental > Aquatic > Marine >... | reverse complement strand
TTTTTGCCTGCACTTACCATTTTGTCGGTATTCATTAACCAGTTTGTTTCTGGATTATAAATACAAATATCCGCTTTCTCACCAAGCGAAAGTGTGCCGGCATCAATACCTAATATCTTTGCAGGTTGGGCTGTGAGGCGATTAATAACATCGCTAAGAGAAAGATCGTCGGTTAAGCGTAATGCTAAAGGGAGTAACGTTTCTAATGCACTGATGCCCGCTTCGGTTTCAGCAAAGGGAGCAAGTTTTGCATCGGCATCATGCGGTTCATGGTCTGAACAAATCGCACTGAGGTTTCCGGTTGCTAATGCCTCAATAAGTGCGTCACGGTCGCGTTGAGTGCGTAATGGCGGACGGACATGACAGTTACTGTCAAAGAAACCAAGGTCCATTTCAGTTAAGTGTAAATGATGTGAAGTGACATCGGCAGTGACGGGCAGGCCATCGTATTGCGCGCGGGCGATCATTTGTACTGCTCGTGCGCTGGAGATATGGCAAAAATGTGCGCGAACGCCGGTTTGTTCTACCAGTAGTAAATCACGTGAGATGGCATTGGTTTCCGCAGTTTCAGGAACACCTGGCAAACCTAAACGCATGCTGATAGCACCTTCATGGGCACAGCCGTTTCCGGCTAAACCTTCATCTTCTGCATGTAAGAAAATGGTTAAACCACAACTTGCGGCATATTCCATTGCGCGACGCATGACTAAATTATTTGTCACGGGCGATAAAGCATTACTAACACCAACACAGTTGCCGTATTTTTTTAACGTGGCCATTTCACTCAGTTGTTCACCTTTGAGGCCGGCGGTGAGTGCAGCAAGAGTCACAATTTTTGCGTGTCCGGCTTCGTTGGCACGTTGATGAATTAACTCAACGACAGCGGTGGAATCAATAACCGGGGTGGTGTCCGGTGGTACACATAAAGTGGTAATGCCACTTGCAGCGGCGGCACGTGTTTCTGATTCAATCGTGCCTTTGTTTTCTAAGCCGGGTTCGCGAAGACGCGCGCGTAAGTCAACAATGCCGGGTATAACATGGCAACCACTTGCGTCAATTGTTTCATCAAGCGTAAAGCCTTCAGGTTGTTTACCAATGGCAGCAATGCGGCCTTCTGAAATATAAATATCGTGTTTGGCTTCAATGTTGTTAGCCGGATCGATAACTAAGCCATTACTTATTTTAATGTGCATTAGTTTGTTCCTTCTTCTGCCAGTATTGATGTAGCTAGAGAAGAACGACCTAATGCCATCGACATCACCGCCATACGCACCGAGATGCCATGCGTGACCTGTTCAAGAATAACGGACTGCGGGCCATCGGCAACACTGGATTCTATTTCAACACCACGGTTAATCGGGCCGGGGTGCATCACGATAGCATCGGCTTTGGCGAGTTTTAATTTATCTTCGGTTAAGCCAAACATATGGAAGTATTCATGCTCACTGGGCAGTAACGCGCCTTCCATGCGTTCATGTTGCAGGCGTAACATAATGATGACATCCGCATTTTGTAAACCTTGTTGCATGTCATGATAAACATGCACACCAAGATGTGCGGCTTCTTTTGGAATAATTGTTTGTGGACCAATGACTCTAATCTCAGGAACGCCGAGCGTGTTTAATGCGTGTATTTGTGAGCGTGCAACTCGTGAGTGCATGATGTCACCGACAATCGCGACAGTGAGTTTTGTAAAATCTTGTTTGTGGCGGCGGATGGTAAACATGTCCAGCATCGCCTGAGTGGGATGGGCATGACTCCCGTCACCGGCATTGATCACACTGATGTGTGGTGCAACATGTTGTGCAATAAAATGGGCGGCACCACTACTATTGTGACGAACAACAAACATATCAACCTGCATGGCTTCGAGGTTGTGTAGCATATCTAACAGGCTTTCGCCTTTGGTGGTTGCTGAGGTGTTGATGTTGATGTTAACAACATCAGCAGATAAGCGTTTTGCTGCTAATTCAAATGTTGTTCGCGTGCGTGTGCTGGGTTCAAAAAATAAATTCGCAATGGTCTTTCCTCTTAATAACGGCACTTTTTTAACCTGTCGGTTACTAACCGATGAAAAGTTTTCTGCGTTATCTAAAATATCCAGTAACATTTGTTTTTTAAGACCTTCTATGGTCAAAAAATGACGAAGGTTGTTATCACTGTCTAATTGAATATCGAAGCGTTTCATTTCGCTTCCTCGATTGAGAGTGAGAGTTGATTGCTGGCTTCATCACGGCTTAATTTAATGTGCTGGTTTTGTTCTAATGTGATTTTGGTTGCGGCAACATCGGCAGATATTGGAAGTTCATGGCAACCACGTTCAACCAGCACAGCAAGCATGACAGAGGCCGGTCGACCATAATCAAAAATTTCATTAAGCGCAGCACGAATGGTGCGGCCAGTATGAAGCACATCATCAACTAAAATAATATGCTGGTCATCAATATTAAAAGGTAAGTTTGAAGGTTGCACTTGTGGATGCATACCGATGCGGGTGAAGTCATCACGATAGAATGTAATATTTAACGCGCCAAGTGGTGCTTTGATAGATAAGTTTTTATGTAGTTCTTCTGCAACCCATAGCCCGCCAGTGTGAATGCCAATCATCACGGGATTTTCTATATTGCGGGTTTTTAATAAATTACGTAATTCGCTGGATAGGCTATCCAGAAGGGCGGTAGTATCGAGGTCCTGGCTTTGCTGACGCTCTGTCATTATGTTTTAACTATCCGTTTGTTTGTCTTTTTCATCTTAGTTAGTGACATCCAGATTTAGTAACATCCAGGTTTAGCGACATCCAGCTTTGTAAGATGAGCTGTGCTGATATCATATCAATTTGTCCCTTGTCTGGGAACCGTGAAGGCGAGCCAGATTGCTCATTGAGAATACTTTCTGCTTCATTTGAGCTTAAGCGCTCGTCCATCAGCGCAATGGGAATTTGATAACGGCCGTTTAACTGATTAGAAAAGCGTCTTGCTGCCTGGGTCATGGGTTGCTCGCTGCCGTCCATGTGCAAAGGCAAACCTACCACTAATAAATCGGGTTGCCATTCTTTGATAATTTTTGAAATGCTATCCCAGTCCGGTTTGTGTTTAATGGCGGTGATTGTGGTGAGTTGATTGGCGGTACCGGTGACTTCCTGAGCAATGGCGATGCCGATGCGCTTTGTTCCAAAATCAAAGCCTAACAGCGTTCTTTTTCCTTTCTCCACGATTAAGCATGACCAATATCGGATGACAGCTGTTGTAAGTTTATGCCGAGTGCAGCCGCAGCAGCATTCCAGCGTTTTTCAACAGGAGTATGAAATAATATATTGGGTGTGGCTTCCACGTTTAACCAAACATTTTCTGCAATCTCATCTTCGATTTGATCTTCACTCCAGCCTGCATAACCCAGAGTAATAATAAAATGTTTGGGGGGCGTGTTGTCTGAATCATAACCTTCAGCAATGGCATGAATAATATCCTGCGACATGGTTAAACCAATATCTTTTGTCACGGCAAGTGTGCTTTCCCACTCACCAATCGGTGTATGTAAAATAAAACCACGTTCTGTTTCAACGGGGCCGCCATCAAAAATTGGGTAGTCTGCGGTATCGGTATCCGTAATTTCAATTTCGAGTTGTTCACATAAATCAGCAAAGGTGAGATCAGTCGGATGATTAATCACAACACCCATGGCACCTTCATTGTTGTGCTCACAAATATAACTCACACTTTGTTCAAAATTAGGATCGTTCAGGCTTGGCATCGCAATAATGAAGTGATTGGTGAGTGAAAAAGTGTCGGTCATTTTTTTGTAGGCCATGATGGGTAAAGTATTGGTGAGGTTTGTTGATATAGCAAGTTATTAGTAAGGGGTCGGAGTCAAATTAGAATAAAATCTTTAATATTTTATTCTAATTTGACTCCGACCCCGAGTAGTTTTTTATTGGGTCGATGTGCGTAAATGACTACCTGGTTGAAAACGCCAAATCCTTGGAATATGTAAAATATCCGTATCTTTAAGAATATCTTTGGTTAATGGCGGGTAAGGTGCGGCCATATTTACAATGCGTAGCGCGGCTTGGTCTAATTCACGGTAGCCGGATGAACGCGTTATACGTGCCGAATGAATGCTGCCATCAGGATTAATCGCAACATCCAGTAATAAACTGCCGATAATATTTTTTCGGGTAACGAGAGCCGGATAATTAAGGTTACCCACGCGTTCTACTTTGGCGCGCCAGGCATCCATGTAACTGGCAAAACGATATTTTTTTGCATTCGCGCCGTGTACCCAGGTGTGTTTTGGTGTTTGCTGGTAGGCTTCTTTTAGTTTATTAATTTCTGCGCTTAGTTTGGCGATTTGCTGACTGCGTTCAAAAAGTTGTGCGGCAGTTAAGCTCTTAGTCGTGAGTGGCGTTTCTTCTTTTTGTTTTTGACTCTCAGTGCGAAGTCTGGACTGATCGACACTCATAATCTCTGTTTGTTTTTTTGTTTCTTTTACAGGTGGCGGCGACATCGCTTGCCGGCTGTTGGGAGCAAAGCCTTCTTCGGGGACGGGTAAGGGGTTAGAAAAAGGACTGCTTGGGCGACTTTTGTTTTTTTGAGTTCCCCCGCCAAGCTGGTTTTCCTGTGCCAGATAATCGGCTTCTTTAGGTTCTTCGTTTGAACGCTGACTGACCAGGGTTATTTCCATCGTGGTGAGGTCGTCATTATTGGCATCCATTAAGTCAAAACTGATGCCTAAAATTAAAATGGCATGGATGGCGATGGCGAAAAACAGGGTCATACTCATACGATCACTTTGAGTGACAGCGGCAGGATTTATGTTTGGATTGACGGCGGTACTATTCATGTCTTTATAAACTAAAAATTATTTGTTTCATGTGAGTTAAATTATAACTCAGCTTGTTCAACAATTTTGCGCTTCTGTTCGGGTTTTATTCTTTTTTTCATTGCCGATGAAATATGAATTTCACCTTTATCATCAATGAGTAACACGTATTTTAGTCCCATCGCTTTTGCAATGTTAACCCAGTCGCTTGGTCCGGCAACAAAGAGTGCAGTTGCTGCAGCATCTGCTGTAGCCGCATCGTTGTGTAGCACAGTGACAGATTGCGTGCCGACAGCAGGGTAACCGGTTCGTGGATCAATAATATGGTGAAAATGTTTATCTTTACTTGTCTGGCCTTTATTTTTAAAAAAACGTTCGTAGTCGCCAGAGGTGAATGCGGCTTCATTATCATTGAGTTCAAGTGAGGCGACGATTTCATTTTTCTTACGTGGATCGCGGATGGCGATTTTCCAGGCACGATCATCGTGCTTACCAATCACTTTTAAATCACCTCCGGTATCAATAAGTGCGTTATTAATGCCGCGTTGCTTTAAGTAAGTTAGTAAACGATCAATCGCAAAACCTTTGGCAATACCACCGAGATCAATTTTTACTGCCGGATTACTATTGCTCATCCTAAAGCCATTAATTTTTACATCTTCTAAAGTCGGGTTTTGTTTTAGTAAGGTTTGAATAGCCTGATCTGACGGTGTGATTTCTGGCTGTTTGTTGCTGTGAAACCCCCACAGCGCAATTAATTTACCAATAGCGGGATTAAACAATTGATGACTCTGGGCGGCTAATTTTTTTGCAACAATAACAAGCTCCAACACACTGGGTGCAGCAGAAAATTCTCCGGTTACTTCCAGTAGTTGGTTCATACGCATTAATGAACCGGGTTCCCAAACATGCCAGACGCGATGCATAACTTTAAGATCTTCACGAATATAGCGAAAAGCATCTTCAGCCGTTTTATCATCGACATCAAGCAATGTGACGTTAATAAGGGTACCAAAGACTAAAAAATTATCATGATGTTCGCGGGGCGGTTGCTGGCACGCCGTTATAGTGAGTACCATCATCAATAAAATAAAAAGACGGCTTAAAGAGCAGAAAAGCATGACAAGATCCTTATGATTTTTGTTCTTCGATCCAATCCATTAATAATGCACTGATATTAATATTATATTGTTTATCAAGCTCGCGAATACAGGTCGGGCTCGTTACGTTCACTTCAGTTAGATAATCACCAATCACATCAATGCCGACGAAAATTAAACCTTTGGCTTTTAAAAGAGGTGCAACTTGTTCGCAGATCCAACGATCACGCTCAGTCAGCTCAACCCCGACACCTTCACCCCCTGCCGCAAGATTGGCGCGTGTTTCACCTTTAGCCGGAATACGGGCAAGTGCATAGGGCACAGGTTCACCATTGACTAAAAGAATACGTTTATCACCCTGTTTGATTTCGGGAATAAAACGCTGTGCCATGGTGAGTTTTGTTCCATGCTGAGTCAGGGTTTCAATAATCACACTCAGGTTTGAATCACCGGGTTTGATACGAAAAACCGATGCGCCACCCATGCCATCGAGTGGTTTAAGGATGATGTCGTGATGCTGCTGATAAAACGCTTTAATATGTTCTTCTTGTGACGAAACGAGTGTTGGCGGCATACATTGTGCGAAGTTATTTGTGAATAACTTTTCATTGGCATCACGCAAACTTTGCGATTTATTAATGATGATGGTGCCTTTTTCTTCAGCTTTTTCAAGTATGTAGGTGCTGTAGATGTAGTTCATGTCAAAAGGCGGATCTTTGCGCATGAGTATCGCATCGAGAGAGTCGAGCGTTCGGTCTTCAGTGTCACTAAGTTGGTACCAACTATCAGAATTATTAAAGACCTTTAAAGGTCTCATTTTTGCGCGAGCAACATCATGGGCGAGATAGAGATCGGGCTGTTCCATGTAAAAAAGTGCCCAACCACGTGATTGTGCTTCGAGCAACATGGCTAAAGAGCTGTCTTTTTTGAAGTTGATGGCCTCAATCGGGTCCATCACAATGCCAATTTTTAATTTCATCAGCGCACTATACCGTTAGTTGGAGGTGAGGTCATGATGATATTTTCTTAAGTTCGTGAACTAATTGCCGTTAATATATAGTGCAGGTATTAAAAATGGCAGATATTTTGCTTTTTTATGCCTTAGAATACAGAATAATAATATGCTTTATTTGAAATCAAACAAATGAGGGGAAGATCCAAATATTCTATAGATTATAAATGCTTATGGCATAATGTTAAAATCTATGTTAAATATGTTGCGTAAATGTGGCATGCTGTGCATATTTTTGAAGAAAAGTGTGTGATGGCATAAAATCATACGGCGATAGGTACTTTATTAGGATGTTGGCAGAACAAACAATGAGTGATGGATTTCAAGATCTGAAAGTGATGGTAATTGACGATAGTAAGACCATTCGTCGAACCGCAGAAACACTATTAAAGAAAGCCGGTTGTGAAGTTTTTACCGCCACAGATGGTTTTGAGGCACTTTCAAAGATTACCGATCATAAACCCGATATTATTTTTGTCGACATTATGATGCCGCGTCTTGATGGCTATCAGACAACAGCATTAATTAAAAATAACAAGGTATTTAAACATACCCCTGTTGTTATGCTGTCAAGTAAAGATGGTTTGTTTGATCGGGCTCGTGGCCGTATCGTAGGATCTGAACAGTATTTGACTAAACCTTTCACTAAAGATGAATTACTAAGTGCAATTCAGCAGCTTGTGCTGGATTAATACGTAATATTTAAAGGAATCAGGAGAAAATGAATGGCTAATATTTTTATCGTGGACGACTCGCCAACTGAAGTCCATGTTCTCAAAACGATACTTGAGAAAAATGGCCACACAGTGCAATCAGCAGATAATGCTGAAGCTGGCATTGAACAAATCACGGCAAAAATGCCGGCACTTGTTTTAATGGATGTTGTTATGCCGGGGATGAATGGTTTTCAGGCAACACGTGCGTTAACTAAAGCACCTGCAACAGAAAATATTCCAATTATTATCGTGACAACTAAAGATCAGGAGACCGATAAAATGTGGGGTTTGCGTCAGGGTGCAAAAGATTACATTACCAAACCGGTTGATGAAGCTATTTTAGTTGAAAAAATTAATTCACTTTTATAAATGAAGGTTGATTAGTTTATGACAGTTGCTTCTAAAGCTTTTATTTTACTTCAGGATATCGATGTCAGAAGTCGGACAAAAGCATTAGGTTTACCTCAGCAAGTTGAGGTGAGAAGAACGTGGTCGGGCGTGGGCTTTAGGCTTGGTAACGTTAATTTATTATCAAAGTTAGAAGAAGTTGATGAAATTCTGATATCACCTGAGATGACGCGAATTCCCAGTGCGCTTTCATGGGTAAAGGGCATCGCAAATATTCGCGGAATGTTACTGCCTATTATGGATTTACGCGATTTCATTGATGGTGAAGCAATAAAAGCAGGACGTAAGACTCGCATCATACTTATTAAAAAGGGTGAGTTAGTTTCCGGTTTAATGGTTGATGAAGTTTTCGGTATGCGACATTTTTTTGAAGAAGAACGAACTGAAAATGTACCTGACGTTTCAGATAATTTAAAAAAATATTTGAAAGGTGCTTTCCGTAAGGGAAATACACATTGGGGTGTATTTAATATGGATAATTTAGCGGGAGATCCGGGCTTTTTAGAGGTAGCCAGGCAAAGTGCATAATTTAAGTTTTAAGTAGTTAACAATATATTTAACAATGTTGTTTGTTTTTGGGTTGCGGGAATAAAATTTAAAATAAACCGTAGCTAGTATTTATTATCTGGCAAAGTCAATTTGTCGACGTAGGAGTTAATCATGAAGCTCAGTAGCAAAGACCTATTTTCTGGCATAAGTACGGGCCGTTTAATGGTGTATTTAATTGTATTGTTGTTGTTAACAATTGTCGGGATGGGTATTGCCTATAGTCTGGTTGTTATTCAGGAAGCGAAAGATCGTGAATACATTAACCGGATTGGTGATCAGCGCGTACTCTCACAGCAGCTGGCAAAACTTGCATCACAGGCTTCTCGTGGTGACATAAAAGCTTTTGCACCATTACAACGAGATCGCAATGATTTTGATGAAACGATGGAATGGCATATTAGTGAAGCTGCCGGCTTAGGTATGATGGTAGAACTTGATGATACCTGGCGTAAGTATAAAGCTTATATAGATACTATTCTTAAGCGCAAAGAAGTTGTTGGCAATATGCGTTCACTGGTTAATTCTATCAACGAACAAATTCCAAACTTATTAGCCGTATCAGACGAAGTTGTAATGGTAATGGCAGAACAAGGTTCTCCACCAAACCAGATTTATATTGCAACACGCCAGCTCATGTTAACCCAACGTATCGCAAGTAACGTCAACCGTGTACTCGATGGTGGTGAAGCAGCCATTACCGCAGCGGATCGATTTGGACGAGATGCCGCATTATTTGGTCGGGTAGTAGAAGACATGTTGCGTGGTAATCGTAATCTGGGCATTAAGAAAATTACACATAATAAGTCACGTGAAAAGCTCAAAGCGGTAAGAACTTTATTTAAAGAATTACGTAATCAGGTAGGTGCAATTTTAGAGCGTTCACCTGAAATGTTTCAGGTATCTGAAGCATCTGAAAAAATATTGGCAATTTCAGGTCGTTTATTATCAGAAATAGAAATGTTATCTACAGCATATCAGGCTCAGTCGCGTAACCGTATTTCACAGACCGCTGTAACGTTGTTAGGCTTGCTTTCTTTCATCCTGATTGTTTTGTTAGGTGTGTTGTATTTCAGGGACTCCAGAAAACAATTACACGAAACAGAGTCTTCACGTGTCCTTGTACAGGAAACCAATACGCGTAATCAGGAAGCAATTTTACGTTTGCTTGATGAAATGGGTAATCTGGCAGATGGCGATTTAACCGTAAGCGCAACCGTAACCGAAGATATCACAGGTGCGATAGCAGACTCTATTAACTACACCATCGACGCACTGCGTTCACTGGTAACGTCCATTAATGATACAACGCAACAGGTATCATCAGCCGCACAACAAACACAGGCAACAGCGATACATCTTGCTGAGGCAAGTGACCATCAGGCACAACAAATTACCGGTGCCAGTGCGGCAATCAACGAAATGGCGGTATCGATCGAAGCAGTATCTAATCACGCCGGTGAGCTGGCTGATGAAGCCGATAAATCGGTTGGCATTGCAAACAAAGGTGCTGACGCGGTACAAAAAACCATTAATGGTATGGATACCATCCGTGAGCAAATTCAGGAAACGTCAAAACGTATTAAACGTCTTGGTGAATCATCACAGGAAATCGGTGACATCGTTGAACTGATCAATGACATCGCAGAACAAACCAACATCCTCGCATTAAACGCGGCCATTCAGGCAGCGATGGCCGGTGAAGCAGGTCGAGGCTTCGCGGTTGTTGCCGATGAAGTACAACGACTCGCAGAACGTTCGGCGGATGCAACGCGACAAATCGAAGCATTGGTAAAAGCGATCCAAACAGATACCAACGAAGCGGTTGCTTCAATGGAACAAAGTACTTCGGAAGTGGTACAGGGTGCTCAACTTGCACAAGATGCGGGTCAGTCACTTGAAGAAATCGAAAGCGTATCCACTCACTTAGCCGAATTGATTCGAACAATTTCTGATTCAGCAAAACAACAAGCGAGTGCGGCAATTAATATTTCTGACACCATGAACGTCATTCAGGAAATCACTACACAGACGTCTGCCGGTACGAATGAAACAGCGGCATCGATTGGTAATCTTGCTGAATTGGCAAATGAATTACGTAACTCGGTAGCTGGTTTCCGTTTATAAATTGCAGGCTCTTTTCGGGCCTTCAACTTATTTTTAGGACAATGAGAACCAGGTAGTGATTCAAGCTCAGGAGAACAAAGTGCCTGAAACTCTGTGGCAGTTAAATGAACTGACGCCAATGAGGGATGATGAGTATGCTTTGTGGATTACCTTACTTGAAGAGAGAACCGGAATAACATTACCGGAGCTACGTAAAAGTTTTTTATTATCCAAACTGTCAATTCGTATGAAAGAACTGGGTATTAGTGAATACAAAAGTTATTTTGCCTATGTAACTCATGGCAAGGCAGGTCGGGTTGAGTGGGAAACGCTGGTTGACAGACTAACCGTCCATGAAACACGTTTTTTTCGGGACACACAGGCTTTGTCTTTTATTAAAGAAGCTTATCTTGAAAAGCTGGATTTTGAAGCAAGCAATTCTAACATTCACATTTGGAGTGTTGGTTGTGCAACAGGTGAAGAGCCTTATAGTTTAATGATGTACATAGATAAATACATGACAGATAGAAATGAAAAGTGTTATTTAGCGGTGACCGCTTCTGACATTAGTCATGATGCTTTAGATATAGGTAAAAAAGCGCGTTACCATCACAACCGCTTTACTAATGTTCCGGCAGAGTACATTGAAAACTATTTAGAAGATGCAGATAAAGATCATTATCTTGTGAATGAATCATTACGCAAGCGAATTTGTTTTAACCGGGTTAACCTGATGAATCTTGATAAGACATCTGTTGGTCAAATGGAAATTATTATTTGCCAGAATGTTCTTATTTATTTTAAACGTGAAACCCGGTTACGAATTTTAAATCAGCTTGTTGATCATCTTGTACCGGGTGGTTTATTAATTTTAGGCGCGGGTGAAATAACAGATTGGAAAAATTCTGAAATCACATCTATGCCATATGACGGTGTTTTAGCTTTTCAGAGAAATTCTACTCAGCTTGATAGCAATCAAAAGCCGGGGTATGACGCATGAGTGTCATAGATGCAAATACGCTAAAGTGGGTTAAGTCTGAAATAGATGAAACCTTAAAGCAGGCGCAAACTTCCCTCGAAGCTTATGTAGAAGATACCGATGATGAATCGCAAATGCGTTTTTGCATCAATTATTTACATCAGGTTCATGGCACCCTGCAAATGGTGGAATTACATGGTGCTGCTTTAGCGGTAGAGGAAATGGAAAAACTCTCGCAGGCTATTTTTGATGACAATGTAAATAATAAAGATGATGCCTACGAAACATTGATGCATGGTATTTTACAGGTGCCTGATTACCTTGAGCACTTGTTAGCCGGCAACCCCGATATGCCGGTGGTTCTGTTGCCATTGTTAAATGATATTCGTGCTGCAAGAAATGAAGCATTATTAAGTGAAGGTGCTTTATTTACACCTGATCTGAGTGTTGAAGCACCGGCAGTTGAATTTACTGTAAGTAGTCAGGGTCAAGGCTTACCTTCTCTGGCGAGTAAGTTACGTCATAATTATCATCTTGGTTTATTATCCTGGTTCCAGAATAAAAATCCTAAAGCTGGATTACAAAAAATTTCAGATGTTATTTCTGAATTAACTAAAGCGGCTGAATCTGATGAAGCAAGACGCGTTTTCTGGATAGCTGGCAGTCTGGTTGAAAGTCTTAAAGATGATGGTGTGGATACCAGCGTTGCAGTAAAAATGCTGATGGGACATGTTGATCGTCAGATTAAAAAAATTATTGATGAGGGTGAGCTGGCATTAGATGAAGCACCACCGGCAGAGCTGGAGAAAAATCTGCTTTACTATGTTGCTACATCTACATCTGCCGGTGAAGCGACAAAAGAAGTTAAAGAAGCTTTTAATCTCAAAGATATTATGCCGGATATGGCAACTGTGGAACAGGCACGCGCTGATTTAACGGCGCCAAATGCTGCATTAATGGAAACTGTTTCCTCCGTTATTATTGAAGACATTAATAAAATTAAAGATAATCTTGATGTCTTTGTTAGAACTGACGATAAAAATCTTTCTGTACTTGAAGATGTTCATTCATCACTGGTTCAGATGGGCGATACGCTTGCAATGCTTAACTTAGGTGTACAACGCGAAGCCGTCTTAAAACAAGCAAATATTATTAGTGATATTGTTAGCGGTAATCAGGAAGCGAAAGATGCAGAGTTAATGGAAATTGCTGCTGCAATGATTGCGGTTGAAAATTCATTAAGTGAAGTATCTACTGCGAAGGCTGCGTCTTCGATTGAAGTTGAAGAAGGTGCGGATGCCGGCGACACTGCGCTTGCACAAATGCAGGGTGCTGAACAACAAAAATTAATGAAAACTGTTCTCGACGAAGCTAAAGTTAATTTGTCGAAAGTCAAAGATGCGTTAACGCTATTCAGCCAGAATAATGAGGATCGAGACTCTTTAAAGCCCACCCCATCTTTGCTTGAACAAATTCAGGGCAGCTTGATGATTTTGTCATTAGAAGATGCTTCGAATTTACTGGCTCTGACGAATAATTATATCCGCAGTAAACTTATTAAAGAGCCTATTCCACCTTCAGTGGAGGACATGAATAACCTTGCTGATGCAATTAGTAGTCTTGAATATTACATGGAATCTATGATGGGCAGCTGGGGTCAGCCAGAAGCTATTCTAAATGTTGCAGAGCAAAGTTTACAGGCATTAGGTATTGATACAGCAGCGACAGAAGAAGATATTGAAGCCGAAGAAGCGGTTGAGCTTATTGCAGACAGTGTAGAAGAAAATATAGAACTGGTTGCAGAAGACACGATTGATGAAGAACCTTTAGAAGTAACAGATACTCTGGAACTGACTGATAATTTAGATATTGAGGTAGAGAGTGAAGATGCACTTGAAATTATCGGCGATGATATATCGCTTGATGATTTAAGTTTAGAACTCGCCGACACATCATTATCGTTAGATGATAACAATGATGTCGAAGAAAATGAAATATCGCTTGATGAGATTTCAATCGATGAATTGTCACTGGATGAAGAGCTTAATTTTGAAGTAGAAGCTCCTTTAGTTGAAAAAGAAATTACAGCACCACCTGCGATAACGATTGAACCTGTTCAGAAAACTCAGGTGAATGAACCCTCATTATTAGATGACACTATTGATGATGAAATTATTGAAATTTTTATGGAAGAGGCAAATGAAGCTTATGCTACGATTACAGAACTTCTTCCCATGTGGACATCAAACACAGCGAATAATGATCCTTTAAAAGAAATTCGCCGTGCATATCATACTTTAAAAGGAAGTGGCCGGCTGGTAGGGGCAAGTGATTTAGGAGAGTTTGCCTGGGCATTTGAAAACATGCTCAACCGGGTAATTGATAATACAATTAAAGTTGGACCTGAAATACTCGAGTTAATGGAACGTGGTAAGAAAACATTACCCGAATTGTTTGAATTGTTTAAAACGAATACGAAACCCGATAACAGTATTTTAGTTTTAATGGAACATGCTGATGCATTAAGTCAGGGCAAGACCGTTGATCTTAGTGAGCCGGCTATCGAGGAAGAAACTGTAGCTGAAGATATTGAAATCTCATTAGATGCTAATGAGTTAGATTCTGCTGTAGAAGTAGAAGAAGGATATGATGATTTAAGCTTTGAGCCAGAAGCTGAAGAACCGGAAATTGAAGAGCCAGTTTTAAATGAACAGCTTGAAGATTTACCTCCTGTAGAAATTGATCCTGTTTTATTAGAAATCTATCGCAAAGAAGTTGCGATGCATGTTGAAACGCTAGAACAATATATCCAGTCCTGGAATAATGGTGAAACTGCACCGGAACAAAATTTGTTAAGAGCATTACATACGTTAACAGGCAGCTCACGTACAACAGGCGTTGATTCTCTGGCACAGATTTGTAGTTGTTTTGAGAATTATGTAAAACATTTACAGGATAATGAATATACCTTCCCACAAGTTGCAGTAGTGGAACTGGGTGAATCTATTTCATTAATTAAAAGTACGGTAGAGTGTCTGGATAAGCCTGGTGCAACACTACCAGAGCATACAGAGTTGTTGGCTCGCATAGAGGCCTTCCCGCAAGTTGTAGAAAAAGAAATCAAAGTTGCCAGTACTGACGCGGAGTCTCCAGCTCCGGTAATAGATCTTCCTATTCCTGATTATGATGAAGAATTACTGGAAATTTTCCTTGAAGAAGGAACAGAAATTCTTGATGAATGCGATCAGGTTATTCATGACTGGTCATCGAGTCCAGATGATCATGAATATATCAAAGAACTCCAGCGTCAGCTTCACACTTTAAAAGGTGGAGCTCGTATGGCCGGAATTGCCGAGCTAGGTGACTTAGGTCATAGCGTTGAATCATTATTAACCGCTGTTGTTGATGGCCACATGCAGCCATCAAAATCGATGATTGATCTCGTGCAACGAACCCAGGATCGTTTGGTTAAGATGCTGGAGCTGGTACAAAATCATAAAGGCTTAACTGCGGCGACAGATCTTCTTAATGAAGTAGATCAAATGCTGCAAAATCGTGATGCAGGTGATGAATTAGCGATCACTGAAGAAATCGTTTTAACAGAACCTCCTGTTATAGAAATTCCGGAAGAAAAAACAGACGTTGTTGAAGAAATTTCCGAAGAAGCTGAAAGTATTACAATGCCTTCAGGTCTTGGTTCGATAGATATACCTGAGCTGGAAGAACTTGAAGTTGAACTTAGAACAGAGTTTGACCTGGATCTGGACCAGGACAATACAACATCTATTTCAGATTTTGAATTACCTGATATAGAAGAAGATGTTGTAGATATTCAGGATATTGCTGAAGAAAAAATAGAGCAGGAAGAACTTACTCTAGCCACAGCTGATAATGTTATTCCGATTGAAATAGCTGAACCTGAAGAAATAGTGGAGATAGTGTCGGAAGACGTTGTCGCGAAACAGGATTCAAATTTACCGACTGATGATGTACATGACAGACGCCAGGCAGGTCGTGTTCAGGCAGAGCAGGTAAGAGTACGGGCAGATTTACTGGATAATCTGGTTAATTTTGCCGGTGAAGTCAGTATTTATCGTTCTCGTTTAGAGCAACAAACAAACAACTTCCGATACAACATTACTGAATTCGATGACACGGTTAGTCGTTTACGTGAACAGCTACGGCAGTTTGAAATTGAAACTGAAACTCAGATTGAATATAAAAATGAAGAATTGAGTTCTGCTCAGGAAAATTTTGATCCGTTAGAAATGGATCGCTTTACTACGATGCAACATTTATCGCGAGCCATGATGGAATCACTCGGCGATTTGGATAGTTTACGCGGCATCTTAAATAATTTGACTCGTGAATCTGAAACATTGTTGTTACAACAATCACGTGTAAATACAGATCTGCAAGAAGGTCTTATGCGTACTCGTATGGTGCCATTCTCAGGACAAGCAGCACGTTTACGCCGAATTGTTCGTCAAACCTGTAGTGAATTAGGTAAACATGCGGAACTGCATTTAGAAGGCGTTGATTCTGAATTAGATCGTAATGTACTTGAACGGGTTATTTCTCCAATTGAACATATGTTACGTAATGCCGTTGCGCATGGCATTGAGTCTCCTGAGGAGAGAAAAAAATCAGGTAAGCCTGAATCAGGCAATGTACATTTTACAATTTCAAATGAAGGTTCAAACATTCTTATTAAAGTTAAGGATGATGGTACAGGTATAAATTTAGAAGCAATACGCAGTAAAGCCATTGCCAAAGGATTAATTAAAACTGAAGACGCCGTTACTAAAGAACAATTATTAGATTTTATTATGCAGTCCGGGTTTAGTACCGCTGAGTCCGTCAATCAAATTGCAGGCCGTGGTGTAGGTATGGATGTTGTTAATACCGAAATCAAACAGCTTGGCGGTATTTTTAGTATTGATACAGAAAAAGATAAAGGCACAAGTTTTACTGTTAGTTTGCCATTAACGTTAGCAATAACCCGTGCTTTAATGGTAACCATTGCAGATGAAACGTATGCAATACCATTGTTAAGTGTCGAAGGTGTTGAGCGCATAAATGCAAGTAAAATTAAAGAAATTATGGACAGTGAAGAACAAGTCTATAATTGGGTTGGTGAAGATTACAACTTCATGCACCTTGGTACCATCATGGGCATTAATGAAATGAAGCTTGATGAGCAACAGCAGATACCATTGCTGATGGTTAGAAGTGGTGAGTATCGCGGTGCAATTTTAGTTGATACGTTACTGGGTAGTCGTGAAATTGTTGTAAAATCGGTTGGCCCACAATTAAGTACTTTACGTGGTATCTCCGGTGCAACGGTCATGGGTGATGGTAGTGTTGTTTTAATTATTGATTTAGCAATGTTAATTCGTCTGTCTGCAACAGCCGATATTTCTGTAATTGCTGACAATGTGACACCGATCCCGGTTGTTCCTGAAGTAGAAGAAGATACTGCACCAGTGGTTATGGTTGTGGATGACTCCATCACCGTACGAAAAGTAACAACTCGATTATTAGAGCGTCACGAAATGCAGGTTGTTGCAGCTAAAGATGGCGTTGATGCACTGGCACAATTACAGGAAGTAATTCCTGACATTATGTTGCTTGATGTGGAAATGCCAAGAATGGATGGGTTCGAATTAGCGACAAATATGCGTAATGATGAGAAGTTAAAAAATATTCCTATCATTATGATAACCTCGCGTACCGGACAAAAGCATCGTGATAGGGCTGCCTCTATTGGTGTGAATATTTATATGGGTAAACCATTTACTGAAACAGATCTTATGGACAATATAAATGTTCTAACCGGACAGGACTTATAAGAATCGCATGTATTAATCCTCTAATATGATGCAAAACGAAATCGATAATATACGCATTGCAATTACATCAGATTCTATTCTTCATCGAAATTATTTACAAAAAACGATGGAGCACAGCGGAATTGAAGTTGTATTAAACGAATCCCTGACTGAAAAATTTATGAACAAGCTTAATCATATCGAAAGTGATATTGTGCTTTTTGATGTTGCAGCGATAGAAGACGAACATCTGGAATATTTAGATCAATTATTAGAACAGTCCAGAATACCCATTATCATAAATGATGTATCAGCATTAACATTAAATGAACCTAAATCTTCATCAAAATGGAATGATAATTTGTTACAAAAAATTGCTGATATCACAGGCAGAAGTAACTGGGATGAACATTTGTCAGATACTGAAATTGAAAAAGATAATTTTATTTCTGTTGGCACTAATAAAAATAAATTAGCGAAAAATGTTTGGGTTTTAGGTGCTTCATTAGGTGGGCCTGACGCAGTTAAACGATTTTTAGCAGAAATCCCTAAAGATTTACCGGTTGCTTTTATTGTGGCGCAACATTTAGGAGAAAATTTTGTATCATTATTAGCAGAACAGCTCGATCGATATACTGAATTTACAGTGACTGTTGCAAAAGAGGGGCATGTAGTCAGGCATAATGAAGTGCTTGTCGTACCAACAGATGAACGATTAATGATAAATCCAATTGGTGCAATAGAGCTAAAGAAAAAAACAGAGCAGACTAAATACACTCCTTCGATTGATAATACAATTAATAATATTGCGATGCGTTATAAAAATAATTCAGGTGCAATTATTTTTAGTGGCATGTGTGATGATGGTGTGCAAGGCTGTGAAGCGTTAATCACAAAAGGTGGTCAGGTCTGGATTCAGGATCCGGACAGCTGTGTAATTAGTGCCATGCCGGAGAGTGTGGCAAAAAAAGTGTCCGTGACTTATAGCGGAACACCGGAAATGTTAGCTGAGCAGCTGGTGTCTTTATATAAGAATACACATTGAGGTAAGTAATTATGGCAGATACAAAAGAAATCATTGAGTCAGGTGAAACCAAAGGCGTTGTTCATTGTTTAACAATTCCATTGCATAATGAAACGGCATTATTACCGAATGCTGCGATTGCCGAAGTTATCGCTTACAAAGACTCTACTCCAATTGCTGATGCACCAGAGTGGTTCCTTGGTCATATTGAGTGGCGTGATATCAGGGTTCCTTTAATTTCTTTTGAAGCCATTAGCGGCAAAGAACCTCAGGCAGCGAAAAAAAACAGTCGTATCGCTGTTTTAAATACTCTGAATGCAAATTCACAACTACCCTATGTTGCTATCGTTTCTCAGGGTATTCCCAGCCTTGCGATTGTGCAGGAAAAAGGATTAGAAGATAAAGATGAAGAGAGTCGACCTGTTGTTGGAGCGATTGTTGAGCTAGGTGGCATTGAAGCGCTAGTCCCAAATATAGATGAAATTGAACAACGCATATTACAATTAAGTTTATCGTAACACTTAAATTTTAGAGTAAATCACCCCATAAGACCTGAATAGCCGTTATTGCGGAAAGTGCTGCAGTTTCTGTACGTAGAATTCTGGGGCCGAATTTTATTGAATGGAAAAATGTTTTCTTTTCGAGTTCTGTAATTTCATTGCTACTCAAACCACCTTCTGGTCCTATTACCAAATTAATGGAATCATTATCAGGTTTAACCTGTTTTATGCTTGTTGTTGCAACAGGATCAAACACCAGACATATTTCATTTATAGAGTCAGACCATTTCATTAAAGTTATCGATGTATTTAAGACAGGTAAAATATTTCGACCACTTTGTTCACAAGCGCTGATAATAATACCCTGCCAATGTTGTAGCCGTTTTTTAATTCTTTTTTCATTAAGATTAACAACGCAGTGCTCGGTAAACAGAGGTGTGATTTCTGTTACGCCAAGTTCAACGGCTTTTTGAATTGCAAAGTCCATTCTCTCGCCTTTGGAAATACCAAGGCCAAGGTGAATATGTAAATTTGATTCTGTTTTATTATCAATTTTATCCTGTATTTCTATAAAGGCATTTTTTTTGTTAACTTGCTTCAACAAAGCAAAATATTCATGCCCTTTTCCATCAAAAACAATGAGTTTGGTATTTTGCTTCATACGTAACACTTTAACTGTATGCTGGAAAGCATGATCGGTAAGTTCTATTGGCTGATCAGTAGAGAGTTCCAGAGGAAGATAAATTCTTGGTATACGCATAAGTGAGAGATTAGCTGATTACCAGAGTAAAAACAAAAAAGGCGACAATTTGTCGCCTTTTATATAAAAAAATATCTTTGTTATATTTTATTCCGGTTTTTAATGACATAAGCAATTGCAAGTGAACTAACGCCAACAGCCAGCCAGGTTTGATTTTCATCATTGAAATAATAACCATTTTTAGCAACTTTAAAACTGAATATATTATAAGTTGTTAAAAGTACACCGGCTAAAAATGCAGCAACCTGGCTAAATTTAAGTGTTAAAATTATCATGGCATCTTTATTCATTATTTTCCCCTTCATTTTTATATATGAGAGTAATAATAATATTTTATTTCTAAGCTGGCCGTGAATATGATCACGAAATAAAGTTATAAACCTAAATTATTCCATATTGCTAAAGTTGGTTTGGTTACATTCATTGTGTAAAAATGTAAGCCGGGCGCACCGGCTTCGAGTAATTGATGACACATTTCACTTATGACCTCTTCACCAAAAGCCCGGATTGAATCTTTATCATCACCATAACTTTCAAGACGTTTGCGAATCCAGCGAGGTATCTCAGCACCGCACATATCAGAGAAACGTGCCAGTTGAGTGTAATTAGTAATCGGCATAATGCCGGGGACGACAGGAATATTTATACCTAAATCTTCACAATCATCTACAAAACGAAAATAGGCATCAGGGTTAAAGAAGTACTGAGTAATCGCACTGTTTGCGCCCGCCTCAACTTTTCGTTTAAAATTATTTAAATCATCTTCTGCAGAAGATGCCTGAGGATGAAACTCTGGATAAGCCGCAACTTCAATATGAAAATGATCGTTTGATTCTGAGCGAATAAATTCAACCAGTTCATTGGCAAAACGAAATTCACCAATGTCTTGTGTACCTGAAGGCATATCACCGCGAAGTGCAACGATTCGGTTGATACCTTCGTCCATATAACCCTTTAAAATTTCACGGACGTTTTCTTTCGTTGAACCAACACAAGATAAATGGGGTGCAGCATTAAAGCCTGCTTCTTTAATAGAGGTAACAGTATCAATAGTACCTTGCTGAGTGCTGCCACCTGCACCAAAAGTGACTGAGAAATATTTATGTTCTAATGCACCAAGTGTATCTCTAACCTTAATGAGTTTTTCAGCGCCTTCAGTCGTTTTTGGCGGGAAAAATTCAAAGCTGAATTGTTGTGGGTATTGTTGTTGACTTTCCATATTTTTGATCTCTTAACGCAAAGGCGCAAAGGCGCGAAGATTGCAAAGAAGTCTAATTCTTTGCATTTTAAGTTATTTGCGTGAGCTTAACACAGAGTTACGGAATCACAGAGTTTACAAAGTATTATAATTTTTCCTTTGCATTCTCTGCGACTTCGCGTCTTTGCGTTAGATTTTTAAATTAATAACGATAGTGATCCGGTTTGAATGGTCCGTCAACCGGTACACTAATGTAGTCTGCCTGTTCTTTCGATAAAGTACTCAGATATGCGCCAACTTTGGCTAAATGTAAACGAGCTACTTTCTCATCAAGAATCTTAGGTAAAATATAAACTTCATTTTTATATTGTTCTGCATTAGCAAAAAATTCCATTTGTGCCATTACCTGATTTGTGAATGAAGCAGACATCACAAAACTTGGATGTCCTGTTGCACAACCTAAGTTAACCAAACGGCCTTTTGCTAATACGATAATACGTTTACCGTCAGGGAATATAACGTGATCAACCTGCGGTTTGATTTCAGACCATTCATACTTTTCAAGTGATGCAATATCAATTTCAGAATCGAAATGACCAATATTAGAAACGATAGCTTCGTTTTTCATTTTCGTCATATGGTCGTGATTGATAACGTTCATGTTACCTGTTGTGGTAACAAAGATATCACCTTGTGCACAGGCATCATTCATGTCAACTACGCGGTAACCTTCCATTGCAGCTTGTAATGCACAGATAGGATCAACTTCAGTAACCCAAACTGTTGCACCCATACCTTTAAATGCTTGTGCACAACCTTTGCCCACATCACCGTAACCCAGAACAACCGCAATTTTACCTGCGATCATTACGTCAGTTGCACGTTTAATTGAATCGATTAAAGATTCACGACAGCCGTATAAGTTATCAAATTTAGATTTAGTTGCTGAATCGTTTACGTTCATAGCAGGGAACATCAATTCTGCTTTTTCCTGCATTTCGTATAAACGATGAACACCCGTTGTCGTTTCTTCGGTTACACCTTTAATGCTTGCAACAGTGTCTTGCCAGAAAGTTGAATCATCGCTGATAGTACGGCGTAATACATTAAGAATTTCTTTGTATTCTTCGTTGTCGTCATCTTTCGTTGCCGGAACTGCGCCGGCTTTTTCAAACTCTGCACCTTTGTGTACGAGTAAAGTGGCATCACCGCCATCATCTAAAATCATGTTAGGCAAAGTGCCATCAGGCCAGGTTAATGCTTGCTCAGTACACCACCAGTATTCTTCGATGGTTTCGCCTTTCCATGCGTAAACTGGAATGTTTTGATCGGCGATGGCAGCTGCAGCGTGATCTTGAGTCGAGAAAATATTACAGGATACCCAACGAACTTCAGCACCTAAAGCAATTAAGGTTTCGATTAATACAGCCGTTTGGATTGTCATGTGCAGGCTGCCCATGATACGAGCGCCTTTTAAAGGTTGGTCTTTGCCAAACTCTTCGCGAAGTGCCATTAAACCCGGCATTTCAGTTTCAGCAATTTTAATTTCTTTGTGGCCCCATTCAGCAAGTGAAATATCGGCAATTTTGTAATCGGTAAAATCGGCATTCATGAGCGTCATTCTCCTAGTTAAAGTTAAAAGAATGAGCGCCGTTTATCCAACTGATAATCCAATTGGATCTGTCTCTTCTGAGCCTGACGGATTTAACCGCTGCAGCGCCCCTCAGAAAAAACAATAAGTTGTATATTGTAGCCGAAAAAAAATCTAACGCAAAGGCGCGGAGACGCAAAGGTCGCAGAGAAAACATTTTATAAAACTTTGCGTTCTCTGCGCCTTCGCGTCTCTGCGTTGAGGTTTTGGTTTCAACTTAAATTCCTGCCGCATCACGTAAGGCATCTGCTTTATCCGTTTTTTCCCAGCTAACATCGAGATCTTCACGACCAAAATGACCATATGCTGCCGTAGGTGCATAGATTGGGCGTAATAAATCGAGCATTTTAACCAGTCCACCTGCGCGTAAATCAAAGTGCTCGCGAACGAGCTCTACAATGCGGCTATCATCTACTTTACTTGTGCCAAACGTTTCAACACTAATTGAGGTTGGTTCAGATACACCAATTGCATATGAAATTTGAATCTCACAGCGATCAGCAAGTCCTGC
>Ga0316208_1001365_pt1 | contig 23168 bp, 22 predicted proteins | sample 3monopyrite_MG_FD_204944 | JGI IMG/M metagenome (GOLD analysis project Ga0316208, IMG submission 204944) | Microbial mat bacterial communities from mineral coupon in-situ incubated in ocean water Damariscotta River, Maine, United States -... | ecosystem: Environmental > Aquatic > Marine >... | reverse complement strand
AACCCGCTGCGTCATCCTTTGCGCTATTAATACGTGTTCCTGACGATAAACGTTGTAAAGATACTTGCAAAGCTTCTTGCGATTTATTCAAGTTACGCTGTGAATTCAGCGACATGATATTTGTGTTAATGACTTGAGGCATGACGCACTCTCCTTAACTTATTACTCGCGATAGTAAAAAATATTCATCACTATCAGAGTACTGACTTTCAGCGGATATACATTTAAATAATGTATTTACCGCTCCCAACAACACTAGCGTCCGGCAATTTTTTTCCTTTAGGGTGATGTTGACAAAAAACCAAGAAAAAGTGCTTTATAACTTATTGTTTTTATTAGAAATAAAAAATTATCAATATTTCTTATTGAAAAAACACAGAAAACCTATAATCACACAAATTAAACAGGTTATTATTCAGGAGGACAAATACGGTATCTCAGCTATATCTGCCTTAATAAAATAAATAATTATAAAAAATTAAATAAAGAAAGGTCTTGTACCCGGGTAAAGGCTTTTTGTGATGCTTCAAGTCCGGTTAGCTCTAAATTTAATCGACTCACCGCTTCAGCAAAATCTAAATCTTCTACATCAGACAGAATTTCCCGAATCTGTAGCCGGTATGTATCATTGATGACTTCCTGACTATCTAATGTGTTTAACCGGGCACCTATTTTACCCCGCACAACTAACATATTATCGAGTGTCTGACTTAAATCTGTAATAGCACGGTTCATTGAGTTGTGAAATCCTATAACATCATTGGCTTCTGGTGTTTTTGATTGTAAAGCACGGATTAAGTTTTCAAACGTAGCAAAGATATTTTGATTTTGACTAGGACGAATTATAAAATGATCCCCATCTTCTGGTTTGCCATTGATAGAGGTATGCACACCATTAAAAACAATGGCTTTACCTGATTGAAAAGGTACGTCTGCAGAAATCACCTTACCACTTGAATCAACGACCTTATACGTTAATGGAATGCCTTTTGCCTTTTCAGTATCAGAAATATTTTCTGGTGATTGACTGAAAATTATAGCATAAGTGTCTGCAACGTAATGTGCCGATGCTTGCCCCGGGTCTATAATTCCTGTTCCCGTATTTTCCAGGCCTTCGAGAGCATTAAAGGTACCGTTACCATTTTTAATTTCAAGGAAAATTTCTGACCCAGGATCATCAACCACAACACTCCTGCTACGGCTGATCTGTATTTCTCTATGACTCTCGTCACCATTGTATTCAAAGCCGCCAGATTCAGTACGTGAAAAAGGTTTAAAACGGCTTAATGAACCCGCATAAAGATATTCATTATTACTGTCCGTGGTATTCGCCAGATTTAAAATCGCTTCCTGTATTTGGCTTATCTCAGCAGCAATATATGAGCGTGTCTCATCATTTTGAGAGTCATTATTAGCCTGTATCGAAAGCTCACTCGCCCTATGAATTAAATCAACAACATTTGATAACACGCCTTCTGACAAAGTTATACGCGCTCTGGCAGCATCAACATTAGACTGATGTTGATTAATAGCCGACAAGGTATCTTTTAAATTTACAACACGAGAGGCCGCAACAGGGTCATCTGACGGTTTAAATATTTTTTTACCACTCGCCACTTGCTGTTGTGTACGACTTAATGTTTCATGCTGCTTAAGCATGGAATTAATCGCTTCGCGTTGAAGTTGAGAAGATGAAATTCTTGACATTATCGTCTCAATGAATTAATTAATGTATCAAACATTTCATTAGCCGTCGCAATAACTTTTGCATTAGCCTCATATGCTTTTTGATGTCGTAATAGATCCGCTGCTTCCTCATCTAAATTTACGCCAGAAATAGCCTGATTAGCCGCCTTAGATTGTTCATATAAAATATTTTGCGCTTCATTATTCACACTCAGCTCGTTTGTTTTGCTACCAATACGACTAACCAGCTGACTGTACACTTCACTGTAATTTGAACTCCCCTTATCTAAAGTTCTTTTACTTTGAAGTTTTCCTAACTCTAAAATATTTTTATTATCACCAACAGCATCCTTATTATATTCAACAATAAAAACATCGCCAGCTTTAGCTTCACCACTTAATTTAACGCTATAGCCCGTTTCCATCCCCCCTTGCTTAGAGAATAAGTTAATACCCTTGCTTGGATCATAAAATATTTTTTCACCTAACTTCTCAACACCGAGATCCTTTTCGCTCTTATCATCACCCTCTGTTTCTTTAGTATCCTTTCTATTGGCTGGAATAGCGGGAGTTGCAGCTGAGCCTTTTTCACCAGGAACAGCTGGGGTTGCGGGTATTGCCTTACCTTGCTCATCAAGCTGCTGAGTTTTAACAACTCTCCCTTTATCATCTAAAAGTTCGATATGATTTTCATCAACAAAACGTATCGTAATTGAAGGTGATAAAGCTTCTTTTTGAGTTGCAAAACTTGGTGCACCAATATCGGTTACTTCGCCAATAGACGCTTTAACATTACCTAAATTGTGTACCGATGTACGAACACGGACAGGTGATGCCGCTGCAATATCATTTGTATTTTTAATATCAACGGAAAATTCACGTGCCGCTGCACGGGTTGGACGAATAAAGAAGCTGTCACCATCTTCAATAGTATTTCCTTTGTTAAAGGAAATGGTAAATCCTTCACTGTCTATATGACGTGGAACAGTAGAGAAAGTATCAATAATTTTATTATCACTTTCGCGAATCAAAGTATATTTACCGGAGCTGTAATTAAGTTTGTAATCACTTGTTGTTAAATTATCAACGTTTGTAATCTCTGTTCTGAAACCATAATCACCTTTATTTGTTTCTCTGGCCAGGGTTAATGGTGTTGTTTTATCTATACTATTAAAGAAATCACCACCCAGCTTGTTTTCTAATGTCATCCCTTTTTTATGTTGATCATTAAATGTTTTTGCCACACCAATTGCAATTCTACCCAACTCATTTTGTGCGCCACCCAGTATTTTATCTCTAAAATCAACCAAGCCACCAATTGATCCGCCTTTCATAAACTGGGTAATAACAGAGTCTGTATTTAAATTTTTATATACAATTTCAAGTTGAGATGGATCATGTTCATTCGCCTTTAATCCAATCTGTGAGTGATTTTTACCGATAACCAATGTTTGTCCATTACCAATAAACACATTCAGTGAACCATCTTCTTGTTCGGTTGTACGTACTTCAACCCTTTCTGCTAAACGGAGTAATAAACGTTCACGTTGATCAAGTAAATCATTAGGTTCACCTTGAGTCACTTCTTTCGCCAAAACTATCTTCCAATTAACATCAGCAATTGAAGCCGCAATATTATTAACATCAGTAACGTGTGTTTTTAATGTTTCATTTGTTCCCTTGCGCAAACTTTCAAAGCGAGTATTTAAATAGCTAAAGCGCTCTCCTAATGCATTGGCTTCGCCCAGCAAAACTTGTCGTGCTGACTGTGAGGACGGGTCATTGGAAATATTGTTAATTGAACTAAAAAAAGATTGTAATGTAGGGGCCAGACCCGCTTTAGGATCAGCTAACATGTTGTCAATTTGGCTGGTATAATCATAGTTAATTTGAATGCCGCTGGTAATGGAAGCATTTGTTCGCATGTCAGAGGAAACAAAATCATTATGTATTCGATTAACACTGTTTATATCGACGCCGGTTCCTAATGCACCCACACCCGTAATTTGAGCGGGACGTGTAGCAACTTCAACACGCTGGCGGGAAAAACCTTCGGTATTTGCATTAGCAATATTATGGCTTGCCGTAGACATACCCCGTTGCGCAGCCAACGTTCCGGAAATACCAACTGACAAGACATCAGACGTGCCCATTTAATGCACCTTTTTCAATTTCATTACTGCTTGTTAACTCGCTTTCATCGATACCAAATCTGGCTTGTTCTTTAAGATTTTCCCGACGTAAGATATTGATTACTTTATCTGCGTAATTCGGATCGGTTGCGTAGCCCGCTTCATGAATATTTTTAATAAATAAGCTATCATTTCCTTGCTGCTGTAATGCATTATCATAACGAGTATTCGTATGAAGAAAATTAACGTAATCATCAAAGCTGTCAGCATAAGAATCATAGGCGCGAAAAGATGCTTTTTCATACTTAGCCAAACCATTGCTATACTCCAGAGTTGATTTACTGACCCGTTCACCATCCCAGCGCTTATCAGCTTTAATATTAAAAAGATTAAAACTACTGTTTCCATCTTTGTGGCGAATAACCGCTTTGCCCCAGCCCGTTTCTAAAGCTGCCTGAGAAACAAGCAGTAAGGGTGAAACACCTAACTTATCCGCAGCTTCTTCTGCATACGGTAAAATATATTCAACAAATTCTTCCGGGGAATTAAAAACTATGTCTCCATCTTCAGACTTAGCTGCTGCTATCTCATAATCTGAATCTTGTCGCTGTGGCACAGGATTTTTTCTCTGAGTTAATGAAAGTGGCAAAGTTTTTCCGCTTTCAGAAGATGAAATTCGTGTTTTACCGTCATATGCAAACTCAGCCGGGTTACTTTTAACCGGTGTATTTTTACTTAGCTGGCGCACCAATGCTTCTGCAATACCGATTCCTTTGCTATTTGCCATATCTAATGAAACTTGTTTATCAAACATATCCCGATACACTTTTGACTGGTCACTATCAAATATGTCATCACCCAGGCTTGCATCCCGCATACTTTTCAACATCATTTGAATAAATATCCCTTCAAACTGCTTGGCAACTTGTTTTAGCGATGCTTCAGGATCAACCCGAGCCTGTGCACGCATTGCATTTATGCCGCTAAAGTCTGTATATGTAGGCGTAAGTGTTGAGCTTTGCATTGAGCTACCTTATTGATTCAATATGTTCAATAAGTACTATGCAGAAAGTGTGCCGCTTTTAAAATAGGGATATATTGTTAGTAATGAGGGGTAAATTCAGATAACAATTAATTCTGCTTGCAATGCACCAGCTTCTTTAAGCGCTTCGAGTATCGCAACTAAATCACCCGGAGCCGCACCAACTTCATTAACGGCCTTAACGATTTGGTCGAGTGAAATACCGGGGTCTAGCTTAAACATGCGATTATTTTCTTGCCGCAACTGTATATCAGTATTAGGCACAATAACGGTTTGTCCTTCAGACAACCCTGCTGGCTGGCTCACCTGAGCATTTGGCGTAATGGTGACTATTAAATTGCCATGAGAAACGGCAGCGGGTAATACTTGTACGTGTTTTCCAATCACAATCGTGCCGGTACGTGAATTAATGATGATTCTGGCAGGTGCTTCTGCTGCTTTAAGGGTTAGGTTTTCAAGTAAGGAAATAAACGCCACACGTTGCGAGGTATCTTCCGGAGAGTTAACCACAACGGAACCCGCATCTTTAGCATAAGCCGTTCCTGAACCCACAGTGTTATTGATCACCTTAACTAAACGATTTGCTGTCGTAAAATCTGGCTGATTTAAATTCAACACAACCTCTCTGTTTAAGCCAAAGGGCGTGAAAATATTTTTTTCAACAGTTGCACCGTTTAGTATCCGTCCAACACTTGGAACATTAACGGTAATCCTGGAACCATCACCACCTTCGGCACCAAAACCACTGACAACAACACTACCCTGTGCAATTGCATAAATATTATTATCTGCACCACGCAAAGGTGTCATTAATAAACTTCCTCCTCTTAAACTTTTAGAACTACCTATAGAGGATAATGTAACATCAATTTTCATTCCCGCTCTGGCAAAGGCAGGGAGTTCTGCATGCAAAGCAACAACCGCAACATTTTTTGCCTGTAGATTAACGTCTGCAGGAATATTTACCCCCAGCTTTGAAAGCATGTTTTTAAGACTTTGTATTGTTGCTTCGCCTGAACCATCACCGGTACCATTCAAACCAACAACAAGACCATAACCAACCAGCTGGTTACTTCTCACTCCGGCAATCTTGGTTAAATCTTTAACCCGCTCGGCATTTGCAGTAGTAAAACTCAAACTAAAAAACAGTAATAAACCGGCAATGATGGTAAACGTTAAATCTTTTCCTGATAACATTTTTATATCCTCTGTAACGTTTAACTGTTCTTAATAGGGCCAGGCCTGGCTTTGAAAGAAGCGTCCAAGCGCTCCCAATTTATTTGCTGAAGCCAAATCACCTTTACCGCTATATGCCATGTGCGCATTGGCTACCCGATTTGATTTAACAATATTATCCTGTGTAATATCTTGCGGCCTGACAACACCAATAAAACGAATATATTCATCAGAGCGATTTAATAGCATTAATTTTTCACCCTGAACGACTAAGTTATTGTTCGGCAACACCTTCGTAACAGTAACTGCAATTTTGCCATTAAAGCTGCTATTCATAGCACTTGTGCCCTGACCATTAAATTCTCGCTCGCCATTAATATTATTTTTTAAAATTTCTGTGCCATTTTTCGTCACCGGCTGCCCAGCTAGTGTTGGCCCGGGTAAATCTACTTTATTATCTTTTGAGCTATTGGTGTTTGAGGTCGCACTCGAGTTTGTACTTTCAATTAAATCAACTAATAAAATATCACCAACATAACGTGCAGTTGTATCACCAAACAAACCTACCCGCATACCTTCCTGATATATTGAACCATTATCTTTATATGAAATTTTTAACGGAACCTGTTCAATAGGTTTGAAGCTATTTAATCCATTTTTAGTATCACGCAACTTCAAACAGCCTGATAAAAAAACAGGTATCATTAATAAGACGATAATATTTATAAATTTCATGCGTAACTTTCCAATATTAAAGATTATTGTTTACGTATTGCAGCATTTGATCGGCAGTTGATATTGCTTTTGAATTCATTTCATAAGCTCGTTGGGTTTCAATCATATTCACCAACTCTTCAACCACATTAACATTTGAACCTTCAATTGAACCTTGTATTAAACTACCTAAATTATTATTGTCCGGGTTACCAACAACAGGGGCACCACTTGCTCCCGTTTCTAAATACAAGTTGCCACCGATTGACTGTAAACCCGACGGATTGACAAAATTGGCGATTTGTACTGTTCCTACCTGAGCAGGAGCAGGATTACCTGGCTGAGTAACAGAAACAATGCCATCAGTACCAATTGTGACACTCAACGAATTTTCTGGAATAATAATATCTGGCTGAACTCTATAACCCGACGAGTTCACAAGTTGTCCTGCAGAGTTCACCTGAAATTCACCATTACGTGAATAGCCCATATCTCCGTTTGGTTTTAATATTTGAAAAAATCCTTTTCCCTGTATGGCCAGGTCAAAAGTATTGTTTGTTTGCGTAAAATTTCCCTGAGTATGCAGTTTTTGTGTTGCAACGGTACGCACACCTGTGCCCAGTGATAGACCTGAAGGTAACTCAGTATCTTCACTGGTTTGGCCACCCGCTTGTCGTAAATTTTGATATAACAAATCTTCAAAAACTGCGCGAGATCTTTTATATCCGGTGGTATTAACATTCGCCAGGTTATTACTCACAACAGCCAATCTATTCTGTTGCCCTTCTAAACCTGTTTTAGCGATCCATAGCGCCTGACTCATTTAACTTCTCCAAAAAACATCACTATCTCGTTGTATATACAATACAATTAAGTTTAACCATCAACCTAATCGCATCAACTGCGATGACTGCTCATTATTTTTTTCTGCCGTTTTTAACATTTTAATTTGCATTTCAAACTGACGGGCTAATTCAATCATATTGACTAAAGCTGATGCGGCATTCACATTACTGGTTTCAAGTGTGCCCGAAACAACTGAAACCGTATTGTCAAACTCAGCCTCTTCACCATTTTTTAGCTCGAATAAGCCATATTCATTTCTTTTTAATTCTTTAATATCCGGATTAACTAATTTTAGTTTTGCAATAATTGTCGAACCGGTTGCTTGCCCGGATGTAACGATACTCACCGTGCCATCTTTACCAACATCCACTTTTGCAGCTTCTGGTATAACAACAGGACCACCATCACCAATAACGGCATAGCCTGTACCGGTTCTTAACACACCTGCATTATCAACATTTAAGTTTCCTGCTCGTGTATAAGCTTCATTTCCATCCGGCGTTTCTACAGCCAGAAAGCCATTACCTGCAATCGCGATATCAAGATCACGCCCGGTTGTATTCATAGAGCCAGGATTAAAATTAATTCCCGGCTTTTCGGCCATAGAATAAACGCGTGTTGGATGCCCTGAACCACCAAATAGAGGCATACTTCTCGCAGCAGCATAGTCTGAGCGAAAACCCGTAGTACTGATATTGGCTAAATTATTTGCATTCACCGCTTGTGCTAACATATTTTGTTTAGCACCCGACATTGCAACATACATCATTCGATCCATTTTCTTATCCTATGGCTTTTAATCTTGATTAACGAATATTGATGACGGTCTGGGTTACATCATCTGCGGTTGAAATAACCTGGGCATTGGCCTGGAAATTTCGTTGTGCCGTGATCATATTGACAAGTTGTCCGGTTAAATCAACATTGGAACCTTCCAATGCGCCTGATTGAATTAAACCTAAACTACCTGAACCAGGATTGCCGACAAGTGCCGGACCAGAATCAAAACTTTCTGCCCAGTTGGTATCACCGAGTTGTCGCATACCATTTGGATTAGAAAAGTTCGCTAATGCGACTTGTCCTAAGGTTCTATTTTGTCCGTTGGTAAATCGAGCACGAACAATACCGGTATCATCAATATCAACACCGGTTAAACGACCAGAGGTATAGCCGTTTTGTTTAATACCATTGACAGTAAAACTGCCGCCAAACTGCGTAATCGGAACAGCACCTTGAACATCAATCGTTAATGCAATCGGTTCCGCACCGGAGCCAGTATCTGTTGCCGGAAAATTAATTTTTCCGGGAGGAACAGCAATGCTATTAATTTGAGACAGAGCACCTTCGCCATCAAACATCAGTTTATCCGGAATCCCTACCAACTCACCCTCTGCAGCACGCACATTTTTACCGTCAATATAGGTATGCAACTCCCATTCATTGGGTACCGCTGTTTTCACATAATACATACTCGTTAAATGAGGTGAGCCCAAAGAGTCATATACCGTTAATGAAGTTGAATGTGTAAACGATGAAGGACGAGCCGGGTCAAAAGGAAATGTTGTGGGTGGTGTTTCTGCACTATCCAAGTTAACAGCAACTTCAATAAGGTTAGTTGCTTTTGGTGGAATATTTGATGAGTCTAATCTTAATGGGCCAGCCGATCCTGAAATAGCGCCGTTTTCATCTGCGGTATTAATAATCACTTTTTGATCATTACTATTAACAATAAAGCCATCCCGATCAGCCTGAAATTGGCCTTGACGTGAATAAACACGCGAGCCATTGTCTTCAAGAATAAAAAAACCTTCTCCATTAATAGCCAGATCAAGCTTACTATCCGTAAACCCCACATTGCCCTGAGAAAATAGCTGATCAACCGAAGCTAAACGTACACCTGCTCCAATTGCATTTGATGTTGCACCTGAACTCGAAGCAGCATAAACATCAGCAAAGTTGGCGCGTGACTGTTTAAAACCTGTGGTACTTGCGTTAGCCACGTTATTACCAATAATGCGTAATTCTTGTGCGGCAGCGTTAATACCACTTAGCGCGGAACGGAATGGCATAATAATTCTCCTCTATTACAAAATTTCTTTTACATCAGCTAAACTTGCTGAACCTGCATTGGCCAGGGAAAGTGATACCCCTTTGCCACCTAAACCGAGTGATACGCTTTGTACCTTGTCAGTAATTAATGTACCTAATGATTCTGAGCGACCCTCAACACTGGCAATCGCATTAATAGAATAATTTCCCGGGCTTGCCTTTTGATCGTTTGAGAGCATGCCATCCCACGAGAAATGGGCGATTCCGGCAGGCTTATTACCTAAATCAATTTCTTTCATTAAACGTCCAGCGTTATCCATAATATTGACTTTTAAATCCGAAACATTGCTTGCAAGTTCAACAGCACCTCTCATCGGAGCTCCTTCATATAAAGAGCTCATAGAACCGGGAACTAAAACATCTCTCCCCACCATACTTGATGCCTGTAAAGCCTGGCTGGATTTCAACGAAGTTGCCAAACTATTAAATGAATCTTTTATTTCTTTTAAACCCGAAACGGTACTGAACTGCGCCATATCACTGAGAAAGTCACCATTTTCCATTGGCTTCATGGGATCCTGATGATTCATCTGCGTAGTCATCAATTTTATAAAATCAGATTGTCCTAATTTCTGCTCTTTTAAAGCTTCTTTAGGTTTTGCTAATCCCAGATTTTCTAAAACTGGCGTGCCAGGTTTGTTTATACTGTCCATTTTTGAAACTCCTGATTACTTACTTTACTCATTATATTTAACCTGTTACTGACCTAGTGATAATGTACGCATTAACATTTGCTTGGCAGTATTCATCACTTCAACATTTGTTTGATAAGAACGTGATGCTGAAATCATATTTGCCATTTCTTCAATGACATTCACATTAGGCATATAAACATACCCCTCTTCATCAGAGAGTGGGTGCCCAGGGTTATACTCCGCACGTGCAGGATCCTGTTTTTCAACGATACCTAATACCTGCACACCAACGCTGCCATTCTCATCATCAAACTCGTTACTTAACATGGTGGCAAAAACGGGTTGTCGTGCACGATAAGTTTCATCTGTACTGCTGCTTGCACTATTGGCATTGGCCAGGTTGCTGGAGGTGGTATTCAGCCTCAGTGTTTGCGCAGATAATGCTGTACCAGCAACATCAAAAATATTAAACAGAGACATTTTTATTCACCTTTTATTGCTGATAACATTTTATTTATTTTTCCTGACATTATTCTCAAGGTCATTAAGTAACGCATTGAGTTATCAGTAAATTCACTCATTTCAATATGGGGCTCAACGGTATTTCCATCCAGAGAAGACTGAAATGGTTGCCGATAAAGTTTTTCCGCCCCCATAAAAATACCTTTGGGCTGAATATGACCAGCTTGCGTTGCATTTAGTGCTACACTCATTTTTCCATTTGTTGCAGACTGAAGCGCGGCTTTGAAATCAATATCTTTCGCTTTGTAACCAGGCGTGTCGGAGTTTGCGAGATTCTGTGAAAGTAGCTGCGCCCTGCGACTTTGCAAGTGCATAGCATTTTCATGAATCCCGAATAAATTATTGATACTGTTTAGCATGGTTACTGCTCCTCGTTTGTCTTAATGAGGTAACTGCAACTGCCGTGCCAATCAACTTAAATAAATAAGATCAAGCACTTAATACATATCAACTGGCCGATCTTGTAAAAACAAGCGGCAAAGATAGACCCTTACGGCAAAAATATAGCCGCAATGAATAAAAGTGGAGGAAGGTAAAGATAAAAAAAGGTTTTAAATTTTACTTGTCATGTAAACGGTAAACAACACCATCACCATAACGTACCATAGCAAATGCCTTGGTATACCCCGTTGGAGATTCTGAACCGCCAAGTATCAGCGTTCCACCGGGTTTTAGTGTTTTTGCCATCCGTTCAAGAATGTCTTTTTTCATTTCTGATGAGAAATAAATTAAAACGTTACGACAAAAAATAATATCAAACTGTCCCAACAAGGTATAATTACTTAATAAATTTAACTCGGTAAAACGCGCCCGCATCATAATTTCCTGCTGCAGTTGCCAGCCATCATCTTTTTTTGTAAAAAATTTATCTCGTCTTTCTGTTGATAGTCCACGAATAACACTCAATTCATCATAACAACCTGATTTTGCCTGATTCACGACTGTTTGAGAAATATCTGTCCCAACGATTTCGACTTTAGACGATAACTTACCCGGGTTAGATTTCTGAAACTCGCTAACACTCATACTAATAGAATAGGCTTCCTGTCCTGTTGAGCTTGCCGCCGACCAGACTCGGATAGGAGCATTGTTTTTTGCTAGCTCAGGCAGGAGATCTTTTTTCAGAATTTCAAACGGATAAACATCTCTAAACCACATCGTTTCATTTGTGGTCATCGCATCAATGACTGTTTCACGTAATTTTTTGTCATTACCTTTAACTAAGGTCGACATCATTTCTGACAATGACGGAAATAAAAAGTCTTCCGCAACGCGTTTTAGCCGGCTGGTAACAAGGTAATGTTTGTTTTCACCTAAAACTATGCCACAGGCATCTTCAAGATAATGTCTAAATGTATCGTATTCATGTGCTGCTATAGGAGAATTTTCCACGGTATTCCTTGACTAAATAATCTGGTATATACAAGAAAGAATTATAACTTGCCTTTTTCTATTAGTAGAGACTTAACAGCATCAACTAATTCATCAGCTTTGAATTTTGGAATAAATTTATCAGCACCCACTTTTTTTGTCATACTTTCATTAAAGTTTCCACTTAACGATGAATGCAGCATTATGGTCAAATCTTTCAGCCGTGGATCGGAGCGAACCTCAGTGGTCAGTGTATAGCCATCCATTTCTGGCATTTCGATATCAGATATTAAAAGGGAAAATTCGTTTGGAACATCGTTACCTTTATCCGCGCTCGCTTTTAACACTTGTAATGCTTCTTTTCCGGTCGTCGTTATGACCGAATCTATCCCAACTTTTTCAAGTGTGCGCTGAACCTGATTGCGTGCAACATACGAATCATCCGCGACTAAAAACTTCATTCTATTACCGTCTTTATCCAAAATTGTTGCCTCATCTTCAAGATGCATATCCTCCCCAATAATTTCTGAGAGTATTTTTTCAACATCAATGATTTCAACGATTTTTTTATCGACTTCTGTTACCGCAGTCATGTAGTTATTTTTTCCTACACCCTTTGGCGGCGCCTTTATATCAGCCCAGTTCATATTGACAATACGCTCCACACCTTTTACTAAAAAAGCCTGCACGGTACCGTTATATTCGGTAATGATAATAAGGTTATCGGTGACCTTTTCTAATTGAGGTTGGCCAATTGCAGAAGCTAAATCAATAACTGGAATCGTTTTTTTGCGGATAGTCGCTAAACCTCTTGTGGAGCGATGGGAGTGCGGTAATTGAGTTAATTTTGGACAAGATAAAACTTCCTGAACTTTAAAGACATTAATTCCAAATAACTGTGGCCCGTTTAAGCGAAACAGCAAGACCTCAAGCCGGTTTTCACCAACGAGATTGGTCCGTTTATCCACATCATCTAATATACTTGCCACAACAAAGCTCCTATTTCTATTAACACTGAATTTATCGGCACCAAAGCGGCATTACTTTAATCACAAATAAAAAATAGATAATAAAACTTAATGGCACATAGCTTGCATATTTTTAGGCAAATGAAACAAGGTACGCATATTTAATATGAAAGCAGGCCCCTACAGCATAACAAAGTACATAAACGTCATATTATTGACCTTTTGTGTGGCATTTAGCGCCCAAGCGAGCGCGCTACAAAGTCATTTGTCGATAAAAGAGGCCATTAAGGAGTTTGTAACACAACAAGATGTACCTCTAGACAATATCGTTGTTCGCTTAACCTCTGCAAAAAAACAACTTAATGTACCTCGATGTACATTACCACTGGATGTCGCTATGACACCCGGTGCCAAACAAATCGGCCGAACAACTGTTTCTGTTAGTTGTCCCTCCTCTCAACCCTGGAAAGTGAATATTGCAGTACATATTGATGGGAAAATTGATGTATTGGTTGCGCGCCACCACATCGCACATAGAAGTTTCATTCAAGAAAACGATCTTGAGTTTGCCCCTCGACTATACTCCCAATTAAACAGGGGATATTACGTCTCAATGGATAGGCTGCAAAATATGGAAGCAAGACGAAATATTAGACCGGGGCAAGCCATAAATGCCAATTTAATCAAAGCACAAAAGCTGGTAAATCGAGGTCAATATATCACCATTATTGCGCAAAATGGCAGCCTCAACTTACGCGTAAAAGGCAAAGCATTAATGGATGGTTTACAAGGTCAAACCATCAAAGTTAAAAATTTAAGCAGTAAAAAGCTGATTTTTGCCGAAGTTATTTCGGCTGGCACTGTAAAAGTGCATTTTTGAGAGATAGGTATCGACAAAACAGACGTACCTATATGATACTAACCCGGAAATTAAAGTTTTTCAGCGAAAGGACGCTATTAAAGATGAAAGACGGTGTAGGAGTAACTCATGGCAAATGACATAACGAGTATAAATTCGAATCGCTCACAACTAAGTTCTAATGCGAGTAATACGGTTAAAATACGAGATGGTGCTGGTTCAAACGGCGGTAGCGACAACTCTGCTGCTGGCGATCGCGTAACATTAACGAATACTGCGTCACGTTTGCAAAATTTAGAACAAAAGTTAAGCGGTGCATCTCCTATTGATGCTGAACGTGTTGCCGCTGTACAAAAAGCCATTTCAAGTGGAGAGTACTCTGTTGATGCAGATCGTGTAGCGGATAAAATGCTCGCATTTGAAGAAAATATGATCAGATAAAATGAAAAATTCGATTTCATCTCTCGAAAGTATTTTGAGTAACAGTCTCGACAAAATACAGCAGCTACTCAACATTCTCCAACAAGAAACAGAACTGTTAAAAGAAAAGAATATTGCTGAGTTAGAAAACCTCACTTTAAAAAAAACACACCTCACTGAACAAATAGAACACAATGAAAAGCAGCGCATTAATTATTTAACTGAAAACTCGCTGGACCCAAATCAACCTGAGCAATGGTTAAAAACCCCCCAATTAAAAACCAGTTGGGACAGCATCCAGAATTATGCCGAACAATCAAAAAAACAGAACCAAATTAATGGTCTGGTGATTAATGGCAATCGAAATAGAATTAAAACTCAAATTGAAATATTAAGTCGCTCTTCCCTGCCGCCTGCAGACCTGGTTTACTCTGCATCTGGCGAAGGCATTAAGCAAAGAAGTAACAAAACACTCGCTCGCGCTTAACTAAACATTATTTGATCATGCCAAATCAGGAAAACTACCTTATAAAGGACAAACTGGAAGTTTTTAACCTTATAAAAAGCATACAAAAATCTCGTCAACTTATTTCAGTTTCTTTTAAAGCATTACCAAAATACTGTTTAACTCTATTACTCGACATTCACAAAGATGCAGATATTTTAGTCTTTGATGAATCCAACCCTAAAGTAACCACTAAACTAATTGAAAATAAAAATGAAGCGGAGTTTTCTTTAAAGCTGGAACAACTCCCGGTCATATTTAAAAGCGAACTTATTGTTAATAACAATAAACCCAACCTGCTTTACGCACATTTCCCAAAGGAAATATATTACCCTCAAAACCGGCGTAATTACCGTTATCGCACGGAGTTTATGGACAATATCCGGACAACAATTTTCCTCTCTGCGCAAAAAAAACTAAACTGTATTTTAATCAATATATCTCTTGGCGGTTTATGTCTACGCTTTCCTTACAGCACGACAAATAAGTTCCACCTTAATCAGTTGATTGATGACATTCAGATTAAATTTCCAGGTTCTAAAGGATTTTCAGTTTCAGCTAAAATACAATTCAAACACTATGACCATAGCAATGCGAATGTAGCACTTGGTTTGCAAATAAATCATAAAAATGCCTCAACCGAAAAAGCAATTCAACAATTTATATACCATTCCTAAAGGTGCCATTTTACAATAGTTAATCACAACTATTTATTGGCGTGCCCTTACATCACGGATTAAGATGCACTTCTGATATCGCCCCCGTAGTACAACCGGATAGCGCTATGTCCTATAACTTAACAAAAACTATAACCACTTTATATTTCCTGGAGCTATGTCCACATAAGCGAATTAAGAGTTGAATGGCGTCCTCGACAGGAATCGAACCTGTAATCTGTTCCTTAGGAGGGAACTGCAATATCCATTATGCCACGAGGACTTACTGTTAAGATTGTACCACCGTTATAACATGAACGGTGGTAGCTATTAAGGCTTTTTAGTGCTTCAGAACTGGAAAAAATCTACCCGTCATTATCCATATAACATAGGTTTTTATATGATTTCCTGGAATTACATAAAGAAATTAATGTTCTACTTTAAAATAATAATTTAGCTATCTCACAGATCTCTCGGTATAAATATCTCGTTTATGCTGTTTCTCCCTGAGTATAAATATACATCTATTTTAATTCCAAGATCGATATTAGTCAGCGTGCATATGACAACACGCATAGATTATTTTCTGCACTCCTCTTATTCATTTTAATGAATATAACTGACTATAAAATAGGATTAGCATGACCAACAAGGATAAGAATCCTTTTTTACTGACAATATATTTATAATTTTAATTCCTGTCATTGCATATACAGCAACATATTCATATGAAGTTAGCATTGCAGACAAATACGGAATCCCGCAAGGACTTATTGACGTAGGATTTACACAATATTCCCGGCATTTTTTGACTAAAATTGAAAGTTCGGCTATTATTTGCGCATGGATCGCCTTTCAATCTTTTTTATTATTAGTATCTTGTTCTCGCATTCTGCCTGGGCATTTCATGATATTGAGATTGGTAACACACATGACAATGCCTATACACAAGCAGCAGCTCAAAATGCTGATGCAGATGACTCACACGATCATTGTGGACATGCCAGTTCACATTTGGTTGCTCTACATTCGGTATCAAAATTAATTATTAATATTGAACCAAATGACGACATAGTTTTTGAAAGGAATACCACTTCATCAATTAACTACCAACCTCCAGTACCCCCTCCAATCTCATAAACCTTTAACATTATTACAAAATTATTAGCACAGATCCGTTTGAATTGTGCTGATATGTTGACGATCATGTTCATTATGAAGGTTTTACAACAATGTTATTTATTAAAAGGTTCTACAAACAGAGTCTGTTTGCTGGTCTGTGCGTGTTTTATACTTATTTACCCGTCAGTTATGCACAAACAACCGGGAAAATAAGTATTATTCCTGCAAAAGTTGAGTTAAATCAGCTTATCCAAAAAGTACTACCAACACACCCTCGTTTTATTGCAGCACAAGCTGAGTTACAAGCAGCAAGTGCACTCTATAGCGCATCAACAAATGCAATATATAACCCTGAACTGGAATTAGATACAGAAGAGACTAGTATTCGCACATCGACTATTGGTTTAAGCCAAACCATTGACTGGGGCGATCAACAAGGTGCAAATACTCAAATTGCTAAGTTTCAGTTTGATGCGGCTAAAGCAAGCTTTAAGCAAGAACGGCATAAGCTCATCAGTGATTTATTAATCATCGCAGGTGATTATAAAAATAAAGTACGATTAGCTGCGCTTTCAAACCAACGTTTAAAATTGATGAAAGACTTTTATTCACTGGCTAAACAAAAACATAGTGCAGGCGACCTGAATCAAGTTGAACTTGATTTAGCTCAACTCGCCTATAGTGAATCTGTTTTTAATAATGCAGAGATTCTTTCTGAATACACTCAAACAGAGCAAAATTTTTATGCCCTGTTTGGTGTTATCGCAGAAAAAACACTGCCTCAAATACCTCGTGACTTTCAAAAAGTATCGCTTCCTGCTGAACTGGATTCCTTTTTAATGACTTTACCGCAAGTACAAAAAATGCGCGCGACTGTTGCTGCCAATAAAAATATTATCGCATTGCGACAAGCTGAAAGTAGTGCTGATCCCAGCATTGCAATTCGCGGGGGTAAAGAAGATAAAGAATCGCTTGTTGGCGTAACACTAACTATTCCTATTAATATTCGCAACAGCTTTACTGCTGAGATAAAAGCTGCAGAACAAAATTACTTGCAGTCTGAACAGCTCGCACAACAAGCATGGAGAAATTTACGTAGCGACATTATTAGCCAGACTCGCCGCTATGAATTGACACGCAATGCATGGCAGCAGTGGCGTTTAAATGGTCAAGCAAGTATTCAGCGTCAATTAAATCTTCTTAAACAACTATGGCGTACAGGAGATCTAAGCACCACTGATTATCTGGTACAAATAAAACAAAACCTGAATACGCAATCAGCGAGCATTGAACTACATACGACACTCTGGACGAGCTGGTTAATGTGGTTAGACTCCACCGCTCAAATTGAAACATGGCTACAACTAAACTCTACAAGGAATCAATAAAATGATCCGTTTACTCTTAATTTCCCTGATTTCAGTTTCTTTATTTTCTTTAACTGCCTGTAGTGATGACAAAGAAGCCTCAGCACATAGCACAGAAAGTCATAAAGAAAACAAATTACATCAGGATGATGAACATCATAGCGTAGAAAAAGAAAAAGCCCATAACGATCAGGATGAAAAAGAAGGCGGCCATAATGAAGAAGCAGGAACTATTCATCTGAAACCCGAACAAATGAAAATGGCAAATATTGTTGTTAGCGCTTTACGGCCAAGCGATGCAGTAATAACAGTACGAGCCCCCGGCGAGGTTATATTAAACGATTATCGTACGATAAAAATTTCTCCGCGGATAAGTTCCCAAATAATAAAACGTCATGCCAAGCTGGGTGATGAAGTCACGGAAAACCAAATCTTAGTAACATTATCAAGCGTAGAAGTAGCGGAAGCTCAAGGAAAACTTTTATTGGCAGACAAAGAATGGAAACGAGTAAAAAAATTAGGACGAAAAGTTGTCTCAGCCCGTCGTTACCTTACCGCAAAAATTGAATATGAAAAGTCATACGCAAGCGCAAAAGCATATGGCATGAATCAAAAAGAGATAAATGAATTACTTGCCCAAAAACGCAGTGCAGATGGTTCATTTAATCTTGTTGCAAAACAAGCGGGACGTATTTTGCATGACAAATTTATTGTCGGTCAGTATGTAGAAGCGGGTTATGAACTCATGCTGATTTCTGATGAATCAACAATGTGGATAGAAGCACGTATCACACCTGAAACTGCAGGAAAAATAAAAGTTGGAAACAATGCTGTAGTGATGACAGATAACTTACGCTTATCAGCAAAAGTGAGTCAGTTGCATCATACTCTTGATGAAATAACGCGCACTTCAGCTGTTCGCATTGAAGTTGATAATAAAGATGACCTGTTACATGCAGGTATGTTTGTCTCAACCTTAATCGAAACCAACAATAAATCCAAAGCGTTACAATTACCCGAGGCCGCGGTATTACGTAGCAGTGATGGTGACTGGCAGATTTTTGTTGAGCAGGACGAAGCCGGTGAGTTTAAAGCAGTTGAAGTTGATGTAAAACATTTCAGTAATGGTAGCGCTATTATAGAAGGTATTAAACCTGGCACACGTGTTGTTACTCAGGGTGCTTTTTTCGTTCAGTCTGAGCTAGCTAAAGGCGGCTTTGAAATTCATAACCACTGAGGCCGAGTATAATGTTAAATAAATTAATTGATATTGCAGTAGGCAGTCGCCTGCTCGTAATTATTGCACTATTAGCAATGATGGTTGGGGCAACAATGATTCTGCCTAAACTCAATCTTGATGCCTTCCCTGATGTCACCAATGTGCAAGTACAAGTCAACACTGTCGCGCGGGGACTAGCAGCAGAAGAAGTCGAACAGCTTATTACTTTTCCTATCGAAGCGGTTATGTACAGCTTGCCAGATGTTGAAGAAGTACGCTCTATTTCTAAAACCGGTTTATCAGTGATTACTGTGGTATTCAAAGAGGGTACTGATATTTATTTTGCCCGACAATTGGTTTTTGAACGACTACAAACAGCGAAAGAGGAAATTCCTGATGGTATTGGTACTCCGGGTATAGGACCGAATACATCGGGCTTAGGCCAGGTTTACCAATATATTTTACGTGCAGACGATCCAGTCAAATACAATGCGATTACCTTACGCAGTTATAATGACTGGATAGTAAAACTGTTACTCATGCCAGTCAGCGGTGTAACCGAGGTTTTATCATTTGGTGGAGAAGTTCGACAATATCAGGTTCAACTAATCCCAAAACGTTTATTAGCACATAAACTGACTGGTGAAGATGTCGCTCAGGCAATTGAAGATAATAATCGTAATGCCGGCGGTTGGTACATGGACAGAGGTGAAGAGCAGTTAATCATACGTGGTGTCGGCTGGGTCCGTAGCGGAGAAAGTGGACTGCGCGATATTGGCAATATCCCACTTAAAATTGTTGATGGAATTGCTGTCAAGGTGAAAGACGTTGCTAATGTAAACTTTGGTGCCGAAATTCGTCAGGGCGCAGTATCTATTACAAGACGAGATGCCAATGGTAATCCTGAAGCACTTGGTGAAGTCGTGGCAGGCGTGATACTTAAACGTTTAGGGGCTAACACAAAAGCAACTATTGATGGCATTGAATCTCGAATAGCTGCAATCCAAACAGCACTACCAGAAGGTGTTTACTTTGAGCCCTTTTATGATCAAGCCAGTCTTGTTGATCAGGCGGTTGACACTGTTATCACAGCATTACTGCAAGCTTTTGTATTAATTATCATCGTTCTGTTGTTATTTATGATGAATATTCGTGCGACCTTACTGGTCCTGATATCTATCCCTGTTTCTATTGGCTTAGCCCTGATGGCAATGGCTTATTGGAATGTGTCAGCAAATTTAATGTCGCTCGGCGGTTTAGCTATTGCAATAGGTATGCTGGTAGATGGATCCGTTGTTATGATGGAACACATATTTGCCCACCTAAGTCGTCCCGATAAAGAACATGAAGCTCAAATCATACAAAGTGTCGCAGTAAATGATGCCGATCCTTTTGATGTTTCTAATGACCGTCACGGTATGATCATACGAATTCAACAAGCCGCCAAAGAAGTCGCACGACCTGTATTTTTTGCGGTTATGATTGTCACAATCGTATTTGCTCCACTATTCGCACTGGAAGGAGTAGAAGGAAAAATGTTCCAGCCCATGGCCATTTCAATTTTGTTAGCCATGTTCGGTTCATTGATAGTTGCATTAATGGTGATCCCTGCTCTGGCAACATATCTGTTTAAAAAAGGTGTGGTTGAAAAAGAAAGTCCGGTATTACGTCCCATAGATAAAATGTATCGCGTTCGTTTAAGGCAAGCACTGGTAAACAAGCGTCTTGTTGTTATCAGTTCTGTACTGTTGTTTTTTAGTTCACTAATACTCGTACCTTTTTTAGGTACCGAATTCGTTCCTGAATTAGAAGAAGGTACGTTAAATATCAGAACGACCTTAGCACCATCCTCTAGCCTGAATACTTCACTAAAGGTTGCTGCAAAGTTAGAAGCCATATTATTAACTTTTCCTGAAGTCATTTATGCCACTAGCCGAGTGGGTCGAGCTGAAATTGGTGGCGATCCTGAACCCGTTTCAAATGTTGAAACATTTGTCGGTTTGAAACCTGTCAGTGAATGGACAAGTTCCAGTAATCGAAAAGCATTGCAGGCATTAATGGAAGAAAAAATGTCTGTCCATCCCGGATTGCTGTTTTCATTTTCACAACCCATAGCTACTCGTGTTGATGAGCTGCTATCCGGTGTACGGGCTCAACTGGCTATTAAATTATTTGGTCCCGATCTCGATCAACTCGGCGAAATTGGTAGTGAAATTGAGGCACTCGTTAAAACGGTGGATGGTACGCGGGGTGTTGCGATGGAACAGATTGGCGGAGAAGCACAATTATCAGTTCGCCCCAATCGCGATACTTTGGCCCGGTATGGTATACCCGTGTCACAAGTGATGAACATGGTCGCTGATGCCATCGGTGGTCGCAGCGCAGGTCAGGTCATAAAAGGCAATGAGCGCTATGATATTTATGTGCGCCTTGAAGAAAAGTATCGTAATAACGTTGAAGCTATTCGCAACCTCATATTACAAGCACCGAGTGGTGCATGGGTAAAACTAGGTGACATCGCCCAGGTAAAAATTGAAACTGGGCCTCCACAAATTCGTCGTGACGATGTACAGCGTCGTGTTGTTATTCAAAGTAATGTAGAGGGTCGTGATATGGGTAGTCTCGTCGCAGAATTACAACAACGTATCGATAGCGAAATTGCTATGCCACCTGGTTATACCGTGGTCTTTGGTGGTCAGTTTGAGAACCAGCAACGCGCACAAGCACGTTTAATGATCGTTGTTCCCATTTCTTTGGGCTTGATCTTCTTACTACTTTATTTTGCCTTTAACTCTGTTGGTCAAGCGTTGCTCATTATGCTTAATGTGCCACTTGCATTAATCGGAGGAATTGCCGGTTTATTTATATCTGGTTTGTATTTATCTGTACCCGGCTCAATCGGTTTTATTACCCTACTCGGGGTTGCGGTACTCAATGGTGTCGTCATGGTCAGCTCGATTAATCAACGTGTTGAAGGTGGACTTGCCGTTAAAGATAGTGTTTTTGAAGGTGCATTATCTCGCTTACGTCCCGTATTAATGACAGCAATTACCTCTGCCCTGGGTTTAATCCCGTTGCTACTCTCCAATGGTATTGGTTCAGAAATCCAAAAACCGCTTGCAACCGTGGTTGTCGGTGGATTGTTTTCTTCAACTTTGTTAACGTTATTTGTAATACCCGTTTTGTATGAGCAGTTTTCAAAACGAAAATATACAAATAAAGAATAACTAAAAGTGGAACCACATAACCATCATCATGCAGAAGATATGGGTGATCGCCGATTACTTATCGCAATCATCATCAATATGCTTCTGACTCTGGCGCAGGTTATCGGCGGTATTATCTCCGGTAGCCTGTCGTTGATTGCGGATGCGCTACACAACTTTAGTGATGCGGCTTCACTTCTTATTGCGTGGGTAGCACGGAAAATTGGTCGGCAACCTGCTGATCACTATAAAACATTCGGTTACAAACGCGCAGAAGTGATCGCCACACTTATCAATTTAGTCTCGCTGGTTATCATCGGTATTTACCTTATCTATGAAGCTGTATGGCGAGCCTTTGAACCACAAATTATCGAAGGCTGGACAGTTGTCATTGTCGCTGGTGCCGCACTTGTTATCGATATTGCAACAGCAGTATTAACGTTTTCTATGTCAAAAAACAGTATGAACATTAAAGCCGCTTTTTTACATAATGTTTCCGATGCTTTGGCTTCTGTTGGAGTCATTATTGCCGGTACGTTAATTTTACTTTATCAGTGGTATTGGAGTGATACCTTAATCACTCTCATTATTGCAGCCTACGTGCTCTACCAGG
>Ga0316208_1001364_pt1 | contig 23174 bp, 17 predicted proteins | sample 3monopyrite_MG_FD_204944 | JGI IMG/M metagenome (GOLD analysis project Ga0316208, IMG submission 204944) | Microbial mat bacterial communities from mineral coupon in-situ incubated in ocean water Damariscotta River, Maine, United States -... | ecosystem: Environmental > Aquatic > Marine >... | reverse complement strand
GGTGGCGACCAAGACTGCCCAAAGCCGGCAGGGTTTGCAGGTTCGAGGTCAAACACACCTCGATATTGATGCGGCGATCTGCCAAATGCTGCACCAAGCGGTTGATGTACGCCTTCTTGTCAGTGATCGAACGGTCGCGGATATGGCCAGCATGGAATAGCCAGGTGCCATGGCCGATGCGATCGGCGTGCAGGTCGGTCAGGGCTTGGAAGATCGATTCAGGACCGTAGTCTTCACCGGCATGGACGGTCTTGCCCATGAAGGCGTCGTGTGCACGCTTGTAGGCATAGCGATGATCCTTGGCGGGGTAGCCGCGCTCGGCACCTGCGATGTCCACACCAACCACTGGCAGGCCATGAGTATCGCGCGCGCGAATCGCGGCTTTGACCAAAGCTTCGGAAGCTAAGCCATACAGAATGTGCGGCGGCAGCTCTCCGAAGGTCTCGAATATCTGTGCATAGGTGGGCGAGAAAGGTGGCGCAAAGAAGCGCATGGCACAGACCACAATCGCAGCGCGGAAGGCAGGTTCTTCTCCACGCTGAATCGCGGCGCGCGCATTGGCTTTGCGCTCGGCCTTGGCGATGCCACGCGAAGCTGCACGCAACACATCTGAGATATCCATGCCACTGCCCGTCAACAGCTGCGGGGCGAAACGCATTTCAAAGTAGCGCACACCCTCGGCAAAGTTGTCTTCGCAGAGCTCGCGGGCGATGCGCTCGATGGCTTCTGGCGTGCGCATGACCGCGCAGGTGTAAGCAAAGCCGTTGAGGTAGTCCGGCAGGTCCTGGTACTGCTCTTTGAAGACCTTGGCATAGAGCCCCTTGACGCTCTTCGCCGGCAGCTTGACCCCCTGCTCCTCGGCAAGTTCTAGCAGGGTTTCGGGACGCATGGAGCCATCGAGATGCACGTGCAAATCGGTCTTGGGCAGGTCCTGAATCAGGGTGTCGGAGAGCGCGGTCATGGGCCGCTACGGTAATGACTTTGGGATTGCTTGCAAGTCAAGGCGGGCAAGAAGTTTGCCGAAATAGAACTACTGAGGCTCTCGCGCCTACAATCGGCTCGCCTAAGGCACGAAAAGGCTCCCCCAAGTGGGGATTTTGGGTCCCATGAACATTGCCTACCTCACCAACCAGTACCCGAAAGTCAGTCACACCTTCATCCGGCGTGAAATTCGGGCATTGGAAGATCGCGGGCTGAAGATTTTCCGGAGCTCGATTCGCAGTTCGGGAGAAGCTCTGGCGGACCCGGAGGATTTGGAGGAGCTCGAACGCACCTTCATTTGCCTGGAGCGTCCGAAGCTCAACATTCTGGGCGGCGCGATTGCCGAAGGCCTGCGCCACCCGCTGAAGAGCTTAGCGGCTCTGCGTTTGGGCTATCGCCTCACGCGGGTCAGTGACCGCGGCTTTTTGCGGCATGTCGCCTATTGGGTCGAGGCCCATGTCCTGCTGCGTGAATATCGTCGCCGCAAGATTGATCACATTCATGTGCACTTCGCGACTAACGCCACCAAAGTGGCGCGCATGATTCGCGTGATGGGCGGACCAAGCTTTAGCTTCACCACTCATGGCCCGAATGAGTTCGATGCACCCAAGGCTTTAGACATCGGCGGCTCCGTGGCCGAGGCTGCTTTTGCCTGTGCCATTACTTCTTACTGTTCTGCCCAGATTCGACGCTGGACTGAGTTCGCGCATTGGGGCAAAGTTCACCAGATTCATTGCGCAGTGAGCGAGGGCTTCTTGGAAGCCTACTCTCCAGTTCCCGAAGACAGCAAGACCTTGATTTGCATCGGCCGTTTGTCGGCGCAGAAGGGTCAGTTACTCTTGCTCGAGGCCTTGGCCAATGCACGCAAGAATGGCGCTGATTTGGATTTGGTCTTAGTCGGCGACGGCGAAATGCGTCCGGAAATTGAACGCGCCATTGCGGACTTCAAGCTGCAGGATCACGTGCGCATTACTGGTTGGGTCAATGAACAAGAAGTTCGCGACTTGCTGCAATCCTGTCGCGCACTGGTGCTGCCGAGCTTTGCCGAGGGACTCCCGGTAGTGATCATGGAAGCCTTTGCCTTGGGGCGCCCGGTCATCACGACTTACATTGCCGGCATTCCCGAATTGGTCGAGAACGGCGTCAACGGATTCTTGTTCCCAGCCGGATCCGTCGAGGACGTCAGCAAAGCCATGGAAGACGTGGCTGGGCTCGATGCCGCACAACTCACCGCCATGGGCAAGCATGGCCACGATGCCGTCGCCCGCGAACATCACCAGCCCACCGAAGCGGGCAAGCTCCATCAACTGTTTCAGGACTATCTAGGATGTGCGGAATAGCTGGAGCCATAGGCGCGGTTGACCCAAGCGTGGTGGATGCGGTTCGCCGTATGCACGATGCGCAGAAGTTGCGTGGCCCCGATGCCGAGGGTTTCTGGACCAGCCCGGTCAATCAGCAAGGCCAAGGTGTGGTGTTAGCCCACCGTCGCCTGTCGATCATTGACCTCTCCCCCGCCAGTGCACAACCCATGGGCGGCGGCGGACCGATGGAACTGGGTGAGCCTGGCGCCATGATGGTCTTCAACGGTGAGATCTACAACTTTGCCGAAGTCCGCCAAGAGCTAGAGTCCTGTGGACATCAGTTTCGCTCGCAAGGCGATACCGAGGTGGTGTTGCGTGCGATTGAACAATGGGGCGAAGACGCGGCCGATCATTTCCAAGGCATGTTTGCGATTGCCTACTGGGATGCGCAAAGCCAAACACTGCGTTTGTTGCGCGACCGCCAAGGGATTAAGCCGCTTTACTATGCGCACACTCCCGACGGCAAAACATTGCTCTTTGCTTCGGAGTTTCGCGCAATTCTGGCGAGTGGCCTGATTCCGCGCGAGTTAGACCCGCGCGGTCTGCAGTCCTTTCTTTGGAATGGCTTTGTCACCGGCCCGCGCACCATGGTCAACAACATCTGCCTGCATGAAGCGGGCAGTCAGAGTGTGGTGCGCTTAGATGCGCTCGAAGTGCACCCTCTGCGCTTTTGGAGCCTACCACGCTGGGGTCAACCACGCTCCCCGCTGGACTTAAAGCAAGTGCTGCAAGATGCGGTTTCCTCGCGCTTAGTTGCCGATGTGCCGCTTGGCATCTTTCTTTCAGGCGGCATCGATTCCAGTGCTTTGGCCGCGATGGCAATGTCCTCACGAGAAGAGCCGGTGCACACCTTTAGCATCGGCTTTGAAGAGGTAGAGTTCGACGAATCCAAGTACGCACAGGCGGTGGCCGAAGCGATTGGTTCGCGCCATGAGAACCTCACGCTGACCGGCGCGCATTTCCAGGAGAAATTACCCACAGCCTTGGCGAGCCTGGACCAGCCCACTTTCGACGGCATCAATACCTACTTTGTCAGTCGTGCCGTGCGCGAAGCTGGCCTGACTGTGGCTCTTTCCGGAGCTGGCGGAGACGAGTTGTTCGGCGGCTACTCCAGCTTCCGCGACCTTCCCCGAGCAAGCGCTTGGCACCGGCGTTTGCGTGCCGTGCCGTTGAAGTTGCGGCGCCAAGTCGCACGCACCTTGACCCGCATGAAGTCCGGTCCATCAGAAGAAGTCGGCCCGCAAACACGCTGGGGCAAGATGGAAGATGTCTTTGTCGACGGCCAAAGCTTGGCTTCGCTGTTCCAGATATCCGCCGGCCTCTACACCCGCAGCTTCCTTGCGGAACTGGCGCCTGGCGCGGAAGGATCCTTTGGCTTTAGCGAAGGATTCCCGCTGGAAAATCTTGCCGAAGGCACCTCCATGCTTCAGGCCATCAGCCTGATGGAGCTTTCGCAGTTCGTGGGGCAACGCTTGTTGCGCGACACCGATGCCGCCAGCATGGCTTCGTCCTTGGAAGTGCGCGTGCCCTTCTTGGATCACCGCGTCATCGAGTGCCTGGCCGGCATGGATGATGAAACCCGCTTCGCTCCCCTTGGGCGCAAGCAACTCCTGCGCGACCTCACTCTCGACCAACTCGACCCATCGCTGTTCGAGCGCCCGAAATCCGGCTTCGTGCTGCCGATTGACCGCTGGTGTCGTGAGGGCCTGCAAGGCCAAGTCGAAGAGCGCCTGCTGGATCAAGAGGCCTGCCGTTCCATCGGCATCAATCCCGATGCCGTGGCTCGTTTGTGGCGCGCCTATCACGCCGACGCCCCAGGGATTTACTGGTCCCGTGTGTGGTCGCTTTTTGTTCTGCTGGATTGGTGCCAGCGCCATGGAATCAAACGCGCCGCCTAGGCCTGCGATCGTCCTCTGCGATTACGGCCAAGTCTTAGCTGGCTTCGATCGCTCGCGCTGCGCCGAAGGCTTTGCCCGGCTACTGGGCCGTCCTCTTCCCGCCGAGGCAGCGCCTTTGCTCGAAGATCTCTTAAATCCCTTTGAAAGTGGTGCCATCGACACCGCCACTTTTCTCGACACCCTGCGTGAACCACTCGGCTTGCGCAGTGAAGAAGAAGAGCTGGCCTTTCGCAAAGCCTGGGGATCGATTTTGTGGGCCTTAGAGGAGCCGATTGCCCTACTTCGTCGGGTCAAGCAACGCCCCAACACCGTGGTGCACGTCGTGACCAACACCGACCCATGGCGCTTGGCTTATGCCTCGGAAGAACTGGGCATGGCGGATCTATTCGAGGAAGTCAGTGCCTCCTTCGAGGATGGCGTAACACCCAAGGGCCAGGACAGCTCGATGTGGCGCACGGCGCGCCTACGCGCGACCGCAACCTTAGGCTGCGAGCCAGAGTTGGTGCTCGGCATCGATGACCTTCCGGCGAACTTGGCGCCAGCCATGACCGATGGCACGCTGACCCACGCGCATGTCTTCACCGCGGCGCCAAGTCTTGAACAAGAGCTAATCGCCTTGGACCTCATCAACCCAAATCGGCGATGACCACGCCATAGAGGCATCTACAGCAATCACCCGAATGTAAACCCAATCTCCTGCTTGCCAGTCTCCGGGTTGAAATTCTCCTTCCATTGTTCGAGATCCCAGTGGACGAGGCAAAAGGTGCAGGGATAGCGGTTTGGACTCGTACTGCTTCGTCCAATTAGAACCAGAAACCAGCTCATGTCCGGAAAACTGAACTTCCTTTTCGGGCTCTCCAAAGGAAATCTGGACTGCCTCAAGGTCCGTGGTGTAGTGCACCGGCACCACCCACCCTCCTTGGGCCTGCGGACGCTGAGACAAGTACTGGAGGCGGGTCACTTGGTGCCACTGATTCGGGCTTGGAGCCTCGAAATCAGGAAGAGATTCCCCGTCCATCAAGAAGGGTTCACCAAACTCGATCCCCTGACCTCTGAGTTCCAAATCTGGGCGGTCCGAAAGCTCTCCATACTGCACCGTTAGCAAGCCCCATTCGAGCTTCCCATCCTTGTATTCCTGATTGCCATCCCAACGGTGTGCGACTTCGCCATTGCGAATCACCTCCACTCTGGCAATCGGAGCTGGAGAGTTCACAGAGACTTTCAGTGGTGCCGCAGGCGAGACTTGCCCTTGCTCTCCCATGACCAAATCTTCCAACTGCACGTCGAGTTCGATGCGAGCCGTTGCGGCATAGCTTCTGCGCTGCCGAAGTGCTGCGAGAATGGACTCTCGTGTTTTTTCTTCTGCGAGGACCACGGCAAAAGCGCCGTTGCTATAGCCATGGTCACTGCTTGCAATCAAACCAAACCGCAATTCATCCTTCAGAAGATTCCTGACAGAGTTGGATGACGGTGTCATTTTCCTTGCCTGCCGCAATCCTCCAATGACTTCGTAGGAACCACGCCGCTGGAAAATTTCCACTTGGCGATCGTAGTCTGGAACAAAACCTGAGGAAGCAAACGAGACTGGCCCATCTCCAATCTGATGAGGAATCGTCAGGATTTCCTTATTCGGGAACGAAAGCATCTCTGGCTTTTCTCGCGAAAGCTCGGTGGGCTGCGAGACCGCGTCACGATGGGCAAATAGGACATTCCGATGCCCCTCCGGGAAGGAATATTCAAATCCATAAAGGGGAATCGGCGCACCATCGACATGGGCTCGATCAGCCACGTCCATGGAAAATAACCAGGCAGCCTGGCTCATGTGCTGGAAATGATCCGTCACCGCCACAAAGTCTAATTCACCCGGACCTTGGGCATATCGATATTGATCTAACACGCTGCCGTCGGTGTTGGATGCGCAGCGAGAAAGATCGCTATGCCGATGGAGGTCCCCCCACAATAATTGGTACTTCGCATCACCTGCCGCCGAAGTGCCTTCATTACGGTCAGCCTTTGCGAGGGGCACGGAATGAACTTCCCATGGAGTCAAGTCTGGAGTGGCATCGACTGGCTTGTGATCGACGGGTGCTCGCTCTATATGGGCAAGCAACAACTGGGGAGAATCCATAAAGGACTTCGACCAACTCCGGGTTTTGCCAAAGTTTTGCAGTCGATAGTCCGAAGTCCAGGCACCCCATAGGCCACCGTGCTCTGAGGGCAACACAGCCAAGGTAGCGTGGCTATGGCTATCGCTCTGAGGCAAGGAAACGGGTTGACTCCACTCGCTTCCTTGGAGGTAGATAGCACGAAGCAGCCATGCATTCCTGCGATTGGCATTGACCCGACTATTCTTAAAGCCAACAACCACTCGATAAAACAGCCACACCGTTCCATCGCCATCGATTGCCAACTGTGGCGATTCTACGAACTCTTCCAGAGGTTCGTGGTTCTCCACCGAGTTCGCCGTAAGTTGCCTTTGACTGGGGAGACTAACTTCATGCCAACCTTTGGCATCACGCATCACTAAGCGCAATTTCCGGGAATCATGCAATCCACCGGCGCTGCCCCATGTGGCATCGGCTTCATCCCAAGCGATCCAGATACGATCCTGAGAGTCCACAGCAATTGTGGCGTGTGCCTCCATCGCCGAGGAGAGACTAAGTCGGTGCTCAACCTTTTGTTCTGGGTCCAGATAGACAACTTCAAAATCCCCATTCCGGTACCGATCAAAAACGAGGTGAGGCTTTCCTTCGGAATCGAAGGATTGGGAGGGAGCCCATCCTAAAAATTTACCGGAGGCACCTACAAGGACTCCATTTTTAGAGCTCGTCACAGAGCTCTTCTGTCTTGCATCCTTTCCCCTGGGATTAAGCTGAATCACTCCCTTTGCCCAGAACGAACCTTCGTCGTGAAAGGGATCGGCGCGCTCCCATTTTCCTTGGTGATAATCCAATCCCTGGTGACCTTTAGAATCGGTCCAACGTAAGTTTGGACCCGGCATCAGCAGCGCCGGTTCTCGCGCCCCTGCTCCCACTTCCTGGGGAAGCTCAATCAGAGTTACCGAAGCCTGGTGCTTGGAATCATCCGAACTAGCCGCACTGAGAATACCCAAAGTCCATGCCAAAACGTAAGCACCAATGAAGCGGGAATTCATGGAATGATCAGTAAAATCAAGCGGGAACCAAGGCGAGCAAACTTACTGCACCGATTGGCTAATCGGACCGAGGAAGGCATTGTCTTCCCATGCGCCAGCGCCTGGACCGAGGCGAATCACCACTAAATCTTGGCTTGGCACGACGTAGATGCGCTTTTCCTCTAGACCGGCGGCATAGTAGGCATCGGCGGGGACATCGGGCATGTCTAGTGCTCCGGTGTTCAGCCACCACAGCAAACCGTAGAAGGGATTGTCGCTTTGCGAAGGACGCGTGGACACCTGAATCCAGCGCGGCGGGATGATTTGCGTGCCATCCCACTCGCCATTGCGCAAGAACAGATAACCGAACTTGGCGAACTCGCGCGCCGAGGCAAACACCGAACGATAGGTCAGCGTATTGCCGACGTTATCCGTCATCCATGTGGCCTGATGCATGCCAATCACGCTGGCCACGCGCATTTGGAAGTAGTCGCCAATCTGCATGCCACTTCGGCGCAGGAACCACTCCGACAACACCTGACAAGCCGAGTTGTTGTAGACCCAAGTGGTGCCGGGCGTGGCATCCATGCCTAGGTCCACCGCAAACTGACTTTGGTCGTTCGCAAAGCCAAGCAAGATGTAATCGGTGATGAAATCCCAGTGCAAACCGGAGTTCATGCTCAACAAATGGCGCAGGCGCACATCTTGGTGCGCGGGGTCATTCCACTCAGCAATTTCCAGGGACGCCTTCTGGTTAGGGTTGGTGTAAATCCCGTCCAGTAAAGCGGCGCCATAAAGGCCACTGGTGATGCTCTTAGACATGGAGTAACTGTCCTCGCGGTCATCTTGCGCCCAGTTTGGCGCGTACCATTCGGCGACGATGTAGCCATTGCGAATCACCAATAAGGCGTTGCTGCCCTGGCTGATGCCGTACTGGAAGGCTTGGCGCAGCTGCTGTTCATCCATGCCTTGGGCTTGGGGGGTACTGACGGTCCAGTCCACGGTAGGCCACGGCGCCGAGGCCATGCGCGTGGTGGATTGCGTCGGCGCCGCCACCAGGTCTTGCCAGTTGGCAGGTACCGAACTGGGCAGGTTGATGCCCAAGGAATCGGCCGCTTCCAATACTTGGGGGGCTAGCGGCACTTGGCGCTCTTCTGCGATTTGCAGAGGAGCCATACTGAGGAGGGTCGAGCAAATGAGGAACATGGAAGCTCCAGATTAGCACATGAGCTCTATGCCTTGCTTAATGCGGATTCCATTCCTCCCCGGACCACGGCGGAGGCATTTGCTCCTGCCCGTCCCCTTGATTGGCATAACCCAAACTGTCTAGGAGAGCACGATCCACACCAGAAAGGTTTTCTTCCGATGGCAACGGAAGGGCAAAGTGCCATTGCTGCAAAGCTTCGAGCATCTTTTTGGTCACTTCAGGAAACTCCGCGCTGCGATCTTCCAGTTCCAAGCGGTCCTGCCCTCGGGAGAATAAGGCCACCGTGGGATAAGGGTATTGCGAACCTGGAGGAGGCCCACCCGGGCTAGATCCATCCGCGCGAGGGTTATGCACCAAAGTCCAATCGCGATTGCGCAGGACATAGTATTTGTCTTTTAGGGCAGAGACGACTTGGCCGTCATCCGGAGTGATTCCCTCAATCACCCAAGGCAGGACCTCTTTCAAGCCGATGGGCCAAGGAAGGCGTTGTGCCGGCCAATCTTGGCCCAGCACTAGAACCGGCACTTGAGTAACTCCGGCGTACAAGCTCTTGGCATGCATGAAATAGCCATGCCGATCCCCCAACTCCTCGCCATGATCAGAGGCAAAAATTACCACTGCATTCTCGAGCAGAGATCCTCTCCCCGCTGCTTGATATTGCTCTTCGAGGCCAAGCAAAAGCCGTTGCACCTCTTCTTGAACCGCCAGGATTTCCTCGTCGTATAGCCCCTTGAGGTGCGACTCCACGTGAGGGGTCAATTGCTTGGGATCTTGATGCAGAGCAAACAGCGTTTCATTGGTCCCAGGAGGTCCATCACTCGTCGAGTAGCGACCCAAATGTTTGGCGGGAGGAGCATAGGGCTGATGCGGCGCCATGTAATGAGCCCAAAGCAGAAGTGGCTCTTGGTCATCGAGCTTGGAGGCTGCCTGCTCCAGAAGGTAATCCGTCAACGCCGCCTCTTCGGTGTCGGGAAAGGCAAGGTACTCCTTAAACCCGCGATTGATTCCGGAACCAATGCGCAAAATGCCGTTCGCCACTGCGCCAACACCGTGCCATCCTTGGCGCCGTAATTTCATGACGTAGGTCAGGCCGGTCACTTTAGAGCGGTTACTTAGCGCCCCATGTTCGAGGGGTTCTAATCCGGTCCAGAAGCTCGCCAGAGAAGGCAAGGTCACACCGACGTGGGCTTGCGCATCTTCGAGCAGAGTTCCTTGCTGCGCCATCCAGGCCAAACTCCAAGGATCACTGGCCTCTCCTGCTAGTGGACGCTCACCACCGTAGAAAGGCAGGCGATCGGCGCGCAGGGTATCCACCGTCACCACAATCAAATCACGACTCGACTCCATGACCGAGGGTGGAGTCGGCCAGTCAGCGTCGGTCGTGAAAGCATTCGGCTCCTCGCGGCTACAACTTGCCGCAAGCAAGCACAACGCGAGGCGAAAAAGACCTTGCTTCATGGCCGACTAGGCCAACGCTTCGAGCAAAGCCGAGCAAATGATGCCAGCAAAGGTGCCCAGAACATAACCGCCGACCGCCAACAACACACCGACTGGCGCCAAGGCTGGGTGGAAGGCGCTCGCCACAATCGGGGCCGAGGCAGCTCCGCCGATGTTGGCTTTGGAGCCCACCGCGACGAAGAAGATCGGGGCCTTGAGGATACGGCGCATGCCGAGCAGGATCATGGCGTGCATGAACATCCACATCGCGCCGATGACGACGTAGCCGGTGTTCTCCGGCTTCATGATTTCGGAGAACTCTGCCTTGGCGCCAATCGTGGTCACCAATAGGTAGAGGAACACCGAACCCACTTTGCTAGCACCCACCCCATCGAGACGGCGCAGCGGAGTAAAGCTCAGGGCAAGGCCGAACATCGAGACTAAGACCACCACCCAGGTGAAGCCCTTAATGAAACTGCCCACGGGCGGCAAAATGCCTGCCAGATTGGTCGCAATGACCGCGCCACCGATGCCTAAGGCACAAATCAACAATAAGCTGCCTAAGTCCGTCGGTCGCGAGACTTCGGCTTCGTAGGCGGCCACTTTTTCGCGAACGCGATCGAGGCTAGTGCGGTCGGCGCCAATGGCTTCGTCGGCGTGTTTTTCGCGACCGGCGAACCACAGCAAGAAGGCCATCCACACGTTGGCAACCGCAACGTCGACCACAATCATGATCGACATGATGCTGTCACTCGCCCCCGCGTGTTCCTTGAGCGCAATCATGTTGGCGCCACCGCCAATCCAGGAACCGGCCAAGGCACTTAAACCGCGCCATGCTTCATCCCATTGGTCTTCGGGCAACAAGCCCTTTCCGATGGCAAAGGCAATCGGGCCAGAGATGACAATGGCCCCTGTCGCGGTCAAGAACAAGACGACCGCGTTTCGCCCTAAGCCAAGAATGGCTTTGACGTCGACCGCCAAGGTGAGCAGCAACAAACTCGCCGGCAACAACCATGTTTTCACATAGGTGTAGAGCACGAAATCCCCCGCCACCGGGATGAGCCCGGTATTCGACAAAATCGTGGGTACGAAATAGGCGAACACCAGCAGCGGCACCACGCGGAAAATCGATTGGTAGCGCGGGTGGGCGTTGAGCCAAAACAAGAGGCCCAGGAAACCCAGCAAGACCGCCAAGACTTCCATCGGCCCTTCAATCAGGGGCGCGGTGGGAATCTTTTCGGCGACGTCTTGCGGTAGCAGCATGGAGCCAGTCTAGTTTTGCGGGAAGTCTGGTGGCGGCGGCATGGTCGCCGAAGCGCCACCCGGTGCAGAGGCTGCTCCCGGCTGTTGCGCGACCTCATGGTGCGCCAGGACATGAGCAGGCCATTCCAGCGGCACCCCATTCAGGATCAAGCGGAAGGTGTAGTTGCCGAACTCCTCAAAGGGCATTCCGGCGAGGCGCACCACCGCGCGCGCTTTGGATTCGCGCGTGGCCAACTGCACTGGCGGCAGCTTCATGTTGACGGCTTTTCCGCTGGGCGCTTCGACTTGAATGCCGACCTCGTATTGACCTTCGCCATCACATAGGCCGATGGCTACCGAAAACACAGGAAGACGCCCAGGCAACTCTGCCGAAGCCAAAGTGTCGAACAAACCGATGAGGCACAACTTGCCTTGTTCATCGCGAAAGGCGTGGTCGCACACGTGCAACCACTCCAAGGTGGGAAGAGGATTGGTCATGAGGGTGGTCAGGATTCCTGACGTCGATGAACTACGGCACAGCTCGCTTGATCGGCGGGCAGAATGAGGATGTCCGCAAGATTGACGTGCGCGGGTCGCGAAGCCACCCACAGCACAGTGTCGGCGATGTCTTCGCCGCTCAGTGGAGTCATGCCGGTGTAGGTGGCATCGGCGCGTTGTTGATCGCCATGGAAGCGGACGCGACTGAATTCGGTGTCAACCAAACCGGGGTCGACCGAACTCACTTTGACACCGGTGCCATTGAGGTCGATGCGCATGCCTTTGGTCAGGGCATCGACGGCATGCTTCGACGCGCAGTACACCGCGCCATTGGGATAGACCTCCCAACCGGCAATCGAGCCGATGTTGATCACATGCCCGGAACCGCGCTCGACCATACCCGGCAGCAGCGTGCGGCTAATCCACAGCAAGCCCTTGACGTTGGTGTCGATCATTTCCTCCCAGTCCTGATGACTCCCCTCATGCAAAGGCTCGAGCCCGCGCGAAAGGCCGGCATTGTTGACCAAGATATCGGGGACCGCCCATTCCGGAGGCAAGGCGGCAAGCGCCTCCTCCACCGCGGTGCGGTGACGCACGTCGAGCGCAAAGGCCAGAACTTCCGTGCCATGTTGCTCGCGCAAGGTGGCCGCCAGCTCGCGCAGGCGCTCCTCGCGGCGGGCGCAGAGCAGAAGGCGGGCTCCTGCCTGGGCGAAGGCACGGGCACATGCCTCGCCGATGCCAGAAGAGGCGCCAGTGACGAATACCGTTTTTCCAGACAAGCTCATGCGGGGACCTCGCGGGCTGACGCGACGTGGCGCAGAGGATAACCTGTCCTCATGTCTCCTACCCTAAGCCGTCGAGATTTCCTTCGCCTCACTGCCGCCGGTTCGGCTGCCGCCTCGGTCACCGTGGCCTGCCAAATGCCCTCGGCACAGACCACCACCTTGAAGCCAGGCATGCGCCTGCGCCACGCCGCGGTAGGCGTCGGTGGCATGGGTGGCTCGGACTTGGGACAAATTGCTTCCCATCCCGATGTCGACATCGTCGCCTTGTGCGACGTCGATGCCGGACGCCTGGCCGAAGCTGCCAAGAAGTATCCGAAGGCGCGCACCTTCAGCAGCTGGAGAGCCATGTTCGAAGCCATGGCGGAAGAGATTGATAGCGTGCATGTCACGATTCCCGATCACAACCATGCCATTGTTGCGGCTTGGGCGATGGCCATGGGCATGCATGTCTACTGCCAAAAGCCACTCACGCACGATGTGTGGGAAGCGCGCATGCTGCAACGCGCGGCGCATCATCATGGCGCGGTCACGCAAATGGGCATCCAGAACCATTCCGGCGCCAACTACTTGAGCGCTTTGAATTACTTCGACAATGCTCCCTTCCCAGCCGTTTCCGAAGTGCATGTTTGGACCGACCGCCCTGCCGGATGGTGGCCACAAAACGTGGAGATGCCCGAAGGGGAAGATGAAGTCCCCGAAGGCTTGGATTGGAATCAGTGGTTGGGCACTGCACCGGATCGCCCCTATGTCAAAGGCGCCTACCACGCCTTTGTTTGGCGCGGACGCAAGGCCTTCGGCACCGGCGCACAGGGCGACATGGCCTGCCACCTGATGGACCCAGCGCTTTGGTTCTTGGGCATCACGGCCCCGACCTCGGTGCAATCCCTCGGCCCGAAACCAACCGCCGACAGCTTTCCGTTGTGGTCGGAAATCCGCTACCAGTTCCCCGCCAGCGCACGCACCCATGCAGATGGCGTGAAGGTGGTGTGGTACGACGGCAAGCGTTTGCCTCAAGACAACTTCGATGCCTTCGGCGTAGAGAAACCATACGCAAACGCATCTTTCTTCATTAGCGGCGACGAAGCCCTCCTGGTCAGCCCCTACGAGCCCTGCCGCCTGTTCCGTCGCGGCGAAGGCGAGCAAGAATTCACGCCGCCCAAGGTCGATGGCGTGCACCATTGGCATCAATATGTCGACGCATGCTTCGGTCGCGACCAGTGCACAGCCAATTTCGATTATGCCGCGCCGCTTTCCGAGGTCGCTCTGCTCGGCAACATTGCCATGGAATACCCTGAGGAAACCCTGAAATGGGATGCGGAGAAGCTCAGCTTCCCAAGCCATCCCGATGCCGATGCTTGGCTCAAGCGCCGCTACCGCAACAAGTGGAATCTGCCACTCGGGTCTTAGCATTCCTGTCCAAACTTGCGTTTTTTTCGGCGCACTAGCAAAGTTGCGCTAAACTTTGCCTTCCCGTGCCCCTCACAACACGAGTAATCCATGAGCGTTGAACGTCAAGACTGGTCGGAAGATCAGTACCAATCTACTCTGAATCGCCTTAGAAACGATTACCCCGGCTATACAGATAATGAACTGTATGCCATTTGGTGTCGTGACTTCGGTCTCATTCCTGTCGATCATGAAGGCAAAGTCATGATGGATCAATGGCAAGCCCACGCGACCCATGACGGACGTCATGTCGCAGAAGGTGGCTTTCGCGTTTCTCGCCCCCTATATGGGCGTGCGCGCAAAGCTAAAAAGGGCAGCGCCAAGCCTGCGGTGATTCGCCGCAAGAAAGCGGAAATCGAAGCTGCGCGCGCCATGCCAGGCTCGCCTAGCCGAGGTGGCCCCAGCGAACGCGCACTCTCCCTTGCCGTTCGCTATGACCAAGCCGCCGATTTACTCCACCGCATTCGCCCGCACTATCACGAAATGGTGCGTTCGAAGATGCAGTTGGCCGACTACGGCCCCGCGATTCTGTCGGAGTTAGCGAAGAGCGATTTCGAAGCAGCGGAAATGCTGCGCGAACTCGGTCTCGTCAACAGCGAATCCTACAGCGGGTAATCCATCGCGCGCGACGCGCGCTTGGCATCGAGTGCATCAAGGAATGCAGGGACCTCCATAGTCTTCTGCTCCTTGACGCCGTGAATGCGCACATTGACTTCGCCGTTTTCTGCCTCACGCCCGCCGATGACGGCCATGTACGGGATCTTCTCCATTTCGGCTTCGCGCACGCGCTTGCGCAGCGGGCCATCGGAAAGAAGAACAGCGCGGTAACCGCGAGCTTCGAGCTGCGTCTGCAACTTCTTCGCAGCATCTTCTTGCTCTTCGGTGATGGGCAAGACAGCTGCCGCCGTCGGGCACAACCACAGCGGGAACCAAGCCGCGAAGTGCTCAATCAAGCCGCCCACGAAACGCTCCATCGAGCCAAAGATGGCGCGGTGCACCATGACCGGGCGCTTAAGGGCGTTGTCGCGGTCATTGAACTGGATGTCAAAGCGCTCAGGAAGGTTGAAGTCGACCTGAACCGTAGGCCCTTGCCACTCACGGCCAAGTGCGTCTTTGATTTTGAAGTCAATCTTCGGGCCGTAGAACACGCCACCACCAGGATCATCTTCCAAGGGCAATCGGCGACGTTCTGCAGCAGCCTTCAAAGCTTCCATGGCATGCTCCCATACCTCGTCGGTGCCGAGAGATTTCTCTGGGCGGGTGGCGAGGTACGCGGTGTACTCGTAGCCGAAGGTGGACAGAATGGTGTGCACCAAGTCGAGGACATGGACAATTTCATCGGCCAGTTGTTCCGGCGTGCAGAAAATGTGGGCATCGTCTTGGGTGAAACCACGCACGCGCAACATGCCGTGCAAAGTGCCAGACGGCTCGTAACGATACACCGTGCCCAATTCGGCGAAGCGTCGCGGCAAATCGCGATAGCTATGGCGCACCGAGTTGAAGATGGTGACGTGGCCTGGACAGTTCATCGGCTTGACCCGGTGCGGGTGGCCATCGACGTCCATCGGCGCCCAAATCATTTCCGAGTAGTTCTGCAAGTGCCCCGACTGGCGGAACACCGGTTCGCCGGCAACGTGCGGGGTGTACACCGGCCAGTAGTCGCGCTCTTCGTGCAACTCCCACCACCACTCTTCGAGTTTGCGGCGGACGTGACCAAGCTTCGGATGCCAGAACACGAGGCCTGCGCCAAAGTCTGGGTTCAGACTGAACAAGTCGAGTTCGCGACCGAGCTTGCGGTGATCGCGTTGGGCGACCTCGTCGAGGTACTGTTGGTACTTCTTGAGATCCTTCTTCGACCACCAAGCGGTGCCATAGATGCGTTGCAACATGGCTTTGTCGGAATCGCCGCGCCAATAGGCTCCAGCCACCGACAATAACTTGAAGGCATCGCGCTTGACCTGCTTGGCGCTTTCTACGTGCGGGCCGGCGCAAAGATCTGCCCAGGTGCCGTGGCTGTAGAAACTGATTTCTTCGTCGGCGTCTAGATCGTCGAGCAACTCGACTTTGTAATCCTGGCCTTCCTTTTGAAGACGCTGCTCTGCTTCTTCCCGAGTCATGACCGACTTTTCAAAGTCGCCCGCTTCGGACAGAATCTTGCGCATTTCGTCTTCGATGGCCGGTAAATCCTCGTCTGTGAGGGGCCGCGGGAGCTCAAAGTCGTAGTAGAAGCCGTGCTCAATCGGCGGGCCGATGGCGACTTTTGCTTCCGGGAAAATCCGCAAGACTGCGTCGGCCATGATGTGACTCACGGAGTGCCGAAGTGCCTCGAGCGGGACGGGACCGTTCTGGGGTTCGAAGGGAAGGCTCATGTTAGCTCGGGACGGCCATACCTGGGCCGTACGAGAGGGGCATTCTACCGCTGCGGAAAGCCCTCCTAGGCGTTAGTTCCTGTGATAAACTCAAAGACCCCCATGTTGGCCTTCCTTCCCCTCATATTGACCGGGGCCACCCTCCATGCCCCCCACGACTCCACGCACAGCATTGCGGCGGCGGCGTTACCCGGTGGCGGCGAAATGCAGGTGGTGGTCGGCCTTGCGCAAAAGCCCCTGGTTTCCCTAGACCGTGGGCTCACCTGGGAAGTCGCTCAAGGCGATGGGCTGCAGACGGAAAGTTGCTTCGTGGTCGAATATCACCCCGAATTCCCCGGCTCGGGATCTGGCATGTTTTTCATTGGCACGCGCACAGGCGTGTGGAGTTATGACCCCATCACCCGCCTCGGCGAACGCGTGGACAATGGCATCGGCGGCGCACCGCGCTGGTTCGTCGATCTGGATTGCCCATCGAGCGGCACAGGGCCTGTCGTTGGCCTGACCACAGACGGCGATGTCTACTCGCTAGATGCCGTCACCATGACCTGGAATCTGATGATGACCGCCGGCAACTTGTTTGGTAAGCGTGGCGCTCTTGCGGTTTCCCCTACCTTTAAACCTGGCAGCGTGAACCCTGAAGATGGCGACATCTTGGTTTCGGCCAGTGGCCAACTGTGGAGCAGCACAGATGGTGGCCTAACTTGGGCCGTCTCCAGTCAGTTCAATACGGTCGCCACGCAGCCGGAAGATTGGCTCGTGACCAGCATTGAATTCTCCACGGATTATGCCAACGACAACACCATTGTTCTTGGTCGCGGTGCTGGAGCACCGGGCGGATCCGCCACAGTCGACCTCGGCGAGATTTGGCATAGCGTAGATTCCGGCGCCAACTTTCAGCGCGTGCTGGAAATCGACACCATGGTCAGTAGTTTGGAATCGGCTCCCATCGGCCCTTCTGGCCAGGCCTATTGGTTCGCCGCGGGCCGGCAGTATCCCAGCGTGCAAGGCTATGTTGGTGAGGGCATTCTGCGCAGCAACGATGGCGGCTTAACTTGGGATAGTGGCGACACCTTCCAGGATTTCCTGCTCGAGGATGGCCCCGGCAAAGTCACTGGCTCCGCCGAAATGTTCTATGAACAGGATTTGCGCATCATGCCGGACTACGCCACGACCGGCCGCATCAGTTATGTGCGCCAAGAGGGGATGTGGCAAAGCGATGATGAAGGCGGCCATTGGTGGCAGGTCGACGCCATTGCCCCAATCCGCTTCCGCGATGCCGAATCGGCCATCGGACCGCGCGGAGAGAAGCTGGTGTTTGGCGCGGGTTACGGCACAGGCGCAGTGCGCTTCGATCGCACACGAGATCGCGCAACTCCCCTTCCCGAGCGAACACCGATGACCTACAACAAACGGATCGCGGTTTCGCCGAACTTTTTCAAGGATGGGCAGCTCGCTCTTGCCGGAAATGTATTGCTGTGGAATTGGCAAGACCCGCAGGTACTCCCCGCCAATGCCGATGACGTCACCGGCTGGCATTTCCCGGCAATGGCCAACCCCTTGACCGGGCGCAATATGAGTGGCTATCCACGCGGGGTGCGCTACTCGCCACACTTTGATTCCACCGGCACCACACCCGGCTTTGACCGCACCTTGTTCTGGTTTACTGCCGAGGGTGAAGCGCGCCGCTCCGAAGACAACCTGACCACGGGAGAAGCACTTCCTCTGGAGCAATCGGGTGCGACCACGCAACCGATTCACACCATGGCGATTGCGCCGACCTATCAGGCCAACGGCACGCGCACCGACGCTTATGCCGGTAGCTCGAACGGCTACCTTTACCGCCTAGATAACGAACGTTGGACTGAGCTGGCGTCTTACAGCACCGACCTGCGCAAGATTGAGATCTCTCCAACCTGGGAGCGTCCGCTGAATCCGGAGCTCTTCATCATCCTCAAGAAGGCGCCCTTTGTATTGCGCATTGAAGATGCACCGGGCAACATCATCGAGGAATCTCTGCGTTACAACTTGCGCGAGTTAGAGCCCACTGGGTTGGCGCTGCACCCGGACTTTGCGAACCATCGGGTGGTGTACATCAGCACTTACTCTTCTGGCATTTACCGGATTGACCTGAACGACGCCCAGCCAACCTGGACCCTAGTGGGCACTGGCTTGCCTTCCTACGAGTGCAACGACGTCACGCTGAGTGCGGACTTCGCGAATGACGGCCTTCTGTATGCCTCGACCTCGCACGGTATCTGGGAAGCAGAGGACAGTGCACTTTCGGTTTGGCAAGACTTGACCACGCGCTGGACCATCGACAACACCGATGAGGCGGTGCGGCTTCTTTCGCCGCTAAACCCCTTGAACTCGGCCCCTACCCACACTTGGCCGTGGCAGCCGATGCGCGATTACCAGCTCCCAGATGGGATTGACATCTTGGGCGTCGATGTGCGCATCTCACACTTTGATCAAGACGTCGCCAAGGTTTTCGTTTCGGAAATCCAAAGCGCCGACCTCTTGACCTTCTCCGGTCCTGGCATGGGCACGTGGTTGTTTGAGGCGATTGAAGTGGACTCTGGCCTCGTCGTCGCCAGTACCACGGCATCAATGAATCAGCCCGGATTTGGTGCGGCCAAGGTATCGCTCCAGTTCCCCGGAGCATCCGGCATGATCGAGCTGCGCGCGACCTCGCAAATCCAAAGCGGGGAAACGCTCCTGCTCGACGGCTTCGACGTCTCGCGCTAAAAGGCGCCAAGCACGACCTGCAGTTCGCGCTCGAGCTGAACGCCACTCGCTGCCAACACCGCTGCTTCCATCTGTTCCATTAGGTTGCGCACATCGTGTGCGGTAGCGCCACCTAAATTGACAATGAAGTTGGCATGCAGTGGGGAAACTTCGGCTTGACCACAACGCGTGCCTTTCATGCCTGCTTGGTCCAGTAAGCGCCCGGCGGAATCATTCGCAGGGTTCTTAAAGGCGCATCCGGCCGACGCCAAGCGCACCGGTTGACTTTGGTTTTTGCGCCGCAGGAGATCGTCTTGCGCATCTTTCACCACCTGCTTGGTGGATTCCTCCAAGCGCAATAAGACTTCTAGGACCACGGCTCCCTGAAGATTGCCATCGCGATAACGCGGCTGGCAATCGGCGCCAGCGTGGGCTTCGATTTTGAGTCCTTCCCGCGGGCCAGGCACCCAGTAAGTGACTTCTTCGACTTGATCCCATATGCCCCAATCGGCGGCTCCGGCGTTCATGGCCAAGGCGCCACCGACATGACCGGGCACACCCACCAACTGATGGACACCCGAGAGCCCAAGCTCCATCGCGGAACGCACTAGCGCGGGCAGAGTGACTCCGGGCCAAGCGCGCAGGCCTGGTTCATCGCGAAACAGCCGACGCATGCCACCAGTGTGGACTACCGCACCGCGAAGACCTTCATCTGGGAACAAGGTATTGGCACCACCGCCGAGCATGCGGAATGGAGTGCCGTCGGCCTCGAGTGCGGTTAGCAAGTCCGCCAACTGCTCGGGCTTTTGCGGCTCGAAGAAAAACTCGGCCGGCCCCCCAATGCCCAGGGTGGTAAAGGGCGCCAAAGGCACCTCTCGCCGCAAGGGCGCGAGATCAGCGTAATTCGCGGAGGAAGGCATCGACATCACCAGCTCCAAGGGCGAGAAGAACATCGTCTTCCTGCAACCAAGAGCCCAATAGAGTACGGCCTTCGGCGAATTCACGCACGGTGGCCAAGGGCCGGTCGGGCTGGCGCGCTTGCAGTTCCGGAACTAGTTCTTCCACGCTGGCGCGCAGCTCCTCTGGGTCACGTGCGCGGTAAATTTCTAGCAACAGAAGGGCGTCGGCGCGATCCAGAGAAGGGGCGAACAACTCGCGGTAGGCATGGAATCGCTGGGCTTGGTGCGGCTGAAACAGCACCACGATGCGCCGCCCCGGCCATTGTTCTTGCGCGGCCTGCAAGGTTGCCGCCACTTCGACCGGATGATGCGCATAATCGCTGACCAAGGTCACCCCCGCTGGCGAATCCAAGGTGCCGATGGTTTCCAGCCGGCGCGCTGCACCGCGGAAGGTGGCGAGGGCATGCAAAATTTGCGTTTCCTCTAAACCTTGGGCTTGCAACACGGCAGCGACCAAGGCTCCGTTTTGCCGGTTGTGCGCTCCGGCTAACCCGACTTCCACGTCGGGGCGCAATTCCGGGCAGGGCAACCAACGCGCCTTGGTGGTGCTGGCAAAGTTGCTGGACTCGGGGCCAGCAAAGATTTGTCCATGGGGAGACACCTGAGCAAAGAAGGCGGCGAAGGCTTCTTCGACTTCGGGCAGACCACCTGGATAGGTGTCTGGGTGCTCGGCGTCGATGTTGGTCAGAGCCACATCTGTCGGATGCAGGTGGTGAAAACTCCGCGCATACTCACAGGACTCCACCACTAAGGGCAGCGAGGGATCACCCCAGCGCGACGAGGCCGGAAGTTGTGGCACCTCGGCGCCGACCAACCAACCAACATCGATGCCTGCTTCGCGCAAGCCATAGGCAATCCACGCCGAGCAAGTGGTTTTGCCATGCGATCCCGCAACGGCCAGAACTGGGCGGAGTTGACTCAACTCCCCCAACATTTCGGCGTAGAGCGCAGAACGAGCACCGTTGGCGATCGCTGCCTGAACATGGCTCTCGGCCTCGGGGACTGCAGCGGAGCGCACGACCCAAGAAGCTTGCGGCGGTTCGCCAGGAGGCAGGGCGCGGAGACCGGCGGCGAGCAGCGGGTCATCTTCGGCAAAAGGCCGGGCATCTTGGCCGTAAACGGTCCAGCCAGCTTCCAAAAACAGGCGTGCCAGGCCGCGCATGCCACAACCGCCTGCACCGACCAACACCAGACTGCGGCCGGCCGGGCCGGCGAGCGCGTCTAGCGAAGGGGTCGTGGCGTGAGTCGCGGCAAGGGTGCGAGTCATGCCCCCTACTCTACGCGTTGACGCCACCGATTTCCTCTAGCAACTGCACCGCCTTGGCGCGGCCATCGAGTGGACCTGCTTGGCGCAGGGCATCGGCCATTTCCGCGCGGCAGGTGGAGTCCTCGAGACAGGTCAAAAGCACCTTCCTTGCCTCGTCGTCCCAGTGCTCGTGACAGCAAATGCCGGGCGCCAGGGCACGCGCATTCCATTCTTGCTGACGGTCCTTGTGATAGGGATAGGGCAGAACCATGGCGGGAAGAGCTCGTAGCCACAATTCCCCGAGCGTGCTGGCACCACCACGACTCAGCACGAAATCGGCAGCGGTGTAGGCAAGCCCCATTTCCGCACAGTGCTCCAAGATCACGCAATCTTCGCTGAGGTCCTCGGCAAAGGCGCTGGCCTTGCCTGGGCCGCACAGGAGCAATAGCTGCCAGCCACGCTGACGAAGCTCCGGCAGTAAGGATTGCGCAGCCAGGTTGACGTCGCGCGCGCCTTGACTGCCACCAAGAGCTAACAAGACAGGACGATCTGGATGCAAGCCAAAATGTTGGCGGGCCTGGCGCTTGGCTCGAGCGCCATTGTCTTCGGACGCGGTGCTGGGGCCATCCAGGTTTTGTCGCGGCAGTGGACCCACTTGCTGGCCGCGCCGGATCTTGCCTGCGGTATCGGCGTACATGGTCAGAGTGAGCGCAGCAAAACCTTGCATCCAGCGCACACTTTTGCCGACGACATAGTTTCCTTCGAGCAATACCAGCGGCGCCCCAGGAACGGCCAAGGAGGCGGCACTGGCGGCTCCGCCGAGCGCCACGGTGACATGCGGGCGAAAGCGTGCGGCATGGCGTCGGGCGCGGCCCATGGCCCCAAGCAGTGCAATCGGTTTGGGCCAGCGCGATTGATCGATACGCAAACTCTCGGTGGCGCGTTCGCTACCTACGTAATCCTGTTCGACTTCCCGTCCGCCCAGCAGGAACAAGGTCTCATGCCCAGCCTGTTCTAAGGCTTCGGCCAAACCTAACGCTGGCGTGAGGTGACCGCCGGTGCCGCCGCCAACAAAAAGAACGCGCATGGTCGACGCTACTAGTTTCCGCGCGACGGGATAGTCAGCTCTTGGCCTGCGTAAATCTGATTGGCGTTTTGCAATCCGTTGGCGCGCAGAATCCGTTCCGTTTCTTGCGCAGAGCCATAGAACTGTTTGGCGATACGACCGAGGACATCGCCGCGTTGCACGACGTAAACCGTGGCTTCTCCAGCGCTCAACGAACCGCTCTGAGAAGAATCTTCGAAACTCGCGGCAACGGCTTCGCGTGGAGGCAGAAACAGCTTCTGGCCCACTCGAAGATCTTGATCACTCTCCATGCCATTGAGCTTGAGGATTTCACGCCAACGACTGGAATCCCCCAGCTCGCGCTTGGCAATGCGACTCAAAACTTCGTTCTGACGCACACGAATCGAACGATAACCCGCTTCGGCCAGGTTCACCTCGGTGCCGGGGCCAGGCGCTCTCTCGCCGCCTCCAGGAGGAACCGGCGCAATGGGAGAGACCTCTCCGCCAGCTTCGCGACCGGCCAAGTCTTGCAGGGGATTCTTCGCCGGCGGCGCGGTGAAACGATGCGGCTGAATCATTTGTCGGCGGTCTGGTGGCAACAAGCGAATCGCCGTCAAATCCTCGGTTTCGAGCACAATCGTAGCCGGTTGGGCATCGGCAGGTCGCGCCTTGCCACCGCCTAGATAAGCGCCAATCACGGCGACCACAAGCAGTAACAAGAAGGCGAGAAGAGCAGTTTTCTGGATGCGAGTCATGCGAACAATTCGGTGACTGGGGGTGCCGCGCGACGTTCCTCCGCTGCGGCTTTCAAAGCAATGCCAA
>Ga0316208_1001362_pt1 | contig 23184 bp, 21 predicted proteins | sample 3monopyrite_MG_FD_204944 | JGI IMG/M metagenome (GOLD analysis project Ga0316208, IMG submission 204944) | Microbial mat bacterial communities from mineral coupon in-situ incubated in ocean water Damariscotta River, Maine, United States -... | ecosystem: Environmental > Aquatic > Marine >... | reverse complement strand
TAGCAATAATTTCATAAGGAAGCAACTTTAATAGCTGTTTGATGATAGGCTGTCCGCTAAAGTTTGTACTTTTATTCATATCTAGTTTTGTCGTAAAAACAAGATATAAAGTAAAGCGGGAAATCCATAGTTGGATTTCCCGCTTTTAAAAAAGTTTATCGGACACTAGTGCTTTTAGATATTAAAAAAAGTGATATTCAAGCATATATTATGATTAGATTAAACGTTTCTGATGAAAATTATGATTCAGTTTTAAACTTTATATCAGAATATGGAGTGTTGTTTGCTTTTGATAAAAGATTTGTAATGCATTTTCATCCAATATTTGGGATGGATAATCTTAAATTATCAAACCTTACCGAGAAAGTTTCTAATTTAAAAGATGTTGCAGCTGAATATGGTCTTGTTTCTGATAATGCATATGAAGAAGGAGTTTGTTATGCTTCAAAAGCTAATAATTATGTTATTCGAGCAAATGGAAAATTGCAAAAATGTACGGTAGCTTTGAATGATGAAATTAATAATATTGGACGAATTACTCCCGAAGGCGAGATGATTATTGATGAAGCTAAATTAAATAAATGGATACATGCAGAAGACAAAGGATGCCCTTTACAGTCATTAAAAATGGAAAAACTTGCAGTTCCCTACGAAAATGCCGGAAAATATGTATAACACTATTCTTTCTATCACTTTCACAATTTACTTATTCTCAAAATTATAGTTTACAAGAAAGAATTGTAGATTTAAGTTACCTATGGGAAGTTGCAAGAAACAATTTCCCCTTTTTTGAGTCTAAGGATGATATTCTATACTGGGATTCTCTTTATCAAGAATTTTTAATAAAAGAAATCAACTCTAATAATGATGGATATGCTTATTATCAACGATTAAATTTGTTTTATTCTTTGCTTAATGAAGCACATGCTGATATACAGCCGCCGAAAGATATTCAAGATAAAATAAACTATCCCAAGCTACATTTAAAGGATTTTGATAGAAAAATATTTGTAGTGAATTCTTCTAAACGATATGTTGATAAGATACCTATTGGATCGGAAATTTTATCAATTAACAGTATTGATATAAGGCAATTTTTGAAAGATAGCATTTTCCCATTTATTTCTGCTTCTACACCACAACAATTATGGAACAAAGGAGTATATAGAGCATTATTTGGAAAAAAAGGAACAAATATTACAGTCCAGATCAATACACCTGCAGGAGTTAGGAGAAAAGTAATTGTTAAACGCGCAATTGACTCGACGGACGCAGTTAGTCCGGTTAAACCATGGAAAGCTTTTAGTGCTAAAATGATAGATAGTGTTTCTTACATAGAGTTAAACACTTTTAACGATGAAACGATCATTGGAAAAGTAGATAGTTTTCTAAGCAATAATAATCCAAAAGGATTAATACTTGATATCAGAGAAAATGGAGGAGGAAGTAGCAATATTGGTCTAGAAATAATTAAACGTTTAACAAGAAGCGATATCCCTGAACTTCATTGGAAGTCAAAAATGAATATTTCTTTATTTAAAAATTATATTTCAATAAACAGGAATAGTATTTCAGATTTCAAATATGACGGTTGGTATAATTGGAAATTAGATACAATACTTAAGGACACAATATTAAATGATTTCAAAGGACATATTTATGAAGGACCATTAATAGTTTTAACAAGTTCTTCTACAGTTTCAGCGGCAGAAGACTTCTTAGTATACCTAGATCAAGTAAGAGCATATACTCAAATTGGACAAATTACCGCTGGTTCTACAGGAGAAAGTTTATATGTAAATTTAACAACAGGTGGAAAGGCTCGTGTTCCATCAGTTCATGTTACAACTCCAAATGACGTGGAGTATGTAAGGAAAGGGATAAAACCTGATATCGAAATTTATCCATCTGTTGAAGAATATATAAATAAAAATGATCCTGTTCTGATAAAAGCTCTTAAGATTCTAAAGTGAATTTAGTATTTATTGGTATAACCAAATTTTTTACGAATTTGATTTGAGCGCGAGCCCGAAAAAACAGCGAGCCGGCGTAGGGGTGAATTTGTGGCTACAACAAATAGCAATCGTCCTTGGATTTGTTTTTATTCCGCCCAAGCGGAATAGCGATGCGATAGCAGCGCAAGCCACAAAGAGCGCGTGGAAGCTTTGTTTTTTCTTGATTTTTTTGTTTCTTTTTTCATCAAAGGAAAAAAGAAAAATAAATAATAGGTTCAATTTAAGACTATTATTTATTCGGAATGCTCCGAAGCGATAGCTTCGTAAACAAGGCTATGACCGATTTAAAAATTAAAACAATCTCGTTTTATCAATTTTCATAGTTTAAACGCAAACTCTATCATAAATTGAAAAAAAAGCGTAGGAAAAAGCAAATGTGTTTGAAATCTTTATTGGGAGGCTTTAGCCATAGCAAAGATGAAACCGAGGAACGAAGGTTCACGAACACCCAGAATAATATGAAGTGAGTAAAACTTATTTGCTTAGCGTTAGCCCCGTGAAATAAATCCAATCCTTACATTTGATTATGTTTTACACTTATGTACTTCAAAGCGAAAAGGATGGTAAGCTTTATACAGGCTATACAAAGGATTTGGATTTAAGATTTGAGCAACACCAAAAAGGTCAGGTAGAATCAACTATGAATAGACGACCTTTCAAATTAATTTACTACGAAGCTTGTTTAGGACAGGCAGATGCATTGAAAAGAGAAAAGTATCTAAAAACACATTATGGTAAAATGTTTCTAAAGAATAGGCTCAAATCTTATTTCACCGGGTAGAGCAAGAAAAACCTCGGGGAGGCAAAAAGAAAATTAAATAAGACGGCGGTTATTTACCGGTAGGCGTAATGAGCTAGCCAAGCGAATGGAGACATAACGACTAATTATAGGACACAAGCGAACGAGATGTTCATTAGAATCATTGGGAAGGAAGTGCGAACTATTTACTTTGCTGCCGAGAGCCAAGCAAGTTGAGTTTTAGCATTTGTTGGTTTTGCTGCAAGCAAAGCTTACAAATGCTTAAATGAAACGCAGACATAATATCCATTATAGCCTGCCTGCCGAGCGGTGGCCATTACAACAGCAGGCAGGTTGACAAAAGGGGTTCTGCGTACGAGCCGTAAATCCCTTAACATAACATCTATCGTTATTAGCCTGAAGCCAAATAACTGATGTTATATTAAATTGCTACGCAATTACGGGATTTACTGCTTTTGTCCTATAATGTACTGCGTTATGTTAAATAGCACAGCTTTTTAACAATTTATTCTTTAAGGGCGTGGCACTGAGCGATAGCCGAAGTGGGAGAGAAAAAATTATTTAGACCAATCCATGGAAGTGTTGAAAATTTGCGCTTCACTTCAAGCAAATTGGCAACTCTTACATACCGCTTTTTGAGCGTAAAATAGGTAAAGCTTACTTCTACGAATATTCATTCCTGTAAATGCTCTTAATCACACCACAATTTAGCTTTACTTATTTTGAAGCTGCGTGAGGGATAGGAGCGGTTACCCCACAGCGTAGCGAGGAGTAGTAGCGGATAGCCCGACCCGACCTTGAGTTAGATAAAGCGATGGAGGAGGGGCACGCCCAAAAAAGTCTACTTTGCCTTAATCCTTGTAATATCAAAGAAGTGACATTGGTTCGCAATATATCTAACAGATAAAATTGTTTTAAGCAGAGTATAGGAGCGCAGACGGATAAATGATGTAGTTAATTGTTATTTTTATTGCTAATATAATATTGTATTTTATCAACATATTCTTTAAAAGCTATTGTTCCTTTTGAAGTTATTCTGTAATTAGATACTGGTTTATTATTTCGATATGATTTTTTCATTTCTAAATAGCCTGCTTTTTCTAATTTACGCAATTGAATACTTAGATTTCCAGCAGTTGCTCCAGTCTTATCTTTAATTAAAGTAAATTCTACCTGTTTTTTTTCAACTAAATAAGAAATAATCGCCAATCGGAGTTGTGAATGCAATAAGGGGTTGAGTGGTTTAAACATACGATAGTTTCTGTAACCAATAAAAGCTAAGAAAGATTCCTGCAATAATCAATTGATGTTTAACTAACATATTATTTTATAATTTGACTATTTATTTAGGATTAGAAGTATTTAAATATTGCACATTTTCAGTTTCATCATTGTAATAAGGACTTGAAATAATTGTTCTGTCTATTTTAAATAATGCAGAAGTATGCTTTTTGTCAAACCATGCATAGCTAAAAACTTTAATTTTGACTGAATTTTCTCCTGCTGATTGAGAAACATCTTCATAGATTTGATTAAATCGAACCAATAAAACATTTTTATAAATTCCGTTAGGTAATTTCAAAGTTCCATAAGCATTAGATACTGTTATTGATGTTCCTTTTCCCTTGTATACTTGATTATAGCTTTCATATATGCGTGTACATACACTATGTAATGAATCCCCATAAGTAAAAGGTCGTTTAATAAAGATATAGGGTTTTAAATATTCTATTTTTAATTTTTCTGGAGTAATAAATCCCCAAACTTGATTAGTTGAATCAGTTTTTTCGATAAAAATCATTGAACCATCACTATTTTTTTCAACAATATTTGCCTTTGGAAAATCTGAATTGAAAGGTGTGGATTCTGGATTAACAATAAGCTGAGTAATAGTATCTTCTATTACCCCAAGTTGACTAAAATCCCAAATTATATTCTCCCCTTTAGTTTCAAATTGCATATTGTTAGAAGAAGTAATAAAATAAGTTGTTGATTTACCAATTGAGAAATCCTCAATATTTTCTAATATAGGTTGTCCATATATAATTGAAGGTATAAAAACAAAAATAATTATAAGAGGCTTTTTCATAATCTATTCTTTAAGGCTTTTTTATTTTTCAATTCCAGATCTTCTAATGAGTATATTCTTTTATCTTATGCTTTTTTTCCAATAGCTACGCAGTATTGGACAGATCTATCTACACCATCAGCTTTAATCAAATCATTTAATATGTTATCCATAAATCCCCCAATACAAATCGCACCAAGCATTTCATATTCAGCACTGAGAATCAAATTTTGTGCAATATGACCAATTTCCATTAAGGCAAATCTATAAGCTCTTTCCTTGTATTTAAATCTTATTCTCGGCATAAAACTGGTTAACATTATAGTAACAGCTGAATTATTATATGTATCAGCTAACCCCGGCATAGAATCAGTTAATGTTTTCTTAATATTCTCATTACTGATTTTTTGTAACTGGTAAATACAATTCTCTATAGGATTAAAAAAATAGATTCCTGAATCGATACCTTGGACATTTTGTATAGCACAATAAATTTCTATTGGATACAAAGCACCTCCAGAAGGTGTAGTTCTTAATTGCCATGTTGTTCTATCTTCAAAAGTTTTAATTTCAGTTATTCCATTTGAGTAATAAAGCAAATGGGAAAGATTTTCTAAACTAATTGGCTCGGGAGAGAATTCCCGGTGAGATCTACGATTAATAATAATATCATGAAAATCTTTTTTAGGATCAATACTTTTTTTTGTTTTGGAAAGAAATATTTTTTGATACCCTTTATATTTATAATTGGGTTTTGAGATTTTATCTCGAATCTGAGCAGCTTCATTTATGTAGCCTATCCATGAATAAAGTCCTATATCAATTGATCTTAATTTCGAGTTCTCATGATATAGCTCATATAGATAATATTTTTCTTTATGCTTTTCCATCTAAGTATATTTCATTTTCATGGATATGGATGAGGATAAGGATTGATATCTGACAAAGTAGACACTTTTTTCTTATAACCCAACTCTTTCGGAATAATCCTCCAGCGATTACCACCTAAAAATGGGAATAAGTGATCCCCATCCATGATCTCAAGTTGCGGAATAATTACTCTAACTACTTTCATATTACAATTTTCCACTTCTAATGGTGTAAGATCAGTAACTAAAATTTCATATCCTTTTTTAGTGAAGATTTCAATTATTGAGTCTAATGAATAGTCAGAATTATATTTTTTTTCAAGTTCTGAAACAGGAACTTCTTCAGAGGATTTAAGAAAATCAAAAGCTTCTTCCAAATCATTAAAAGCATATAATTCCATTCTATTTTCAAACGATCTAATGTTTGTGAAATCTTTGACTATTGGAAAACTTTTCATTTCTGTTGCTTCTTTATGGTCTTTCCATTTTAATCCTTGAACTAATTCTTCTAATGTTTTTAATATAGCAACTGTTGGATTTGGATTGCATGCACCTCCAACTACACGACCAATGGAATCACCACGGCTATCAGTTAATACTCCAAAAAAAGAAGGGATTTCTAAATCTAATGTTGTATCATAAATTTCATATTTTAAACCAGGTCTATCGAATTTAGTTATAAATGTTTCAAAAATATCCGAAGATTCGTCTATAACTATTCTTGGACATTCCAATCGATTTCGCCAAAATATCATAAAGGCATCTCTCTCAATTAATTCTAATATACCACGAAAGATTGCATCACCAATATTGTAAGAAGTAGCACAACCTGTCGAAACAGCATTTGCGATAATAGCTTCACCATCTTTTCTATAATGCAAATTATAGGGTATGAAATTTATGCAAGCAGGAATATATTTAGATTTTCTTTCTGTAATACTATCTGCTAAAATCCATGCTATTTTAGTTTTACTGGTAAAGTTTGCATATGGTATCTTATTGAATTGAGAAGGATCAAAAAATTTAAAAGTTTCTGGACCTAAAGCCGATATCTTTTTTTTGATCAAATTTTCATAAGTGTCAAGAACCAAATCTTCAATATGAATTACACTTAAAGCATACCGTTCCACAGCTTCTCCGATAGCAGCTTTATAAGCTTTCTCGTATGAAATACCTGCACCTGAACCATTGCTAGAAGCTTCATGAAGAAATCCATATTCTCTAATATCAGCAGTTTTAGAGATGAAAACAAAAACGTTCGGGTCTGAAAATTCATTCTCAGTTTCTTCTAAAAATGTAATTAATCCAGTAGCCACATTATAAAGATATTCACCTTTAAACTCTCCTATGGAAGAATTTATATCAATTATATTTGCTCCCATATCTTTTGTTCAGGATGTATTCTATTTATTCCACACAATGAACAACGTGGAACTTTATAAACTTCATTTAACTCTGATCTTCCGGTTAACCAGTCAAAGAACCAAACCTTATCAATCGTTAAAGGTGGTGTTATTTCAGAAATCAGCCGAACAATTTCAATTATTAGTAATTGAAATCCAAACTCATTGTAATCCATAAGTTCGGGCAACTTCACTGAATTTTTATTTTCTCTAGACAGATATGGAGCAATTGCTCCTTGTCTTCTACTTATGAAACATTGATAGCATGATGTTTCATTTGGAATATTTATAGGGCCAACTTCAAATGAAGTTTGATATACCCTGTAGGTAATAAAATTGATTTCTTTATCAAAGCATGCTTTATTTAATTTCAAAGCAGTCTCTTCACTAAAACTATCTGGACAATATACAACTAAATCGACATTTTCATCTATGTTATTAAAAATGGCTATCAAGTTATCCTGATTTTCTTTCGTTTTTAAATTTGACTTATTGAGTTCATACGTAGTAATATTCTCAAAGCCTACATTTGATAGAGAATGGTTTAGCTTTTTAGATGAGCTAATACCTACCATTAAAAGAATATTAGAGTCCTTAATTCGTTTTTGTGCCAATAATGCCCTTTCTGAAAATGGCTGGAAAATCATTTTTTCATTAGTCGATAGATATTCAAATAGAAGAAGTTGTGATTTAAAACTCTCTAAATCCTTTTCTGAAAAAACTCCTAAAATTGAATCTGGATTTTCTTTTATTATATTAAGTTCAAATAGTTGTTTAAAAGAAGTCATTATTTCTTCTACATCATATTTCTGAATTAGAAGTTCACCAAAAATTTCTGTAATATCATTTTGACCATTCAATAATTTTATCATTGAAAAATCAATAGGATTCAATTTTGAATAAATATTATCACCTTTAGAAGGCATTATATTAATTGTGGGTTGAATTAAGTTTATTTTTTTGTTCATAGGTATAATCACTTAAAATAGAAAAAGAAAATACATTCACTAGCCAAGTGAATGTATTTCTTGAAGATAATCTACATTCTTATGCATCCGCTTCTGAAGGCTCTGATTCAGGTTTTCTACCAAAGCAACTACAGGAGCTACTAGTACAACCGTTACAACTAGTTGATGTACTACAACAAGCTTTAATTCCACCTAACAGCGCTACCTGGTATCTTTGTCTGACAGCCAAAGAGAACTTATCTGCAATTGTGCTATCATTTAATAATCGTTGAACTCCTCCATCAGGATATAAAGGAGATGCATATTGATCCGAAATAATGTTGTTAAAAGCTATATTAGCCAATGCCGATGTATCACCAATATTTGTAGTAGCCGGAATTTCCAACTTCCACTGGGATAGCTCTATATTGGGACTCCCCATCACAGTTGCTAAGTCTTCTGGACTTTCAGATTCTATTTGAGCTCTCTCTACAAGAGTTTCATTTATTGTGCCGTCTGGGTTAACTTCTATTAATTTAATAGATGTAACCTGTAAAGGGTTGTGACTTACAGTAGCTAATGCACCAATAAAAGTAGCCACACCTTTACTAACTAATCCTACAATGGATCCCGCCATATGGCTGGACTCAGTTTCAAAATTAAAAGATTTAAATGTTGGAACTACACCCAATGCATATGGGTATGATATAGATTCAGCTCCTGAATCATCATTATCTGAATTTAGAGATACAAAAACTTGTGTTCTTGAATAAATAAATTCTAATTCTAAATTTTCGAAATACGTTTTTAGTATCCCAAAATTTGTTTGATCTGCAAAGCGATAATTTACAAATTTCTCACCTTGTCCGTTTAATTTAAAAAGATTTGAACTCATAATATTTGAATTTTAAGAAGTTGATAGCAAGAAAGACTATTCAAACCTATCAAAAAAATTTTAAATAAAAAAGCTTTTTGAAAAGAAATAGATATTTTCTTATTTTTACTATTATAAAAAGAGAATTTTATTAAGATGAAAAAACAAGCTACACTATTTGCCATTATAGTAATTTTTCTTGTTAATACTCAAGATTTACTTTCTCAAAGCACAATGACAATGAATTTTGGGATCGAAGCTTTCGCTCCGGTCGGTAGCTGGTCTAATAATCTCTATATTGCAGGTGCTGGGTTAGATTTTTCAATGAACTATTTTCTTAACAACAAAACTTCATTGGGAGTTAATAGTGGATTTAAATATCTTTTAGTTGATAATAAAGTTCGAGATATTTCAGATGATTATTTTGCATATTTTATCCCTGTACATTTACAGTCCAACTACTTTTTAAGCGGAAATTATAAAGAAGGCGGTATATTTAGTCAAGTTCAAGGTGGAGTAAATGTTTTTAAAATAGAAAGTAAAACTTCGGGTATTGAGCAGAATACTTCTGAAACAAACCCAACATTTTCAGTAGGAATAGGTTTTCAAGATAAACGAAGATTTCAATACATACTCCGTTATCATTCTATTCTTAATGATTCCAATAATTTAAATTATTTGGCATTTAATCTGGGATTCAATTTTTATTGATTTGGAATTACCTTCTTTAATAGAAGATAATTCTCTGGAAATTATTGTGTGCAAAAGATATTTATATAGGTTAGAGAGATTAAAAATTTAATTTAATAGCTAAACAATTTGGAGATTTTATTTTAAATTAAATGACAACAGCGTGAGCCTGAAAGAAATGCGAGCCGGCGTAGGCTGTGAATGCACAAATGCTTAGTAATTCATTAAAGGCGCTTGTCGTTTCACGCCAGAGGCGGACTACTTTAATAGAATTACTTGCATTTGTGCAGAGCGCGTGGAAGCATATTTCTTTCTTGATTTTTTGGCTCTTTTTTATCAAGAAAAAAGAGCAGATAAACCAATTAGCGAGCGTTAAGCAAAGAAAATGCGAAAAGCCTTAAAATTAAGGCAAAGCGCATTTTTGCATGCAAGCGAGCTTCCTTAATAATTTTTTTGTGCGGCGGGAAAAGAATAAATTTTTAAAAAAAGGCGTTGGATTGGCTTAAACGGTTCTTTGTATTGAAATACTTAAGAATTAATTAATAGAACTTTTTTATCGAATAATAAGCCAATAGCGGCTATTTACCGATTAGGCGAAGCCCGTTAGCCAAACGGGCGGAGACATAACGTCTAATTATAGGAAAAAAGTAAACGAATGTTCTTTATAAACCTCTTAAAAGAAGCGTGGATTCGTGCGAGCTATTTACTTGGCTGATCAGAGCCAAGCAAGTTGAGTTTTAGCATTTGTTGGTTTTGCTGAAGGCAAAGCCTTACAAAAGCTTAAATGAAACGCAGACATAATATCCATTATAGTTGACAAAAGCATAGAGTTTTAAATTCCTTTAGAATAAGTGCAGTAATTTCCTTAACATAATAGCTATCGTTCTTGTACAGTCCTTCGACAAGCTCAGGAACCTTGTCCAAGAACTGCTATTATGTGTAAATACTCGCTAAGGCTCGTATTACGGAAATTACTGCTTTTGTCCTATAATGTACTGCGTTATGTTAAATAGCATGTAGAGAAATTTTGGCGTGATTTTAAGCCTGCGGCAAAGAAAATCATGACAGAATTTGTGGCGTTGTAGAATTTCATCTTTTTTTGAGAAAGAGGGCAAGTTTTAATCTCTCTTAAATTCTGGGTAAAGGCATGGAATACTTTTTTGCAGAGCTTGCGGAGCAAAAGTGTATGGAATAGGGGAGGTTATCTCTTAATTTAACTTATGAGCTCAAAAAATACTTATTTATGAGTATTTCTATTTATTCAGTACATCATTAGTTTTACTTTAAATTGAATGAATTGAAAATGAGTATTTATACTCTATTTTTTATCGGTTTTATTTGCTAGATTGGCACCTAAATATTTAAGGTATGTTAAAAAAGGGCTTGATAATATGTTTTTTAAGTTTCGTAACAGGAACTCTGTTTTCACAAAATGACTACTATGCTAAAATAGACAGTCTTGTTAATGACGAATCAGGAGAACTTCGTTTAAAACATGTTCTGCGACAAGAATTTGGAAGGATATCAAAAACTAATTCTAATGGAATAATTGGTAATTTTTTGGGAATAAGCACAAAGGATAATACTTTGGACTTTGCTTACAATTTTGTCCTAGATGATGAGATAATTGAAATCAATGCTTCTAGTAAAGTTTCAGACGGGATTTCTACGTTATTTTCAAATAATGAGATTAATACAGGAGTAGGGATTGGCATAAAATACAGCAAAGTATTTGGGCAAGAAGATATTAGTATCAATTTTGATGAGATTAAGACCATTCAAATACAAGACATCAAACTAAAGAATGAATATGAATTATATAAGTTAAATTATTATACCAAACTTAAAGAGTTGGAAGCTGATACTATGAAAAAGTTTTCAAAACTGAAGAGGTTAAATAACTACCTAGATTCATTAAATACGAAACGATCAGATTTACTAGCAGGAGGAGCAAGTAGATTTCTCAATCCTATATTAGAGAGACGTGATAATATTCAAGATTCCATTTTAAGCAAAAGAATTTTTTTGTTAGAAAAAAGAATAGACAAAGAAAAGTTAGCCAAGCAAAGAAAAATTCAAAACCTAACGAATCAACTAAATGCTATAGGTGTAGGTAATATTACCCCTGAGATTAAAGCTCAATTTGCATTAGACACTTTGGAGGTCGTACAGTTATCTTATAAGCAAGATGATTCTTTAAAAAACTTGAATAAAGAGCTTCTTAAGCTAAGAAAAAAGATAAGTGAGAATGTATTCACTGAAGAAAAGATAGAAAAAACTAAAAAGGAAATATTTTTATCGGATAAAGACTTAGAGAGTGCGGTTCAGGAATATTTTTATTTTAAAGATTGGGATGTAGGTTCTAAGCATAATAAATATGTTGATGATTATGAAAAGAACCTTAATAAATTCAATAAAATCAGGGCTAGAGATATTAAGTTGAATTGGTTTTCGATTGGAGCCAACATCAATCAAGAAAGTTATACTCTTTTTGACCCAACGGTTGACTTTAGTAGTCAGATTAATAATGAAAGCGATCTTATCCCGTCTTTACAAGGGTCTTATTCATATTTTTTAAATACCAAAAAGAAGGGTAATAATTTCCAAAATAATAGAAGAATCAGATTTTTTACTATTGGAGGTAAGCTAAAGTTTGGAAATAATACTGGCAGTCTTAAAAAGATTAAAATTGAGACTACAGATTCAATTGCATTAAATAGATATTCCATAAAAGCTGATGATGCGTTAATCGGAGAATATAAAGACAATCAAATTGTAGTAGAGTTATTTACGGACTATTATTTATTTACAGGTAACAAAGATAATTTTGGTTTTCACTTGTCAGGAAATTTAAATATAGGCCCGTTTGTACCTATAACATCTATCCGTGGAGGAGTAATATTCGCAGCTCTCAAAAAAGATGATACAAAATCGATTGTAAATTTTGAACTCTTTTATGGTCTTAATGATATATTCAAAGCTGGTGAAGAACAAAGTTTATTAAGTCGGAACTTCTTTGGTATTCAAACAACATTCCCTTTCAACTTTAAATTATAAATATTATGGCTAAATATTATGTGTATTGCGAAAATCATGGTGTCATAGGTGACAACTATTCAGATGCAAACGCCGCTTCACAAGTAAGAACAAATCATATTTTAAATGTAACTGGTCCTCATGGGAAAGTAAATGTTATTGAACAAAGAGAAATATTAAAATATGGGCAAAAAATATTTTCTCTTCGGAAATATAAAAAGTAGGAATTATCATGTTTTAAAGTTTTATTATCAATCTTAATGGATTTAAGCTCTTTACAACACTTTTTAGATACTCACGAAATACCGAAGACGAGAAAGAAACCTAAAACGTTTTTAGGTATTTCAAAACAGCCACATTATGAGAATGTACTTTCAAACATCTACGCATTCTTCTTTGATGTTAACGAAGAGCATAAAATGGGAGATTTGTTTTTAAAATCAATCCAAGATTTAATTGCTGAATCATATTTAGGAGAGAGTAAGAAAATACTTTTCAAAGGAGATTTTATTATAGAAACAGAATATTCGACAGAGAAAAATGGAAGAATAGATTTAGTTCTATATAATGATGAAGATGCTATTCTAATTGAAAACAAAGTTTATCACTTTCTGAATAATGACTTAAAAGATTATTGGGATTCTGTAAATCCTAATTCACAGGACGAAAACAAAATTGGTATTGTTTTATCATTAAAAAATTACAGTCAGTCAGAAATTAATCATCCACAATTTATAAATATCACTCATCATACTTTCCTGGATAAAGTGATGAAAAACAGCGGAGAATATCTTTTAAAGGCTAAAAATAAATATATCATTTTCTTAAAAGATTTATATCAAAACGTACTTAACCTTAGTAACCATATAGAAAAGGAGAAAATAGAATTTTATTATAAGTATCAAGCAGAACTGAATGATGCAGCAGAACTGAAATTTTCCGTACGTGATTTTATAAAAGAAGAGATTAGACATGCTTGTGATTCTATTGATAAAAAACTTCAATTCTATTCTCCAAAGTCAGGAAGTAATAATGAGAAAAGGTTAAGGTATTTTGTCTCGCCCTTATGTAATGACCTAATGTTTACTATTTTCTTTGATGGCTTATTAGAAAAGAGTCGAGAATTAAAAATAGTTGTAGAGCTTAATGGGAAAGCGATTCAAAAAGCAAAAAATTTAGAAAAAGAGAATTTTAATCAAAATGAACTAGAAATAATTCCCGATGATTTCTACTATGAAACTAAGAATTGGGCTCATTTCGCCGTTCAAGATTATACGATTGGAGAGGAAGGAGTAAGTAATCTAAATGCTTTTATAAAAGATAAAATTGAAAATGACTCACTTCTATCCATATTCAAGAAACTAGAGACACAATTATTAGAAGATAATTAGATAGGGTAGGTTATCTAATATTTTACTTCATCTGAAAGTTATTAACATCCTTAAAAATGAGTATTTATACTCTGTTTTAATTGAAAAAGATTTGTTTTATTTGAGAATGTTAAGATTAATTTAATAATTAGTCTAGAATCGTAGATAACATCAAGACTTTAAGAATAATTTTGGTCTGAAACGATTAGAAACAAATGAGCAAAAGAATACAAAAAGTAATTGATGAAATAGTTGATCAGTATGCATATGCTGACAAATCAGAAAGACCTTGGATTATAGGCTTTAGTGGGGGGAAAGATTCTACTGTATTATTGACATTAGTTTGGAAAGCTCTAGAGAAAATTAGAAAGGAGTTTTCGACTCCTTTTCAATTGAAAAGACCTGTTTATGTAGTTTGTAACGACACTATGGTCGAAAATCCAATTATTGAAAGTTATGTTGACGATGTTCTAGCTAAAATTGAAACTGCTGCAAGAGACCAAGACTTACCAATTTTTGTAAAAAAGACCACTCCTAAGTTAGAAGAAACATTTTGGATTAATGTTATTGGTAAAGGTTATCCTGTACCAAACAATTCTTTTAGATGGTGTACCGATAAACTTAAAATACGTCCAACCTCAAATTTCTTAAGAGAGCAAGTTGAAGGAGTTGGTGAAGCTGTTGTTTTACTTGGAACTCGATATGAAGAAAGTAAGACAAGAGAAAAATCAATTAAAAAGCATGAGACGAAAGGAAATAGACTCTCAAAACATGCTTCTGATATTGGAACCTGGGTATATTCCCCTATAAAGGAGTTGATGTTGGAAGAAGTATGGTATATCATTAACACTTTTGATTCTCCTTGGGGTTTTGACAATTCAATTCTATTTCAAATCTATTCGGATGCAAGTGCTGACGATTACGAATGTCCAACTGTAGTCACAAACAAAGAACATAGTTCTTGCGGGCAAAGCCGTTTTGGTTGTTGGACATGCACAGTAGTTAAGAAAGACAAGTCTATGTCTTCATTAATAAATAATGGTCAGGCATGGTTAAAACCATTATTAGACTTTAGAAACAAATTAGTTGAAGAAAGAAATGTAAGCGAGAACCGTGCTGATAAGAGAAGAAATGGACAGCCTGCTATAAATGAAGATGGTCATAAAACTGGACATTATACTGATGGATATAGAGCCAAACTACTTCGCAGACTTTTAGAACTGGAAAAGGAAGTTCAAAAAGAAAAACCTTATGTTCGATTAATTACAAATCAAGAATTAATTGCGATACAAGTTATATGGAATAGAGATGGGATTTTTGATTATAAATACAGGGTAGGAGAAATATATAAAGATGTCTATGGTAGAGAATTAAGTAACGACAACTTAAAATCACTTGATGCTACTGAAAGGAGAATTCTAAAAGAGATATGCGAAGAAGAACCTGAATATTATCATCTGATTGATAATTTGATAACACTTCAAGAAACCAAATCTTTGATGATTTCAAAATATGGTTTGCATAATGATATTGAGAAAAGAATAGAAGACTTTGTAAATCCTGAGAATTAATGAGAATATCTAAAATCACATTAATCAACTTTAGGATTTATAAAGGCGAAAACTCAATTCGCTTTAAAGAATCAACGGAAAGGAATATTAGCCTTGTTTCAGGAAGAAATGGTTTCGGAAAAACTACTTTCTTAACTTCTCTTGTTTGGGCTTTTTATGGCAAATTAATGTCTCAGGTTGATGAAACTTATAGAAAGGATATAAAATCAAATGGTGGCTATGAAAACTATCTAGAATCCTTAGTTAATAATGATGTGATTCTTGGTTTAGAAAAGGACGATTCTTTCAATGATATCATGTCAGTTGAAATAGAATTAAACGATTTAATGATTCCTTCTATCCCTTGCAAAGAGATTAAGATTAAGAGGAGTTTTTATTTAGCTTCAAACAAAGAAGAGTTAAGTATTTTAATTGATGGCGATGAAAATGAGCTAACGAAAGAAGTTGGTTACGATGTTTTTATCAATGACTTTATTTTACCTAGAGAAGTTGCTAAATTTTTCTTCTTTGATGCAGAGAAAATCGTTTCTCTAGCAGAAGCTAAATCAAAGGAAGAATTAAAGTCTTTAAGTAAAGCTTATTCAGAGGTTTTAGGAATTAAAAAGTATGAAGATTTGAAGAAGAACCTTGACGCTCTTCTAACAAAACTGAAAAGAAATAATGCAACTGATGTTAGTCAATCAGAAATTGAGGACTTAATTACCAAACAAAAAGAGTACGTGCAATTGGTCGATTTTCAAGAAGAGAAAATTGAGGAACTTAAACGAGAAAATCAACTACGAAGAAAAAGAAACGATGAAATTCAAGAAAAACTAATAAGAGAAGGAAACTCAGTAACATTAGAGGAATTGAAAGAATTGAGAAATGAAAAAAGTCATTTACAGATTTCTCTTTCTCAACTAAAATCTAGATTGAATAAATTGTTAGAAGTAGCTCCTTTAATAATAGCAGGGAATAAGTTACATGAATTAAATAAACAATTAAGAAAAGAAAAAGCCTTAAAAGATCGTAAGCAAAACCCAAAAGCTACCCATGAACTGTTAGCTAACTTTTCTTCAGAATTATTAATTAGGTTAGAAAAATTACAGGTATTAGACGATAAAGTTGAAGTAATAAAGAAAGAAACAGAGTCTTTAATTTCAGATAAGAAAAAGGCATTAGAGAGCGAAATTGACGATACTAGAATTATTATCGATTTTGACGATAGTCAATATTTGAAATTTGAATCACTTTATAACAATATCAAAGGTTCTTTTTCTAGTGAAATAGAAACCATAACACGAGAGGAAAAGAAAACAAGAGTGTTATTGATAAGGGTTAATAATAAGATTAAACAAGCAGAAGCAAGAAAAGATAATTCAGTTGCTAAAAAGTATAGAAGTGAAAGAGATGAATTGCTTACTGAAATATCAAAGACGGAGAATAAACTAAGTACAGAAAAAGAAAAGTTAGGAGAATTAAAATACAAGCAGATAGAAATCAATAGAAAATTAAGTCAGTTAGAAAAACACTTCAAGTTAGATGAGTTAGACCGTAAAAAATACGAGATCAGTGAACAACTTTTAAGTAAAGTCAACAAGCTAATAACCAACATAAAGCAAGAAAAGAAATATGCCCTTCAAAAAGCTTTGAAACTCGGGTTGAATAAGTTAATGCATAAGAAGGGATTTATAAAAGATGTCATCATTCATGTTGAAGATGATTACATGAAGATCGATTTAATTGATTCATTGGATAACATAATCAACAAAGACACTTTATCAAAAGGGGAGCAGCAATTATATGCCACAGCACTATTAAAAGCTTTGATCGATGAATCAGGAATCTTATTTCCTGTATTTATTGATAGTCCTTTACAAAAATTTGACAAAGAACATTCTCGAAGAATTATTGAGGAATTCTATCCAAGTATTGTCAATCAAGTTATTCTGCTACCATTGTTAGAAAAAGAATTAACTCAAAATGAATTAATGCTACTAGAACCAAGCCTTGATCAAATTTATTTAATTGAAAACCAAAATGGGACTTCTGTATTTAAAAAGTATGGAAATCAGGATTTAGCAAAAAAACTACAAGAGAATGTTTTCGCAAATTAAAACGAGTAAGGAAAATAAAGAAGTTGTTGCTAAGCTAAGTCGAAAACTCAACTTAGGAAAGGAAAACACAATAGCACGAATTGCTTTCTCCTATTCTTTATCCTTAAATAGAAAAATGGATTTGTCAGACATTCAAGATTCTGGAGGTAAAGAATATTCTCGCTCAGTTCTTTTTGGAGATAACTTCGATATTTATATTGCTTTAATATGTTCACATTATGGAATCTATAAGAAAGATGTAAATATTGTGAAATATGTAAAAATGCATGTAGATGATGGTTTGGAAGTTTTAAATAAAGAGTATGCTCAAAATAATTTAGATGCTTTTAATAGGTTAATTGATTTAATTAATTCAGGATTAGAGGAAATAAAAAAATAACTATAATGATTGATAAAGAGATAGAATTAATTGATGAGTTAGCTGAATATTATAATGATGAAATAAAAGGAGACTTAAAAAAGAAAGAAAAAAGTATTAAAAAAACTTTTCAAAATCTTATAAAAAAAGAAGCTTCAAATTTTCAACTCATTTCTGAGAACTCTGTTCAACAATCGATTTATGTATCAATATCATCTAGAGTAAAGAGAAAAGATAGTTTTAGGGAGAAACTCATTAGAAAAAATCTCGGTTTACAGATAATTGATACGTTACAATTAACGTCAGAAAACCTCAATTCGAAGAAACAAGAAATATCAAATACAATTGAAATGTTTGATGATATTGTTGGACTTCGGCTAGTATGTGATTTGAATAAAGATTGTCCTAAAGCTTTGAGGATGTTAAAAAACAATCTTTCTTATTTAAAAAGCAAAAAAATACAATTCCTTGACGGAGAAATGCAAACTCAACCACAAAAGATGAAAAATGGGTTGAATATATACAGGTTAAAAGGGATTTATGATGATAGAATTGGGTTTGAATTACAAATAAAAAGTAAAATAGATGAAGCATGGGGAGAGTTAGATCATTTTATATTTTACAAGGACTATAGCTTTTTCCCGACTAAAGGCACCGTGCAACAAACGATGAATAATGTTGGGAAGCTTTTAGACGAAATTGAATCTCTTCTTTATGATTTAAGAAATTCAAAGGATAACTACAATAAAAGTCTAAATCAATCCATATTTCTCGAACGAATAGAAAAGAAATTTTCTGACCAAATCAAAAAAATACTCGGTTTTTCATATCAATTGGAAAAACTTTCAGGAATTATTAAACTCTTTACTGAAGTAGAAAAATATGAAATCTCAGATTTGGTTGAACTACCTCCATTATCGTTTGATTTTCTAAATTTTGATGTTGCAGGATTCGAACTTTATTTAAGTTCGAGGAGTTTGAGTTTTGAGTTACAATTATTAGAAAGTATTTATCAAATAGTTTGGGAAGCTAAACGAAACAAAAAATTAAATCAAAGTAATTATGAAGAGTTTCTAAAGTCTTTCATCAATATTATAAAGACGAACATATTAACTATTGTAAATACAGAAGAAAAGTTACTAGATTACTCTCTTGAAGAATTAGAAGAGGATATAATTTTTCTTAAAGGACATAACGCAGATGAAAGAATATGGATTTCTGCAAGTAAGTACACAGGATTCTATTCAATGTATTCAAAAGCAGATGATTTAATAAAAGAAGCTTTTGAAGACGAAATTGAGGACGAACAAATCAGTTCTGATGAATTAAAGTTTATTAAACATATTGTTATGTTATCTTATTTTGAAGCAGACATTGATAAAGCTCTTAATAATCAAAAAGTTCATTCCCAAAAAATTATCTTTAGATTAAAAGAAAGTTTAAAAGATAAATATTCAAGACATATTGAGTATAAGCAGCTAATTCATCATATAGATAAAATTTCAAACTCATTCCAACATGAAAAAAGAAATATTCAGATATAGTCAAAATAAGCAAGAATATATAGGTTTTATTATTCCATTTTCAGAGATATTCCCTATTAGTAAAGTGCTAGTTTATCAAGAGGATGAAGATGGTTATCAGAGAAAGCCAAACATATATCATATTAATAAAATTAAAGCTTACATCGAGAGTAACTTAAATTCTTTTAAACTTCCAACATCAATAATATTAGGAATTGATAAAACACAGTTAAAAAACTACTTGGAGAAAAATGAAAAAGGGTCTGAGGTTATTAACTTATCAAAAATTGAGGGTACTCCCTTTCGTATAGTTGATGGTCAACATAGAATACTTGGATTAAAGAAAGCTCTTGAAAATGCTAAGGAAGAAGACCGGTCATTTGTTAATGACTTTCCACTTAACATTGTTTGTGTTGTAACTGAAGAAAATGCACGATCTGTAGAGTTAGAAATTTTTGTGGATATAAACTCTAAAAGTAAAAAGGTAAGTACTGATTTAGCTGAACTTGCAAAATATAATTACAATATAAAAGAAAAGAAACTTGAAAAAACACTCCAAAGCATATCAGAACATATAGCGATGAAGTCCTCAAGAGAGCTTCGAGAGAATGAATCAAAAGGGGTCTGGAATTATGCTATTAAATTTGATATTCACTCTAAAACCAATATTGGAATTATTGGTGTTAGTGCGTTTCGAAAGTCTATTACAGGAATTACAAAAAATTACTTAGGTATTATCAAACATGATTTATTTGATTTAGAGGGACAAAAATTGATTGAATCTTGTGACAGACATGCCATTACAATAAAAGAATTTATTACTAGATGTTGGAATGACGTTATTAAAACAAAATGGTCTAATTGTTTTAAATTAAGCAAAATAGAAAATGAAGATGATGAGATAGTAGATATATACTTTTCAAAAAACTACTATATACAGAAGCCTTTAGGAGCTAAGTCGATTAATAAGATTATTGAGCTAACAGTTGCTGATTCAAAATCTCTTGATGAAGCTTACGAAAGATTTAAGTATATCATTGATAACAGTAATGTTAATTCTGATACATGGAAAACAGGAGGGATTTTTTCAGGATTAAACTCTGAAGGAGGTTTTAAGAAGATAAGAGAGATGATTAATAACGATAGAGTTATTCCCGAAAGCTAATGCTAACTGATATAAAATAATTAATAGTATTAATTAGATGTATCCAATTTAAAAGTGAGAATGATATGAAACTTGGATTAATAAAAAAGTCTGAAAAAGAACTGCTAAATAAAATTGCAGAAGCTAATGAAAATGAGAATAGTTTGTGGTATATACCCAATTTACTAATTCCAATAGGAGCAATAATACTGACTATTATATGTTTTTTTGCTTTTAGTGATAAAAGGTATGATTATGCAATATATGCTAACTTAATTCTTAATGGAAGTCTACCATTGATAGCAATTAATCAAATAAGTGGTACTGGTGTTTATATTTTTAGATTTGATAGAAATAAGGAAAGATTAGCAAACTTAGATAATGATACAATATCTCTAAGAACTAAACTTTTATATTCTTCGTTTGGCATCTTGACCGTTGGAGTCATTCTATTTGCTTTTCAGGTAATTAACACTCCATACTTAAACCCTTACTTGGTTTTATTTCTTTTAGCAATTTCATCATTTTTAATTTGGATTTCTTCAAATGTCGCAAAAAAGATATTTTTATTACAAGAGGATTTTATTGAAAAAACTTTTGATGATAATATGAGAGACAAATCAAAAGAATTGGGCAAAGATTGGAGTAATAGATAAGATATGGGAAAAGATAAAATAAAAGGGATACCAATAATTCAGAACAAACAAGACTTTGTTATTGCCAAATTAACCATAGGTCAAATATTTAAATACACTAGATACACAACTCGGATTCTCAATGGATTCAACGAGGAAGGAGAACCTGAATATAATGGTCAGGTTCAAAGACAAATTGAAAAATCCCGTGTTAAGGGTATAACAGATTTTTTAATAGAAGACCCTGAAGCTACTTTTCCAACGAATATAGTATTGCATATTCCAAGAGAAGCTATAAAAAAGCAGATAGATAAAGATGATCTCGTTGAAATACACATTAAGGATAAGGTCTTTGATGAATTAGCTAAAGCTAATGGGGATGTGTATATAACCATTATTGATGGTCAACACAGAATTAAAGGTATAGAAGATGCACTTGATAGAATCCAACTAGAAATTAATGATTATATAAAAACCTTAAGGGTATCCGAAAATAAAGACCTTAGAGAGAAGCTAGAAATTAGAAAAGAAAGACTGCAAGATCTTAAAGATATAGAGCTAGTAGTTTCATTTTTTATAGACAAAACTATAGAATATCAAGCTATGATTTTTTCTACAATTAATAGAACTCAGAAAAGAGTATCTCAAAGTTTAGTATATAGCTTATTTGGTTTAGACCTTGATGATACTCCACAAAAGACAGCACTTGCTGTTGCAATTAGACTAAATGGTCATAAAAATTCGCCTTTCTACAAAAGAATAAAATTTTATGGAGGAACATATTCGAAAGATAATAGTCCTCCACTTTCTCAAGCTTCATTTGTAAAGTCTATTGTTTTTTTAATATCTGAAAGTTATAGAGAAGCAGAGAGAGATCGAAACCGTAAAAGAAAAGAGTTGAACTCTCGCTCCCCCGGTTCAAATAAACAATTACCATTTAGAAAATATTATGCAACAGATAGAGACTCTATAATTGCAGATATATTATTTTACTACTTTTCTGCAGTTCAAGATTGTTTCAAAGATAAAAATGGTAATTCTTATTGGGACTTTAGTGAAAGTAATGCACGAACAACGAATATTCTACATACAACAGTTGGTTATGATAGCCTACTTAAAATTCTCATTGATATATTAGAAATAGAAAATAATGGAGAAATTGTTGATGTTGGTTATTTTTCAAAGTTCTTAAACGAAGCTAAAGGGTTAGATTATAGCGATGTAAACTATTTTTCCTTTAATAATCGTGGTAAAAAGTATTTATACTTGGAGATGAGTTTAGCAATATGGAAACCTAAAACAAGAGATGATAAAAGGGTTCTTGAATTACAAAAATTGAAGCAAGGAGATAAACTTATTTAGTAGAAACTAACAACTCTCTAATATCTACATCCAAAATATCTGCAATTTTCTTCAAATCTTTTAAATGAGGTTGTGATTTGTTGTTACAGAAAGCGGTAACAGCAGTAGTGCTCTTATTCAATTCTTTAGCTAACCATTTTTGAGACTTTTCGGTTGCTACTAATACTTCTTTTATTCTGTTAATTCTTTCCATTGCCGCTAAGATAACCACAATAATACTAAGAAAAAGAGGGTGGAAGGTAAGCTACACTTACATTTCAGACAGTTGAACTTAACTTTTATTAAGTTTTAATTATAGTTTTACTTGATTTAATGTAAGTAATAATTATATTTGTTTATAATACCTCGATTATCCAGACCACTAATGGTTGATTCTTAATTGATTTTTATGCTGCATTTTGGTATTTAATTTCTGGTTTTTCTCCTGTTCCTTGATGCTTTCTGTTGTTGTATTTATCTATCC
>Ga0316208_1001361_pt1 | contig 23187 bp, 19 predicted proteins | sample 3monopyrite_MG_FD_204944 | JGI IMG/M metagenome (GOLD analysis project Ga0316208, IMG submission 204944) | Microbial mat bacterial communities from mineral coupon in-situ incubated in ocean water Damariscotta River, Maine, United States -... | ecosystem: Environmental > Aquatic > Marine >... | reverse complement strand
CGAACGTCTGGTTCGTCGCATCTGCCTTTGAGGATCAACTGAGGAATCTCCAAAGTGGCCAGAAGGCGTCCGTCACGCTCGACGCATTTCCGGGGAACACGCTGGCGGGGAAGATGAACTTCCTCGACTACCACGTGGACCGCACCAGCAGATCCGTGGGAGTTCGCATCACCTTGGCGAACAGCCAGGTCGTCGGATGGGACGAGGAACTTCCACTTCGCCCCGGAATGTTCGGCAAGGCGGAGATTGAAACCGCCACCCGCCAGGTCGGCATCTCCCTACCGGAGAAGGCCCTGGTGCATGAGGATGCAGGCGCATACGTCTTCGTCCAAGTGGAACCGCTCGGATTCGAGAGGCGCGACGTCGAGGTCCGCCATGCCTCCGGTGGAATGGTAGAAATTCTGTCAGGTTTGGAGGAGGGTGAAATGGTCGCCGTCGCCGGAACCTTCCTTCTCAAATCCGCAGAGCGCCAAGCGGAGCTCGGCGGCGGGCACAGCCATTAGGGAATCAATGCCATGATTAACCGACTCATTGATTTTTCCCTGAACAATCGCTTGATTGTCATCATTGGATGGCTGCTGGTGGTTGCCCTTGGGCTCGATTCGCTTAGAAAGCTGCCGATCGACGCGGTTCCTGACGTCACCAACATTCAAGTCCAGGTGCTCACCAACAGCGCCGGTCTAGCTCCCCAGGAAGTGGAGTCCTTTATCACATTCCCCGTTGAGACCGCGATGAGTGGGCTTCCTCAGGTGGAACAGATTCGTTCCGTGTCCAAGTTCGGACTCTCAGTCGTGACTGTGGTCTTCGAAGAAGGAACGGACATCTACTGGGCGCGGCAGCTCATCGCCGAACGCCTTTCTGAAGCACGCGACGCCATCCCATCAGAATATGGCGTTCCCGAGATGGGCCCGATCTCTTCAGGACTAGGCGAGATCTACCAATTCGAGGTCCGCGGTGAGGGGTACACCCCGATGGAATTGCGCGACATCCTCGATTGGAACGTCGGCTATCAACTCCGATCAGTACCTGGTGTCGTCGAGGTGAATTCCTTTGGCGGAGAGCTTCGCACCTACCAAGTCTCACTCGACCCAAAAAAGCTATTGGCCTATGGGCTATCAGTCTCGACGGTATTCGATGCGCTGGAGCGGAACAACCGCAATGTTGGGGGCGGTTACATCGTGCATGCCGACGAGCAATACCTGGTTCGCGGGGAAGGCCTGATCGAGGACCTGGACGACCTCGCCAAGATCGTGGTCGCAAAGGATGATCAGGGAACACCAGTGTTCATCGAGAACATCGGCGTCGCCGAGTTCGCTCCGATGATCCGCCAGGGTGCCGTAACCCGTGACGGACGCGGGGAAGCCGTGGTTGGCATTGTGATGATGCTCATGGGAGCGAATTCTCGAACCGTCGCGGAAGACGTGCATGCGCGCGTCTTGGAGATCGAAAAGACTCTCCCAGCCGGCGTCTCGATTGACACCTTCTACAACCGCACCGAACTTGTGCAAAGGACCATCAGCACGGTCGCCAAAAACCTCATCGAAGGTGGTTTGCTCGTGGTCGTGGTCCTCCTGCTGCTCCTTGGCAGTTTCCGGGGAGGTCTGATCGTCGCCTCCGCCATTCCACTTTCCATGTTGGTGGCCGTGATATTGATGCGGTGGACGGGACTTTCCGGCAATCTCATGTCCCTCGGGGCAGTGGACTTCGGGATCATCGTTGATGGCGCCGTCGTAATTATTGAAAGCATCGTCGCCTACGTGTTTTACCACAGGAAGGACCTTAAGCGCTCACACATTGAGAAGGTCCGTGCCGCCTGCCATCAGGTAGCCAGGCCGGTGATGTTCGCTGTCGGCATCATCATGATTGTCTATCTTCCCATCCTTGCCCTCCGCGGGATCGAAGGAAAGATGTTCCGCCCGATGGCACTCACCGTAGTCTTCGCCATGGGGGGCTCCCTGCTGTGCGCGCTGACCCTGATGCCAGTGATGGCATCGATGTTCCTCAAGAAGGCGGTGGAGAAGGAGCCTTTCCTGTTCCGCCTCATGAAGAGGGCTTACACACCCATTCTTTCTGGTGCCATGAAGCGCCCGACGAAGACCGGGGTGGCGGCAATCGGCGTATTCGTCCTGAGCCTTACCGCAGCCCCCTTCCTGGGTGCGGAATTCATTCCCAAACTCGATGAAGGGGCCATTGCGATGCAAGTCTGGCGCTTGCCGAGCGTGTCACTGGAGACCTCAAATGAGATCAGCTCCAAGGCAGAACGAGTGGTCAAGGCATTCCCTGAAGTCCAGACGGTTGTCTCGCGGACGGGGCGAGCTGAGATCGCCACAGACCCCATGGGCGTAGAGATCTCGGACACTTACATCATCCTCCATCCTCCCGACACCTGGCGTTTCGACACTAAGGACGAACTCCTGGAAGCGCTGGATGAGGAGCTCCAAGAGGCCTTGCCGGGCGTCATGTTCAGCTATTCGCAGCCTATCGAACTGCGGGTCGATGAACTCATTAGCGGAGTCCGCTCGGAGGTCGGTGTCAAGATCTTCGCCTCAAGCGGAAGCCTGGAGGAGATGAAGGATGTTGCTGAGCAGGTTGCAGAAATCGTTCGGGAAGTTGAAGGAATGGAGGAGGTCAAGGTCGAACAAACCACCGGCCTCCCCACCCTGACGCTGGACATCGACCGCCATGCCATCGCACGACTCGGCGTCAATGCGCAGGATGTGCTTGAGGTCATCGAGACTATTGGTGGCTCCCAGGTGGGAACCGTCATCGAAGGGCAACGGCGCTATAGCCTGCAGGTCCGTTTCGCGGACGATGTCCGGGCCGACCTTGAGACCTTGCGCCATCTTCCCATCGCCCTCCCTTCGAAGGGCAACGGACCGGCACCTTGGGTGCCTCTTGGCCAAGTCGCGAAAGTCACCGTCCAGACTGGGCCGGCGCAGATCAGCCGGGAGAGGATCCAGCGCAAGATTACCGTGGAACTCAACGTACGCGGACGTGACCTTGCCTCTGCGGTATCCGAGGCGCGTGAAAGAGTCGATGAGGGAGTGGAGCTTCCCGACGGATGGTTCATCGAATGGGGAGGCCAATTCGAGAATCTGGCTGAAGCTTCGAAGCGATTGGCGCTTCTGGTACCCCTGGCCCTGCTCCTGATCTTCGCTCTCCTCTACACCACCTTCCATTCGGCCCGGCTTTCCCTTCTCATCTTCCTGAACGTACCATTGGCTCTGACTGGAGGCATCGCGGCGTTGATGATCCGCGGTTACCCCTTCTCGATATCCGCTGGAGTCGGATTCATCGCATTGTTCGGTATTGCTGTCATGAACGGGGTGGTGCTCGTATCGACGATCGTGCAAAGGCGCAAGGAGGGAGCCGGCATCGAGGACGCCTCAAGGGACGCGGCACACTCACGGTTACGTCCGGTCCTGATGACGGCCCTTACGGATATCATCGGATTCCTGCCGATGGCATTGGCTGCGAGTGCCGGCGCTGAAGTACAGAGGCCGCTTGCGACGGTGGTCATCGGGGGACTCATCACCTCGATGCTGTTGACTCTCTTCGTGCTTCCTGCAATCTACGGCTGGTTCGCGGAAAAGGAGGTGCCAGTACGTGCATGACCATGGGCGGCCAAGTGGCGGGGATCGCAATCTGGTCCTCGCCGTCTTCATCAACGTGCTCCTGACTGTGGCCCAGGTAATAGGAGGAATTTTGTCCGGTAGCCTTTCCCTGATTGCCGACGCTCTACATAACTTGAGCGATGCCGCTGCCATCGGCATCGCTTTGGTTGCCCGCCGAATCGGCCGACGGCCGGCTGACTCCAAATTCACCTTTGGGTATCAGCGTGCGGAAGTCGTCGGGGCTCTGATCAACTTGACGACCCTCATCATTGTCGGACTTTATCTCATCTATGAGGCCTTGAGTCGCTTCGCGGACCAGCAACCGATAGCAGGCTGGACAGTTATTTGGGTTGCCGGAATCGCACTCGTCATTGATATCGCCACTGCAGTCTTGACCTACCGAATGTCTGCTGGCAGCCTCAATATCCGAGCGGCCTTTCTGCACAATGTTTCCGATGCTTTGGCTTCTATTGCTGTCATCGTCGTCGGCGTGTTAGTGCTCATTTTCGAGTGGTACTGGACCGACCTAGTGGCGACCGCCCTAATTGCCGGCTACGTCTTGTATCAGGGTCTGTCCATGATGCGCGAAACCGTCCGCCTAGCCATGGAGGGGGTACCTCCTGACATTAAGCTTGGGGAAGTGCGTTCCGCCCTAGCCGCAATCAGGGGCATTATGGACGTTCATCATTTGCACGTGTGGCAATTGGACGAACACAGGCGCGCTCTTGAGGTTCATTTGATTACCCAAGCGGAAGGTGTGGAAGGAATTGCCCTAAAGACGCAGGTCCGGCAGATGTTGGCAAAACAGTTTCGCATCGAGCACTCCTGTCTTGAGTTGGAATCACCAGATGAGCTGGCGACCGTGCATGATTGCCGTCCCGCCAATTAACTAATTCATGGCTAGTCATCTCAAAGTGATACGACTCGACCCTTGGAAAGAAGTGACTCATTTTGAATATTCTGAAATGGCCCTTAGGAGATTGGGAAGCGCCAGCCCAAACTGCCGATAAGGAGGATTAGGAACCTAAGGTGCAACCTGGGGTTCCACGGTCGACTCTAATCCTTTAGACCATGCTCCACACCCTGCTGCTCCTGCTTCCTCTAGGCACAAACGCTTCTGCGCTGGCCTGGCAAGATCCCAAGCCCACACCTCCGCAAGAGGCGGAACAGGGCGCAAATGGCGAGAAAGAGCAAGAAAAGGCCGAGGAAGTCACTCCTGCCGAAGCCGTCGCCGCCCTCAAGGCAGCCGCCAAAGAGAAGGATTGGGCCATCCTCGAGGCCACTCTCAAGACGGTTGGGCGCATCAAAAACAAGGCTGTGGTCAAAGAAATGGCCAAATCCTTGAAGCACAAGGAGCCTGCTGTGGCCCTCGCCGTGGTCGAGGGACTGCGCTGGAATGAAGACCCAGAAGCCCTAAATGCGCTGCTCAAGGGCGCCAAGGACAAAAAAGTCATGGGAGACGAAAAAGTGGCCGTTGCCCTGACCTATGCCTTGGGGCAAAAAGCCGATAAAAAGGCCTTTAAGGCCCTAAAAGACGGCTTTCAGGTCACCACGAAGGGCAATTTCGAGTTGGTCAAGGCCAAGGCTCATGCCCTTGGTCGTATACGCACCAAAGAGTCTGTGGAGGCCCTAATTGACTACGTGAATAGCGGGGTCAGGCGCCGTACAGAGCGCAATATGCAGGCCGAACCCCTACTCGCACTCCAGGTCCTCACAGGCCAGGACCCTGGGAAACGGGTCTCCGATTGGATGGATTGGTGGTATGATGCCAAAGGTTCTTTAAAAGTTTCATCGGAGGAATGGCCACTACCCAATGGTCGTGCACAACGTCAATGGGACCGTCTCTGGGAAGATCCAGAGCAACGCTCCCGCGCCAGTGCACGCGGCCGTGACGGGGAAACCCGAAGCGGTACCTCCGAAGATTCGGATGAGGACATTGGTCCACCTCAGCGTGAGGAAGGGCCTAGCGAGGGGCGTGGCAGTTCATCTGCTACGTGACTAAGCAAAATGAATGTTCCAGCCTCCTGCCGCTCCGGCGGCAGGGGGTGTTTCTTAGCTAGACTCACCCACCGGCGGCCCCCCTTGGACCATAGGTCCATCCCCCTGAGCGCTGGTGGCTGAGGCTAAGAAACGGCTTTATGCCAAACGAGCGTCGAAACGCTCTTGCGCCATGCGCAATGCCACTTCCAAGGTGGCCTCACCGCTTTCCTGAGAGCGACGTAACACTTCTTCCATGGTGGTGCCGATGACCGCCAATTCAGGACCAAAGTCGGTGCGCCCTTCGCGCGTGAAACCGCTGCCTTCGATTAAGGCACCGGCATTCAAGACGATGTCCGGCAAATACAAAATGCCGCGCTCTTGTAGCAGGGAACCTTGCGCACGATGCCCCAAAGTGTTGTTGGCCACAGCCGCCACGATGCGCGTCTGCAAACGACTAATCGAAAGGTCGTGAATCGTGCCGCCTAAGGCGCAAGGTGCGAGCACATCGCAGGGAACTTCGAGTAAGCGTTCGGGCGACACCAGTTCGACGCCATCTTGTTTGGCGCGAGCGGCGGCATCGCGATCGGGATCGGCGCCGAAGACTTTGGCGCCTGCGGCAAGGCATCGGCGCGCAAGCGCAGACCCCACCGAACCCAATCCTTGGATGGCTATGGTGGTGCCGGCAAAAGACTCGCTGCCCAAGGAACGCAGGGCCGCCAAGATTCCATGTGCCGCGCCCTCGGCCGTGGCTTCGCCTGCTGAGCGCAACTGCCCGCCGCTATAGAAATGTGCGCTATGGCTGGTTTCGCGCATCAACGCGGTGCGGTCTTCCTCGGTGAAGCCGGCATCGGGACCTGTGCGATAGGCACCTCCGAGGGCTTCGATTTCGCGCCCCAAAGCCTCCATTGCTGCTTCGCGATCGACCAGGGAATCGGCGATGACCACGGTCTTGCCGCCTCCCCCGGGCACCCCCGCCAGCACGCATTTGAAGGTCATGGCGCGGGAAAGGCGCAGGGCGTCATGCAGGGCGTCGGCCTCGGTGCGGTAACTCCATACGCGAATGCCCCCGTAGGCCGGTCCAGAGCCCAAATGGTGCAACGCAATCCAGGCGCGTAGGCCGGAGGCTTGCTCTTGGACCGCAATCACGCGGTCATGCCCTTCTCGGGCCATCGCTTGGAGAAGTTCCACTTTGGGGGAAGATGTGGGCCAGCTCGGGAGTCCCAAGCGGAGGTCTATAGTGTACGCCACCGTGAACGCATCCCGCCTCGTCTCGCTCCTCGGTCTTGCCGCCCTCAGCGCGCTCCCCGCCTGTTCGTCCAGTCCGGCCCCTCCCGGACCAGCCTTGCCTGGCTTCGAGGGTCTTGAACAAAACGCGGCAAACCAAGGTCGCACCTCGGTGAACACGCCAATTCAAGCGGCACCCATGAGCGAAGCGGCGCGCGTCGGCCAAATCATGGTCGACTTGGATATCGCCCTGAAGTCTTGGACCGAAGCCATGTCCCTGCCGCGCGATGCCGCCAACCAAGAAACAGTGAACTACGCTGCCTATGCGATTGGCGCCAAGGTTGCGGAGCATCGGCAAATGCTCGAAGGACAAGCGATTAGTGGTGCGCCGCGCAATCGCGGCATTGCCTCGGCGGCGCTTGGCTTCTCCGGCGACCCCGCGGTGTTGCCATTGCTGTTGAACAATGTTTCCTCTGGTGATCCAGAGGTCGTCAGCAAAGCCTTGCTGGCAGTCGGCGTGCTTTCCGCAGAAGACACCTCGATTGCGCCTTTGGCGGAAGCCCTGCGCAATATGCCCCAAGAGCGCTCGGTGGTGCGCAACGCCGCCTTCGCCATGTTCCAGTTGGCCGCCAAAGTTGGCACCGATCCAGATGGAGCCCTGAGCTCGGCCCTGCTCGGCCTGGTCCGCGATGAAGACGCCGCCGTCCGCGCCCAAGCCTTACTTGGTTTGGGATTGGTTCGTGCCAACCAAGCTCTGCCCGCAATCAGTGATTATCTGGCCGCAGATCCCGCACCGAGCGTGCGCACGGCGGCCGCCTATGCCCTAGGGCAAATCGGCGCGCAAGCGAGTACGCCTGCTTTGGTGTCGAGCCTGAATGACCCCGACGCCTACACCGCAGGCGCTGCACGTGCAGCCCTGACCCGGATCCACGGTAAGGACCTCGGTCCCGATGCCGCGAGCTGGCGTTCGGTCATGCCGCGACGCTAAGTTTTCGCCATGGCATCAGGCACCTTTCACGAGTCCGAAAAGGCAAGTCGCTTTACGGAGTCGGTCATCCGCGAAATGACTCGCGTGGCGCGGGAGCATGGCGCCATCAACCTGGCACAGGGCTTTCCTGATTTCGCCGCTCCGTCGGAACTCAAAGAAGCCGCCGTGCGCGCGATTCGCGCCGATGTCAATCAATACGCGGTCACTTGGGGCAGCGACTCCTTGCGCGCCGCAATTGGCACTTACATGCAAACGCGACGTGGGGTCATGATCGACCCCGATCAACAAGTCACCGTGTGCTGCGGCGCCACCGAAGCCATGATGTCTGCCATGATGGGCGTATTGAATGAGGGCGACGAAGTGCTCATTCCGGAGCCCTTCTACGAGAACTACGGCCCTGATGGCATTTTGAGCGGCGCCGTCCCCGTGTTCGTACCCCTTGGTTCTGGGTTCCGGCTCGACCTCGACGCGATGAAACGCGCCAGCGGTCCGCGCACTAAAGCCGTGGTGCTCAACACCCCGCACAACCCCACTGGTCGCGTGTTTTCGCGCGAAGAGTTGCGGGAACTGTGCGCCTTTGTGATCGAACGCAACTTGCTTCTCATCACCGACGAGATCTATGAAGAGATCTTGTACGAAGAGGAGCATTGGTGTCCTCTTCGCGAACCGGGTATGGCAGAGCGCACCATCGTGATTAGTGGTGCCTCCAAAACCTTTAGCGTGACCGGATGGCGCGTGGGCTGGATTATTAGTCCTCCTTCCCTGACCGGGGGCATTCGCAAGGTGCATGACTTCTTGACCGTGGGCGCCCCGGCGCCATTGCAGGAAGCCGTCGCCGAAGCATTGTTGTGGCCGAGTCCGTATTACCAAGAAATGCTGACCGACTACCGCGAGCGACGCCAAATCATGTTTGCCGGCCTCCAGGAATGCGGCTTTGGCTGTGACGAACCCGAAGGCGCGTACTACATCATGGCAGACATCAGCAAATGGAAGTCTCGCGAGGAAAGCGATACCGATTTCGCCATGCGCCTGATTCGAGACGCTGGTGTCGCCACTGTGCCTGGTTCCTCCTTCTACCAAGACCCCGCTGACGGACGTCACCTCATCCGCTTTTGCTATGCCAAGAAGCGCGAGACTTTGCATGCCGCCGTGGAGCAACTTCGCGCCTGGGTGGCCAAGCAAGGGTGAGTACGCGCTTCCTGTGCCTCATGTGCTTATTGGCTGCTTGCGGCCAAGCCGAGGCACCGGTGCAGGAAAACGATCCAGAGACTGGCGAAGAGACCCAAGTCGAGCAAGCCCCAGAGCCGCAGCCACTTTCGCTCATGGCGCAGTGCGCCGAAGCACGTGGCTTTGCCGAGGCTCCTCCGGTTTCGGGCCTCGCCGGGTCTTTCTTTGTGCGCGGAGAACTGCTGTTCCATTTGGAAGGTGGCGCCGAGAAAGGCGGCAAGAGCATTGAACAAGACGCCGAGATGTGGCTTGGTGGCGCCGAACAGCTGCGCTTTTCGCTCAGCAAGAATGGTCGTACGAATCTTTTCCTTCTTGCCGATGCCAAGCAAAGTTGGGTCAGCGTCAATGGTGGCGAGTTTCGAGAGAACCCACCGCAGGTCTTGGCAGAAGAATGTCGTATCCGCTGGGAAGTCCTGCGCTTCCCCTGGGGTTGGGAAAACACTTTGGCCAGTGCCGAAGCCAATGCGGAAGGGCTGTACTCCCTAGAGCGCAGTTTCGGCGAGACAGTTTTTCGCCTGGAGCTAGGTCATGATTTGTTGCCCCATCGCGCAAGCTTCGGCAAGGCAAACTGCACTCTTTCCGATTGGCGCACCGCCCCCGCGAGTACCTCGGTGTATCCGCATCACTGGCTGTGGCCCAATGGCGAGGACAGTCGCGAAGAGCGACTCACATCGGTTGGCGAGCAAGCTTTCTTCTTAGATTCCGCCTTCCTGCCGCCCAAACCCGAAGATGCGGTCCTGACCCAAGACAATGCCACCGGTAGCCAACTCAGCGGTGGCGACATGGGCGATTTATCTTTGGTGGAAGGCACCTTGGCTTATCTCACCGAAGACGACGCCAGCACCTTCGGCGAAGATGCGCCGCGCGGCGCGTGGTGGCGTATCGGCGAAGAGCGCTTTTTCCTGCAGGCAGAGCAACGACTCCTGCTGGCCGACGCCCCCGATGGCACCAGCTTTCCGACGCGTCAGCAAAGTGCCACTTCTTGGCTGCGCTGGACCACGACCGCGGCGATTTCCGATGAAGACGCTCTAACTCGCCTGCAGGCTATCGCCAAACAGCAGAAGCTCGAAGCCGACGGACCGCTGTGGGCGCTGATTACCGACCGCGCCAATGCCCCGCGCGTGTTCCTTCTGCCCTTGCGCGCAGAAAGCCCTTAGCGACGAAGGGTGTTAGGGCAGGTCTAGCTCGCGAGGACCGCCAGCGGGATCAAACCACTGCACCTCGGTTTGCCGACCTGTGGCTTCTGCGTATTGGGCGATCACATGTTGCTCGAATGCCGTTGCCGCCTCTGGGTGCACGATAGCGGCCACGCAACCGCCAAAGCCAGCGCCGGTGAGGCGTCCGCCATAGCAGCCGTCGACTTCGGTGGCGGCTTGGACGAGCGAATCAAGCTCGGGCGTACTGACTTCAAACAAATCGCGTAAAGAAGCGTGCGCCTTGGTCATACAAGCGCCAAAGTCCGCAACGTTGCCTAAGCGCAGGGCGTCGGCGCCAAAGTCGGTGCGCGCAAACTCTTCGACCACATGGCGCGCACGGTTTTGCAGCACCGGCGGCAAGAAACGCTCAAGCCGCTCGAGGTCTTCCAAGGTGACATCACGCAGGCAGGTGATGCCCGGCAAGTGTTCTTGCAAAAGCACCAATGCCCGCGTGCATTCCGACACGCGCTGGTTGAAAGCAGAAGAAGCCAGCTCACGTGCCACTCCGGTATCCATGATCGCAATGCGTGCTTCGCGCCGATCCAACGGCACATGCTCGCGAGTCAACTCCAAGCAATCAAAATGGAGGACGGTATCGGCCCGACCGAGGAAAATCGCGGTTTGGTCCAAGATGCCGCATCGCACGCCGACGTATTTCGTTTCCGCGGCATGCGCGAGGTGAATCATGAGGTCGGTGTCTGGCTCCAAGCCAAGCAAGCGCGCCACCACTTGCACCGCCAAACACTCCACACTCGCCGAACTCGACAAGCCTTTGGCCATGGGCAAGTCCGCATGCAAGATCAGATCGAGACCAGGCAATGGCCCCCACCGATCCATGGCAGCCCAAAGGCCGCCCTCGACATAGGCCGACCACGCGCCCGGCTCCCGTTGCGGGCGCAACTCACTCAGAGGCAACTCCAAGACTTCCCCAGGGAACTGTGCGGATTCCAGATGCAAGATGCCATCGTCGCGCAGCCCGGCCACCGCGTAAGTGCCCTTGGACAGCGCCACCGGCATCACCGCGCCGCCGTTGTAATCCATATGCGCGCCCAAAAGGTTGGCACGCCCCGGGGCAAAGAAGCCATGAGCCTCGCGCGAAGGCAATTCTTGCCAGCGGCGGAGGCAATCCATCAGGGGAAGGCACTTCGTAACCATCTCGATTCGGCTAGGATGACGACCTACAGGTCCTCTGTCCATCCATGACCCTTCGCCAACTTAGCTTTTTCTTCTCCCTGCTCAGTCTGAGCGCCATGCTTCCTGCGCAAGAAGCCGCCCCAGAGGCGGTTGCTGCAGCCAGCGCCCGCGCCAGCCGGCAGGATTTATTGAAGGCCCCTGTGTTACAGCAAGAGGGTCAAACCTATCGCGTTTCCGATGTCCTGGCCCGCCTCTACCCGCTCGACCCCAATCTCGAGCCGGCGCTGACGGGCAGCCTGGAATATCTCCAGGTCTACTTGGATTCGCCACGCTTCTATGACCAGGTGCGCTGGTATTCGAACTTGCTCCTGCTGGAAGCGGTGCAAGTTCCCGAAGTCACGCAAGAAGCGCTCAACGCCGAGGCCGTGGCTTGGGCCAAGGATCGCGGCATCGATGCCCCGGCCAATGCCGCTTTGGCGATTGGCGGATTAGAAATCTTGGTGCGCGCCAAAATGATTGGCGAACAGCCCGATGTCCTGGCTGCCCCCGAGGTGCGCAAGCATTTCAACCGCTCGATTCCGGAGTTCTTCGGTCGCGTCAAGCTGAGTTGGATTCGTCTACCGCTTTTTGATGACGAAACGGGGCGCGCCTTGGGAGAAACCGAACGCCACGCCCGCTACCTGATCTTGGATGAGGCCGCGAAGGAAATCCAAACCGGCAAGATGACTTGGGAAGAGGCGGTCGAAAAGCATTCTCAAGACCGCATCAGCAAACGTCAACAAGGGCGCGTCGGATATGTCACGCGTACTGACCATCGTTTCGATGAAGAGTTCTTGCGCCAACTATTTTTGAACCTTGGCGTCACCGCCCCACCGGGAGCCGTCATGCGCGGTCCGATCATGGGTTCACGCTGGGTGTATCTTGCACGCATGGAGAAAATCACCAGCGTCGGCGTGGTGGAAATGAATCGGGTGAAAGACCGCGTCGAGCGTTCCCTGCGCACTTACATGATTTACCAGGAACTTGACCGGCTTGCTGCTGGCGTCAGTCGCGGCATTCAGTTGCCGGTACGCACCAAATGAGCGCGCCAATCATTGCCTTAGATGGGCTTTTGGTGCGCTATGGCAAGTTCACCGCTTTGCATGGTGTCGACGCCATCTTTCAAGGTGGCAGCCTTGGACTGCTTGGCCCCAACGGTGCCGGCAAGTCGACCATGCTGCGCTCCATTCTTGGACTGGTGCGCCCGACCGCGGGAACTGCCCAGGTCTTGGGAGTCGATGCGCGCAAGAGCGGCACCGAGTTGCGTCGGCGCATTGGCTATATGCCTGAGCGCGATGCCTTCATTGGTGGTTTCTCCGCGGTTCGCGGATTGGCCCACCTTGCCGAAATTTGTGGCTTCCCCAAAGACGACGCCATGTTGCGCGCACATGATGTGCTGCATTTTGTCGGCCTCGGTGAGGAGCGCTATCGCGAGGTATCGACCTTCTCCACGGGTATGCGCCAGCGCTACAAGTTGGCCGCAGCCTTGGTGCATGACCCTGAAGTCTTGTTCTTAGATGAACCCACCAATGGCCTCGACCCGCAAAGCCGTGCGCGCATGTTGGGCTTGATTGAACGCATCACCAAAGATCACGGCTTGCACTTGGTTCTTGCGAGTCACCTTTTGCACGACGTCGAACGGCTGTGCCAAGAAGTTTGGGTGATGGAAGGCGGCAAGATGCGTCTCACTGGCAGCATCTCAGATCTCACCGCGGCCGCTCGCGGTGCACGACGCGTGACCATCGCCAACGATCAGGGTTCAGCCTTTCATGCCGCCGCCGAGGCCGCAGGATTTGCTTGCGCCATCGATGGCGACGGACGCAGTTTCGTCGTGCACCATGAAGACCGTGTCGTCGGCCCCGACGAAATCTTCCAGCTTGCGCAAAGCCATCAAATGGTCATCACCAGTATCCGCCCCGCCGCGCGCTCTCTCGAAGACGCCTTCCTCGAAGTCCTGGAGGGCGAGTAATGGCCTTTCGAGCTGCTGAATACGAACGCTACACCGGCCCACGCTCCAAGCGACCCGCCTGGTGGCCACTCCTCACCGCGACTTTGCAACGCGGTTGGTCTTCACGCTGGGTGCGGCGCATCACCTGGATTTCCCTGATTCAGGGATTCGGCCTTTGCGTGCTTGCCTATGTGCTCAATGATGTCGTGCCGACCTGGCGCGAGCTCACCGAACGGGTGGGCGAAATGGCTGGCGCTGAAGACGAAATTAAGTTGGATGGCCGCGTGTACTTGTGGCTGCTCAATATGTTTGTGTACCCAGTGCTCCTGCCCTTGGCGCTTCTGTTTGGCTATGACCTGATTTCCAAGGACTTGGAAACCAATGCCACCGAGGCCTATTTCGCGCGGCCGATTACACCAGCAAGCTACCTTTTAGGCCGCACTCTTGCCTTTGTTGGCTTCTTGCTCGCGGCAACCCTCGGACCGATGCTTATGGTGTGGCTAGCCGACTATGCCACTTCCGAAGCCGAGCATTTCCAAGAGATTGCCAAGGTGCCCCTTGGCATTACCTTGGCCTTATCCTTCATTGCAGTTGTCCTGGCTTTATTTGTTCAAGCCGTCAGCGTGCTCACCAAATCTGGCACCTGGACTAATCTCATCTTCGTCGTGATTTTCCTGTTTGGTTCTGCCATGGCCAGCATCTTGTACAACATGACCGACAACCTCGACATGCTGTCCATTTCTCTGCTGCACAACGTGTACGTGGTTTGCGCTTACATCATGGATGAACTACCCCAGCGGCAAGATTACGCCGACCCGGGTGTGGTGTTTACCGTCATGAGCGGCATCGGCATTGTTTCGCTCATGGTGCTGATGCGCGGCCTCCGCCGTAGGAGCATGCTCGGATGAGTGCTCCCGCGATTAAGACGGTCGGTTTGTCACGTTGGTACGGCGAGGTGCAAGGCCTGGCCGGACTTGATGTCACGATTCACCACGGTGTGGTGGGCTTGCTCGGCCCCAACGGTTCCGGCAAAAGCACGTTAATGCGCCTGCTCACTGGACAGATCCATGCTTCGCGTGGTTATGTCGAAATATTCGGCGAGCGTATGACACCAGGCCACTTCAAGAGCTTCCGCGTTCTTGGACACGCTCCTGGAGAAGACATCCACTTTGAGAACGAGCGCGCCTGCGATTTCCTCCTTCTCTTAGCCAAGTTGGGTGGAGAAAGCGGAAGCCGCGCACAAGATCGCGTCGACAAGGCCCTCGATCGCATCGGGATGACGCCGAAGGCGAGTGTGCGCCTTCGCGAAATGTCCAAAGGAATGCGCCAAAGAATCAAGGTGGCGCAAGCAATCTTGTTTGAGCCGCCCTTGCTCCTTCTCGACGAGCCGCTCAACGGCATGGACCCACCTTCGCGCCGCCAAACCTTGGATTTGGTGCGTGAATACAGTAGTACCGAGCGCACCGTCTTGCTTGCAAGCCATGTGCTGCACGAAGTTGACGCGATTACCGACCACCTGATTATGCTGCACCATGGTCGCCTGCTTGCCGAAGGCCAGCTCTCGGATATCCGCAACTTGATTGAACAGAAACCTCGCCGCGCCACCATTCGCGGCGAGGGCCTCACCCAGATTGCGGCCAAACTCCTGAATGAGGATCGCTTGAGCGGACTCACCATGGAAGGCGATGATTGCCTTCACCTCGACACCCGAGATTTGCCCAAGCTGTTGCTCGAGCTGCAACAAGTCGGCGCCGACGGACAGATTGAAGCCTTGGAAACAGACGACCAAAAACTGGACGCGGTCTATGACATGCTTGTCGGGGGATCTGCCCGATGAATGGCGTCATGACCGTCACGGCCTTTGCTTGGCGCCAACGTGTGCGCGGTTTGCGCTTGCTCGCCCCCCTCGCGATTGCCCTTCTGCCGAGTCTCGTCCTGCTCCTTGGACTCACCTTTGGCAATAACCCAGACCCACTGAACCTTTACCGCAGGTTCTTGGTCCCGGTGTCTCTGTACTTCGTGTTGCCCTTCGTCACCATGTTTGTGATGCTGCCGGTGCTGCAAGAGTTGTATAGCAAAGGAGCGATCGGCTACTTCTTCACGCGACCGGTCCCGCGATGGCAACCATTACTGGGCTTGTTCTTGGGCGGCTGGCTGGCCACGATTCCAGCCTTCCTTGCAGCGGTATTGGTTCCTGCGGCTATGTGCATGGCCGTGGACCAAGCTGCCGACACGGAAACCATGACCAATCTCACCGCGATCTGGATGCAAACCGTGGGCGGCTTGTTTGGCGTTTTGGTGCTCGCCTCATTGGCCTATGGTGCGCTGTGCCTCTTGTTTGGCGTGTGGTCGAAGAAACCCATCCTGTGGTCCTTCTTCGCCTTGTTCATCTGGGGCGTTTTGTTTGGAACTCTCCCTGGCGACGGCCAAATGTGGTCCCTGCACTACTACCTGTTTGGCTTGGCACGAGAATGGTGTGGCATTACGGAAATCTGGACAGGCATGTTCCCGCCCGTTGAAAATCCACCCACCGTGTTCGTATCCCTGATGGGACTTGGCATTGTCATGGTGGCTTCCTTGTTCTTGGCCGCATTCGCAGCACGCCAACGCGACATTCTGTAGGCCATGACCACTCAAGTTCTGCTTGCTGACCCCGCGGCCTTCACCGTGGCGGCGGCGCAGAACCCGCATATGCGCACCGCCGACGGCGGCCTGCAACAAATCGACCATGAGGCGGCAAGGGACCAATGGGAGGACCTATTGGCAGCCTTCCAACATGCCGGTCAAGACTGCCATGTCTTAGCGGCATCTCCGGACCTGCCGGACTTGGTGTTCACGGCCAACCCAAGCATGATTCTGCCGCCCACCCCAGGCAGTCAAGAAGTCGAAGTTTGGCTGTCGCGCATGGCGCATAGCTCGCGCCGTGGCGAAGTTGGTCTGCACGCCAACTTCTTCCGCGATCGCGGTTATGCCCTGCACGATTTTCCTGAAGACGTCGGCACGGTCGAAGGTCATGGCGATTTACTACGCCAACCCAACACTGCACAACTTCATGTCGGCATCAGTCCCCGCTCTCAAGGCGCGGCTTGGGCCCATCTCGCGCGGCGTCGGCCAGACTGGAACATCTCTGCCTATGAGTTGCTCGACCCGCGCTTCTATCACTTAGATACTGCGTTGGCGATCTTGGATGACCGCCGCGCCCTGGTCGTCCCCCATGCCTTCACCCATGGCGACCTTGATCGCGTGCGCCGGCACTTCCCGGAGGCCTTCTTGCTCAACGAAGAAGAGGCGATGGCTTTCGCCGGCAATGCCTGGTGCCCAGACGGCCACCATGTCTTTATGCAATCCGGCCTGCCCCGGGTCGAGGACTGGCTCAGTCAGCAAGGTTTCACTCCGGTGGGAGTGGAAACCAGCGAGTTCCGCAAATCAGGCGGTTCCGTGTTCTGCCTCAAGCAGGCGTTCTGAAGTCTGCGCCGGAGCCTTGGGCTTCGCCGGACGTCCGCCGCGCTCCATCGCCAGAGCAATCAGTCGATGGCACAGTTCCTCAAAAGGAATGCCACTCGCTTCCATTAACTTCGGGTACATCGAAATCGTGGTGAAGCCAGGCATGGTGTTGACCTCGTTCAGATAGAAGCGGCCCGCCTTGCGATCGAGCAAGAAGTCGATACGAGCTAAACCGGCCAAACGTAGTGAACGGAAGGCAATTTGCGCGAACTCGCGCATGGCGTCGGCCATTCGCTGCGGCAGGTCTTGCGCAGGAACAAAAAGTTCGGCGTCGTCGTTGAGGTACTTGTTGTCGTAGTCGTACCAACCTTCAATCCGAATCTCGCCGGGTTCTGAGGATTGCAAGGGCGAACCATCGAGCACAGCCACTTCGAGCTCACGCGCATCGATGGCGGGTTCGACGATCACTTCTTCACCAAAGCGGAAGGCTTCGGCCAATGCTGGGCCAAGATCTTCTTCCTTACTGACCATCGAGATCCCGACGGAAGAACCGAGGCAGGTTGGCTTGACGAACAAAGGCACCGGGCGCTCGCGCAGCACATTTGCCAAGCAAGCTTCGGGGTCGGCTTCGAAGCAAGCACGACGGACTTCCACCCAAGGCAACACCGGGACATCGGCACTGCGCAGGACATGCTTGGCCAAACTCTTGTCCATGGCCAGGGCGGAACCGGTGCAGGAACTGCCGACGAAAGGGATGTCCAACAGTTCGAGCCAGCCTTGCAGCGTGCCATCTTCCCCGCCGGGGCCATGTAGCACCGGGAACACCACATCGGTGTCTTGCGGCAAGCTTGGCGCACCTCCCGCTTCTGCGGCATCTTCTCCCGCCAACAAACGTGCCGAGGCTTCCTCAGAAAGGAAACCACCTTCACGGGTGATGCCGACAAGGCGAATGCGATAACGCTCCCGATCAAGGTGATCGACAATCGCACGCGCGGAGCGCAGAGAAATGTCGTGCTCGGCAGACTTGCCGCCGAAGAGCACGGCCACGGTCAGGGGTGTGGCGGAGGCAGGCACTCCTCTAGACTAGGGCGAAAGCACGCAGTTTTCACCCTGGAAGCCGCCTCTCCCTTATTCTGCACCTTCGTGGACGCCCACCGCTCCCACCGCCTCCTGCTGTTGTGGCCGGCTCTCGCCGCCATCGTGCTGTTCCTGCCCACTCTGCGCGGGGATTTTGTGTATGACGACCGCGCTCTGCTGTCGCTGAACCCGCAGATGCAGGAATGGGAGGTGCTCGGCAAGGGGTTCACCACGCCGTTCTGGCAGCTCGTCGACCCTGACAGGAACTCCAGTGGCTTCTACCGACCGATGGCCGCAGTCAGCTTCGGCACGCTGTGGCAGGTTGGCGGCGGCCAGCCATGGCCCTTCCAACTGTTCGGCATTTTGCTTCATGCTGGCTGCGCGGTTCTTCTCACGCGCCTGATGTGGCAACTAGGCGCGAGCCCCATGGCAGGCATGCTTGGCGGTCTATTGTTCGCGCTGCTCGGCGCGCATGTCGAAGCCGTGGCGTGGATATCGGCCATCCCCGACCTCTTCGCCACCCTCGCCAGCTTGCTCGCGATGCTGGCCTTTGCCCGCTCCCGCTATTGGAGTAGCGGGGCATTCCTTTTGCTGGCACTCCTGTGCAAAGAGTCGGCGATTAGTGCGGCTCTGTTCTTGGGTATGCTCGCTTTGTTCCGCCAGCGCAAAGCCTTGCTGCCGCTGCTCGCTGCAGGTGGCATTTGGTATCTCTTGCGCGTCAATGCCTTTGGCAGTGCCGCTGCAGGTTTCGATCGCGAGACGACGCAACATGGACTGGATGGGCTCGACCAACTGTTCCTTTCCCTGAGCCTTCTTGGGCAATACCTCGCGCACTTGGTGTGGCCTTGGCCCCACCCGATTTTTGAGTCGCTGCGGCTAGACATTGATTGGCAGCATCCGGCCCGGTGGGGCTGGGCCTTGTTCGGTGTAGGCGTTTTTTGTTTGGGCCTGGTCGGGCTGTGGCGCCAGCGCCATGCCTCGATGGTCAAGGTGTTGCCTTGGCTGGGAGTGGTGTTCTTATTCTTCGGTTTGTTCCCCGTGATGAACACCAAGGCTTTGGGGCAATACCCCTTTGAAGAACGCTTTCTGTACTTGCCGAGTATCGGTTTTGCGGTGGCGCTGACCTTGCTCTTGCATCGCATGCCTTGGAAGTCTGTTGCGGCTTTCGCCTTCCTCGGCCTGTTTGCCGGCAATGCATTTTCTGCGTACCAAGGGCAGAAGCCTTGGCAAAACGAAGAGGCCTTATTCACATGGGCACGCAAGAGCAGCCCACTTGGCGTGACCGGGCACATTGAATACGGACGCCTGCAGTTAGAAATGGCCAGCCAGACCAACGATCCGCTGACCCGGAGCATGCACACCGAACGCGCGCTGCAAGCCTACGAGCAAAGCCTCGACATTTCCCCCGACGAGGTCTTGGTGACTTCGGTCGAACGCGAAAAGGGCAACCTCGGCCTGGGCGATGCCTTGTACTTAGAAGGTGATTTCGAAAATGCACTCACGGTGTACCAACGCACGGTGAACCACTACAAGTTCAGTCCGCTTGGCTACCTGGGGGTCGGCAACTGCAAAGCCCAAGAGGGCTTAAAGATGTTCGCTCTAGACCAGCCCGTTTTGGCCGACGCCGCCTTCCTCGAGGCGCTGGAAGCCTTCGACAATGCGCTGGCGCAGAAACCGGGGCTGCAGAACGCCCTCACCGGCAAGGCCAATGCCTTGGCACAAATGGGTCGCTACCTTGAGGCCTATGGCCCCGCACTGGCAGCCTATGAGCAAATGCCGCAGGACCTCAATGCCCTGATGCTGTTGCTCTCGATTAATGTCGCGACCAACCGCATTGAGGAGGCCATCGGCATGTTGCAGGCCTTCCAACAGCGCTACCCCGATCACCCGCGCGGCCAAGATGTGGCCACTACCTTGCAAGGCCTGCAAGCCATGCAGGCAGGCTCATGAGCTTTCACTCCGGCCAACTCTTAGTTTCTGTCCCCGCCATGGAGGACCCCAACTTTGAAGGCACGGTAGTGCTATTGGTCGAGCACGATGAACATGGCACCACGGGATTGACCCTGAATCGCCCACTCGAAATTCCCTTGCAAGAAGTTTTAGGCGAGTTGCCGTGGCTGGAAGAAGGCAGCGTTCCCCTGCAATGGGGTGGACCAGTCATGAGCGAGCGCATGCATTTGCTGAGCTCCTCCCCCGCTGCCCCCAATGATGCCCTGGAAGTCGTTCCTGGACTGCATTTCGGCGGCGGCCTCGATGACTTGCGGCGCCTTCATGAGCAGGAAGAAAACGTGCGGTTGTTTTTAGGCTACAGCGGGTGGTCACCTGGTCAGCTCCAAGCCGAAGTGGATGCCAACGCTTGGCATCTTCTTCCCGTAGATATGGAGGAGGTGTTCACGACCTCTTGGCGCCTGCAATGGGAGCGCTTAATGGGCAAAATTGACCCGCGTTACCGTTGGATGCGTGATCTCCCGGAAGACCCTTCGGTGAATTGATGCACTACGTGTTCCTTGCGCTGGTTTACCTGACGCCCCTTGGCTTCAGCATTTGGTGCATGGTGCGGCTATTCCGCAATCAAAAGGACAGTTGGTTTTATCAACTGCAACGTAGTTATGCCTGGGTGATTCTGCCGGCGCTGCCGGTGGTCCTTGCCAAACCAGTCCTGGCGATGATCGAGCATGGCTTCGAAGAATTCGACAGTATCTTTTTTTGGCTCATCGGCTCGTGGCCGGTTCTCGTGGCTGGGCAATCTGTCATCACCATTTTCGAGGACAACGTCAAGGATTGGACCGGCCACCGTGAAAGCACCATGTTCGACAATGCGCCGGTGTTTTTCGGCCTGATGGCCGCGCAAACCTTGGTCTTCACCATGGCCGTGTTCTGGCGCTTCCGCAGCGGCAAGTCCTGGCGCGACCCGCTGGTTCTTGGCATCGGCATCTTCCTCCTGATCAATGCCATTATGGGCATGAATTGGGAATGGTACGGCACCTAGCCAGTGGGCTAGACCGATTGCTCTATGCCCCTTCGGCAAGCGCTCGGCGCAGGTAGAATCGGCCCTTATGGAGCTGTCCGCCCTGTCCGCCAAGGTTCTTGATGGCGCACGCCTCAATCAGGAAGAAGCCTTATTCCTGTTTGAGCATGCCGAGCTTGGCCTGCTCGCCTTCCTTGCCGATGACATCCGCCAGCGCAAGCACCCGGAAGGCATCGTGAGCTACATCATCGATCGCAATCTCAATCCCACCAATGTGTGTGTGACCGATTGCGGCTTTTGTGCGTTCTACGCCAAACCTGCGGACACTGCAAAGGCCTATGTGCTGGAGCGGGAGGAAATCTACCGCCGGGTACAGGAAACAGTCGACGTCGGCGGTGTGCAGATTCTCATGCAGTCTGGCCATCATCCGCGCCTTGGCGTGGAGTGGTTCTCTGAACTCATGCAGGATTTGAAAGCGCGCTGGCCCAAGCTGCATTTACATGCGATGGCTCCGAGTGAAATCGAGCACCTCGGGCGCGTTTCGAAGATGTCTTCCTTAGATGTCCTCAAGCGACTGCAAGAAGCTGGCATGGATTCCATGCCTGGTGGCGGCGCCGAAGTTTTGGTGGAGCGTGTGCGTGAGCGTATCGCTCCTCGCAAAACCACGACCGATGATTGGCTGCGCATCATGGAGGAAGCGCATTCCATCGGCATGCGCACCACCGCGACCATGATGTTCGGGCATGTCGAAACACCGGCCGAACGGATTGAGCATTTCGAACGCATCCGCGAGTTACAGGACCGTACCGGTGGCTTCACTGCGTTTATTGATTGGACTTTCCAACCTGGTGACAACCCTCTGGGCAAGGAACTTCTTGCCGAGGGTTGGCACAAGGCGACTCACGCCGATTACTTCCGCACCACGGCATTGGCACGGATTTATTTGGACAACATCGACAATCTGCAAGCCAGCTTTGTCACCCAAGGTGGCGATGCCGCGCAGTTAGCGCTACGCATGGGCTGCAATGATTTTGGCTCGGCCATGCTCGAGGAGAATGTGGTGAGCGCTGCAGGCTGCTTTGAGTTGGTGGAGATCCAAAACATCGAGCGCCACATTCGTGAGGCTGGATTTGTGCCACGCCAACGCAATCAGGCCTACCAAATCATTGATTCGCGTGGCACCAGCGTCAGTGAAGAGGAGCGTGCTGCGAGCGGGGCAAGCGCCACTGGCCTGCACACTCTGGCGGCCAGCTAACCGCCGCCCCCATGTCTCGACTTCGCCTGTTCTTCGACGCAGAATCCCAGCTGGCTCAGGAAGCCCAGCAGGATGTCGGCGAAGACCTGGGCCGGGATTTTTTGAAGCAGGAGGGCTTAGACCTTCGCCAAGCACATCAGCGCTTGGCGCAAGAACCGAGCTTGCGTCAGCGGTTGGTGCAGTTGTGGGTAGATCGGCAGCCAAACTCCTTTGCCCGCCGTTGGCTTGGAATGCACCGCGCCATCAGCACCGGCTTGTTGTTCTTGGGCTTCCTTCTTGGCGTGCTCGCCTGCCAGGCTGCGTTGTGGTCCGCGCCAGGCCAGGTCATCAATCTATGGCGGGCGCTCGCCATTTTGGTCGCTCTGCCCCTGCTGACCACACTTCTCACCGTTGTCCTCCTGGTGGCTTCCCGCTTCGGCGGTGGCACTTGGCGCGGCTTCGGCCAGTCCCTGCTCCAACTGTGGTCGCGCAAGGGCGTGGCCAAGCATTTACCGGAAGGAGCGCGCCACGATTTCTTCCACCACAGCTTGCCGATGGAGCAGAAGTTATGGCTGCGGCAAACTCAACTGTTTTCATGTTTTCTGCAGCTCGGCATGGTGCTGTGCTTTGCTGCCAGAGTGTGGTTTAGTGAGCTGCAGTTCGGGTGGTCGACCACCACCGAACAAGGCCACGAAGCCTTCCTCGAGTTTGTGGTCGAGCTTTGTAGCGCGCCCTGGGCTTGGCTTCTTGCTCCCGAGAACTTGCCCGCGCCCGAGGTCATCGCCAACACTCGTTGGGACCCACTTGCCCGCCAATACTTGGCCCCCTTCATCGATGGCCGCGTGTGGTGGCCTTTCTTGTTTGGCAGTTTGGTGTTCTGGGGGTTGCTGCCCCGGACTTTGCTGTGGCTGTACTCCCACCTGCAATTGCGTCGCGCGGTGCGCGCACTTTCATGGTCGCACCGTGGCTATCAGGACTTGTTTCAGCGGGCGCTGCCACTACCGAGGGCTTCGTCCAGTGACGAGCGGCTGGCCGTGGAATCCCTTCCGGAAACCAACGCACAACCAGGGCGTGCGCTTCTGGTTTGGGGAGCTTGGGCCAAGGATTTGGCGCA
>Ga0316208_1001360_pt1 | contig 23195 bp, 26 predicted proteins | sample 3monopyrite_MG_FD_204944 | JGI IMG/M metagenome (GOLD analysis project Ga0316208, IMG submission 204944) | Microbial mat bacterial communities from mineral coupon in-situ incubated in ocean water Damariscotta River, Maine, United States -... | ecosystem: Environmental > Aquatic > Marine >... | reverse complement strand
ACGATCATTCCTGCGAGACACTCGGCATCTGTGGATTCTGTTTCTGCTGATCGCTTTAGTCGGAGCAGGTTCTCTTGCCGCACGAAATCGCGCAGCGCCAGAGACGTTTGGCCAGTTCGGGGCATATCGAGGAGCAGCTCTGCAGGAGATTGCCTCGCGCCCCATGAAACTACAGGCCGATCACGTGTGCCTTGAGTGTCATTCAGACGTCGGCGACGAGCGGGCCGAGTCCATTCACAAGGCCGTCGGGTGCATCCATTGTCATGGTCCGGGTCTCAAGCACGTTGCCGAAGCGGAAGCTGGTGAAGACCCAACGGCAGCAGGAGAGTGGGACGGGGATTTCCTCACCTCGATGGATCTTTACATCACCCATAACCGTAAAGCCTGCCTGGTGTGTCACGAGCAGGTAATCGGTATGCCGGAAGCTTTCCGGAACATCAATGTTGCTGAGCATCTTGAGGAACAGGGTGCCGAAGAGATCAAAAGTGCGAGTGTGTGTTTCGAGTGTCACGAAGGGCACAGTCCTGGGCTTTGAGCGACGGCTGAATGCCGTTGGCGGGGAACGATATGCTGTTTGACTTAGGCGTGGTGCAGAATGATTCGTCCTGCGGAAAATCTGCAGAAGGCGGGTGCCAGGGCAGTTGCGCGTGCGGCTCCGAAACGGCGGTCGACCAGGCGGGCATTGATCCGGTTAGCGCCATCACTTCGCGTCGTGGATTTCTGCGTCAAGCAGGGACGATTAGCTTTGGGGCGCTGACACTAACGCTTCTCACTGGTCTGAAACCCGAGGACAAAGATCCCGATGCCGCCGCGGCAGCAGAGAATGACGGTGCGGTCGATGGCGTTGCCTCAGCCGAAGCAGAAGACACGCCACTCTTTGGATTTCTGGTCGACACAAGTAGATGCATCGGGTCTGGCAAATGCCTGACGGCCTGCCGAACAGAGAACGACGTACCGGAAGGATTCTCGAGAACATGGGTGGAACGTTTCATTCATTTCAAAGACGGAACGGTGCAGGTTGATCGCGTGCCGGAAACGGGATACGCGGATTCCGGCCTGGCGCCAATTGATGAAGACAACGTTGATCGTGCGTACTTCGTCCCGAAACTCTGCAACCATTGCGAAGACGCTCCGTGCAATCAGGTCTGCCCGGTACACGCCGCATTCACCTCGCCGGAAGGTGTCGAACTGGTCGACGCCGACCGCTGTATCGGCTGTGCGTATTGCGTCCAGGCATGTCCTTACGGTGCTCGTTTTATCAATCCCGATTCGGGCGTGGCCGACAAGTGCACCTGGTGCTACCACCGGATCATGCACGACGAATTGCCGGCATGCGTTGAAGCGTGCCCGGCCAACGCTCGCATCTTCGGGCGGCTTGACGATCCCCATAGCGAGATCAGTAAGCGTCTGGCATCCGTTCCGACGAGCGTGCTGAAGCCGCATCTTGGTACCCATCCCAAACTTCATTATCTCGGCAATTCGCAGGAAGTCATCTAATGAGCGATGTGCCTTTCGTATTTCCGAATGACGTGCATACTCCGTGGAGTATCATGATCGTCCTGTATCCGTACATCACGGGCCTGGTCGCCGGCGCGTTTGTGGTTTCGGCGTTGTACCACGTGTTTCATCAGGAAGTCCTGAAGCCGGTAGCTCGCCTGGCTCTGGTAACCGCATTGTGCTTCTGTGCGTTCGCGACGCTGCCGCTGCTGCTGCATCTGCATCACCCGGAGCGAGCATTCAATATCATGATCACTCCCAGTGCGACGTCAGCAATGGCGGGTTTCGGGGCGATTTACAACTTCTACCTGTTGTTGCTGATCGTCGAAGTGTGGCTGGAATTTCGACCGGAAATCGTTTCGCGAGCGGGCACACATACCGGAATTGCCGGACTTGTCTATCGAGTGCTGGCTCTTGGCGATCGAGAGATTTCAGACAGGGCTCGCCGCATTGATAGTCGGATTATTCACGCCCTCGCGGTGATTGGAATTCCGGCTGCGGTCGTGCTTCACGGATACGTCGGATTTTTGTTCGGAGCCGTGAAGGCAAATCCCTGGTGGTCGACCGCTTTGATGCCGGTCGTGTTTCTTGCTTCAGCGATCGTGTCGGGAATCGGAGTTCTCATCATTCTGTATCTGTTTCTTTCGTGGAAACGCGGAGTTAAACCCGACACCGATTGCGTCCGAGCCATGTCCCGCTACCTGTGGATTTCGCTCATGATCGCTGTGACGCTCGAGATGCTCGAACTGGTCCACATGGCTTATGAAGCTGGCGAGGAATGGCACGTCATCAAGACATTGCTCACGACTCGGCTGGCGGTGTCTTACGGAGTGGTCCAGGTATTGATCGGGTCGGTTGTCCCGTTCTTCCTGCTGCTCATCGCGACACGGCCGCGACTGAACCCTCGGGTTATGTCGTTTCTCAGTGCGTTGTCCGGCGTACTGATTCTTGTACAGGTATTTGCGATGCGCTGGAATGTGGTCGTTGGCGGCCAACTGTTTTCCAAAAGCTTTCGCGGCTTCGTCGAGTACCCCTTGCACATCGGTGGCCGTGAAGGACTGATCGCTGCTGCGGTCGTGCTGATGTTGCCGTGTGTAGCTCTGGCAGTTGCCGGGCGATTGCTGCCGTTGTTGAGCGACGATCACGAGGACAATTCGGACGGCCCGGTAAACGACCGCGTTGTTGCTCCATCACTGACCGACCAGCACTTTACATCAACAGCTCGCCCCTTCGGTTAGCAGACCGTTGCACCGCCGCGAGTTCGCGCCTCTGGGCGGCTTCTGCACATCTGAGTGACGCCTGAGCGCGCCAACGTGAAAGACGCGCGCCGTCGCTGCCGGTGAGTTCTGCATTCTCCAGAAAAATTTGCACTCACACCGGCCCTCGGAACACGCTGATCAGTCGCATTTTGCAAGGCATACGCCGCTCCAATGAGCGATGACACTTCTGTGACAGAAGTGTGAGATGGCTGTGACAGATTCGGCACAAGTTCTGTAGCACGGACCAGGGAAAGACACTGACTCTCTTAGATCCCTGGAGTAAAACGATGCCGGACGCAATTCTCGAAACACCGCCGCCAACCGATGACACTTCGACGCACCGTTCAAAGAACGACGAAAACAGCCAGCTAAAAAGTCAGCCCGCCAAAGCCAGTCCGTTCGAGAACGCTCGCCTCACTTGGGGACGGATCGACTGGACCGTCCTCGGCTGGATGCTCCTGATGCATGCAGGTTGCCTCGCGGCACCATTTTACTTCTCGTGGCCGGCGCTTGCGGTCGCCGTTGGGCTGCACTGGCTGACCTGCAGCATTGGAGTGTGCCTGGGCTATCACCGCTATCTCTCGCACGCCTCATTCCGCATGTCAGCTCCCGTCCGGTTCATAATAACGCTGTGTGGAGTGCTCTCCGGCGAAGGTAGTCCGCTGACGTGGGCCGCGACTCACCGCGTTCATCACGCTCGTTCCGACAAGAAAGGCGATCCGCATTCACCTCGCGACGGAGTCCTCTGGTCTCACATCCTCTGGATCTTCGTGCGGCGTGACGCTGATGAGATCGCGGAGCTGCATCGTCGATACGCGCCAGACCTGATCAAGGATCCGATCCTGAACTTCTTCGAGAAGACTTACGGACTTTGGCTGATCGCATTCGCCGGTTTTCTTTACGCTTTCGGCGGAATGCCAATGTTGATATGGGGGGCCTGCGTAAGGCTTACCGTTGCGTATCACACGACATGGCTGATCAACTCTGCGTCGCATATTTGGGGTTACCGAACCTACGAAACGACTGACGACTCGCGAAACCTCTGGTGGGCCGGGCTGCTCGCTTACGGCGAAGGCTGGCACAACAACCATCACGCCTGGCCGCGAGTCGCCTGCTACGCTCACCGCTGGTGGGAGCTCGACATCACCTGGCAGGCGATCAAGGTGCTACGGTTTCTGGGGCTTGCGAAGGACGTGAATGACCGCATCCCGTCTCGCGATGTCACGACAGCCGAGCCGTCTCGCTACGCCGATCGCAACTGACGGGTACATCGGTCGACAAAACCAACTGCAACCAGCAGTCAGGACAGCCACGAAAGCCACAACTACGGCAACCGCGACGGACCACCCTGACCTGAACGCTCCCCCTGACGACCACAGCGACAGCGATGATCATTCCAAGGAAATAATTGCATCCGAATTTCCCATGTCACGGCGAATCGCACTCTGTGTCTGAAGGCGCGAAGCGAACTCGCGATCGATTCAGTTGGGCCGATATTCGCCCTACTGGAGAAGCTCTATTTCAAGGTTATCATCACTTTCAATGAATACAGGCGGGTCCCGGGGATACATCTGTGCGAACCTGTCGTCAGCGTCGAGAAAAGTCAGCTCGATGCTCGCGTTGCTGTGTCGACCGTTTTGTGAGCAATGCGGATGAGTCGTACACCGTCATCGCGGCGTTCCAGCGTGTCGATCCAGTTTGCCTCTTGCCAGTGATAGCGGATCTGCACTCGGGGAACGTCGCTCGACAACAGCGTAGCCTGAGCCAGCCGGAGCTGCTCTTCGGTTGTGACCTTTGATGCCGCTGCTCGCTGAGAACGTGCCGACCGCTGCATCAGCAGGATGTCGGAGGCGAGTGATTCAATGTCGGAGAACAACTGGCGAACCTGCTCTTCTGATAAGAGTGCTTCGCGCATTGGGGGCAGCTCGGCAAGGTCCATGCCGTCATGGTTGACTGGATGAGCAATTGCCTGCAGACCGTTTGGCGTGTCTCCCATTGAATGTCTGGGAGCGTCTTCCGTTCTGTCCGATCCTTTGTCGTTTGATTCTGGGTCGTTTGATTCTGGGTCGTTTGACTCTGTGCGGCGCGGTCGCAGTCGGAACCAGTCCCGTCGTGACATTTTGTGGTCGTCTGCCATGAGTGCCTTATTCTTTGATCTCTGGGCCGGAAAGAATCTCTGGGCCGGAAAGAATCACTGGGCCGGGAAGAAACTGAGGTTCGGCAGCCAACAGAGTTTGATCCATCGAAGCTGATGGGGCGTGGCATTGCTGGCAGTTTTTTCTCCACGGATGCGTGGTGCGAATCCCCTGTCGCCCTGCGTAGCCGTGGCAGCTCATACAGTCTGCCCGCATCCACGTCGAATGAGGGATTTGAGGCGGCGCCGCGTTGAATGCTCGCGGACCGGCGGTTGGAGCCTTCAGTCCTGCGAAGTCGTTCTCGCGAAATTCGACTGCCGTCATGTGTCGCGGGTTGTTCTCAACATGGCACTGCGTGCAGTTCGCCAGGAACGCGTGAGACATGCGAGGGATTCGCAGTGACACCGTTTTTGCTCCCTCACTGTGGCAGGCGACACAGGCGGTGTCCGATCGTTGATCGATCGGATGCGGAATCGTTGGCGGAGCGCCATTGAACGCTCGGTTCTGCTCGCGTTGATGAAGCGCTGCAGGCTTGTCTTCGGGTGCAATTGTGATTTCCGCCAGTGGGTCAATCGTTGATTTGAGGCTCGCCAGCCGAGTCTCACCACGTCGTGCACTCGTCGCGTCCGGCATTTCCATGTAGGGAGTTGCTGGAATCACTCCGACTTCTAATTCGACCGTTGACTTCATTTCGCGCAGGCCGACTGGTCGCGGTGAACTGGACGTCGACGCGTTCATGGGGGCCTGTAGCCCGGTGAAGTATCCCGCGACGGCGAATGAGACCAGGACGAACGCGATGAGTGGCGTGGTGCGTGCCTTCTTTTGGTTACTCATCGTTAGACCTTTCTGATCCGCACGGCCGACTTCTTGTAGTCCGGCTGTTTCGAGAAAGGGTCGAGGGCATCCAGCGTCAGATCGTTGACCAGCAATGTTTCGTCAAAGAACGGAATGAAGACCGTCCCGCGCGGCGGTTGTCCGCGACCATCGATCCACACCGGAATCACCAATGAACCACGGCGAGATTCGATCTTCACTTGATCGCCATTACGAAGGTCGTGAGCTGCCGCATCTTCGGCGTGAATTTCAAGATATCCGCCCGGCATGGCTCTGTTGAGTTCCGGAATGCGGCGAGTCATCGAGCCGGAATGCCAGTGTTCAAGGACCCGTCCAGTACACAACATGAACGGGTAGTCGTCGTCTGGAACTTCTGCCGGGGCGATCCATGGATGGAACCAGATTTGCGCACGGTCATCGTGTGTGGACGAGTGATAAAACTGAATCTCTTTGCCGGGTTCAACGTACGGATCGAAGCCCTCAGAAAATCGAAAATGTGTCTCTCGCCATTGCCCGTCGATCTCGACGACCGGCCAGCGGAGGCCGCGTGCTTTGACATACTCGCTGTACGGCGCGAGGTCTTTGTGTTTGAGTCGACTGAACTGCCGGTACTCCTCAAACAACTGCTCATCCACATTGACGTCGTAGTAATGTTCCCAGTCCCAGACGGGCACTGACTTGCCATTCTCGTCTTTGACGTCAAACAGGAACTGGCCGTCTCGATCCTGCATGCCGTCCATTCCGCGATCGAACAACTCGTGAGCAACCGCGATCGTCTGCCAACAGTCGTCGCGAGCGTCCCCCGGTGGATCGACCATCTTGAACCATTGCTGGGTGCGGCGTTCTGAGTTGCCGACGACTCCGTTCTTTTCCACCCACATCGCTGACGGCAGAATCAAATCGGCCAACCGAGTCGTTGCTGTGGGATAGACGTCGCTGACAATGAGGAACTTGTCTTCCAGCCCGGCTTTGTTGTCACCTTTGGGATTGAACAGCTTATTGAGGTTCGGCAGCGTCTGACCGGGATTGGTCACCTGCACCCAGATCGTGCCGATGTCGCCACCCTGGTCTGTTGGCGAGCAGAAGCTTTTCCACATCTTGACAGTGTGATAGCCAGGGGTCGCATTGATGCGACCGGTCGGGACGTTCCAGTATTCTTCCGACTGCTGCCGATGCTCTTCGTTGGCGACCACGCGACCACCGGGAAGCGCGTGAGCCAGCGTGCCAACTTCACGCACGGTTCCGCAGGCCGAGGGCTGGCCGGTGAGACTCGTCGGGGCATTTCCAGGCGTGCCGAAATGTCCGCTCAGGAGATGAACTCCGTGGACGAGCGAATTAACCGCGGTGCCTCGCGTGTGCTGGTTCATTCCCATGCACCACAGCGACGTGATCTTCAGTTTGGGATTTCCGAACGGGTCACCCAGCATTCGAATTTGATCAGCAGGAACGCCGGATAGTTCTTCGACGTGTTCCGGCGTGTACGGTTCAAGATACTTCCTGTAATCATCAAACGAGATCGGCTTGCCGTGCAGGTTTGGGGTCTCATCGTCGGAAGCTTTGAAGTTGCAGAATGATTCCACAAATCTGCGGTCGTATGTTCCATTCTTAATCAACAGATGCGCGATGCCGTTGGCAATCGCCAGATCACCGTGGCCCTTCATTTCGAGATAGTGCTGGCAGGCTTCAGTTGTCCGTGTCCGTCGCGTACCGATGTCGATCAGTGTGATCTTCTCACCGCGACTGCGTCGATCAATGACGCGAGAAAACAGTACGGGGTGCATTTCCGCCGGGTTGTTGCCCCACATGATCAATACGTCGCACTCATCGAGGTCGTCGTAGCAGCCGGCTGGTTCATCGACGCCGTAAGTCGCCAGGAAACCTGTCACGGCTGAAGCCATGCAAAGGCGGGCATTGGGATCGATGTGGTTGTTCGACAGACCGCCTTTCATGAACTTCTGAGCCGCGTAACCTTCTGGAATTGTCCATTGTCCGGAACCGTAGTACGCGAACCGCTCAGGCGCGGCCTCGACTCGATCGGCAATCGTCTTGATCGCTTCTTCCCACGAGATCTCGCGGTAGCGGTCTCCGTCACGGAGCAACGGTTTGGTCAGACGGTCTTTGCCATAGAGTGCGGCGCCGACGTGATAGCCTTTGACGCAGAGAAGCCCCTTGTTGACGTCGGCGTTCCTGTCGCCAGCCACAGCGACGACTTTGCCTGCCCGCACACCGACCTGCACATGGCAACCGGTCCCGCAGAACCGGCAGGGAGCCTTTTCCCACTGGACTCCGGCTGCGGGTTCGTCCGCAAGAACTGGGAGAGTAAAGTTTGTTCCACCCGCAACGGCTGCCGCCGCCGCCATCGCAGATGCCTTGATAAACTGCCGACGCTGAATGGCGTCAGTCGTCGGTTGCAAATCGCCGTTCATGAGTTGTCCATCTCTCCTGAGTTAGCCGCAGGTTCACTTTCTGACTCGTTTTCAAAATGGACGAACACGACATCGACAAAGGCGACGCCGCGACACTCCTGTAAACGTCTCGTTACTTCCTCAAGAGCGTTGGGAGCAGGCGAATCAATCGTCATTGGAACACGGTGGGTATCATTGCCGACGTCTCCAATCTCGACGCCCGGCACCTCGGCAAATTCGTCGACGATCTCCTGAAAAGCGTCGCCGACTTCTGCGAGCGTGGCAACAACGCTGGCGATCATAGTCTGGCCTTGGTAAATCGATCGGGCGGGCATCAATTCCGCCTGAAAATCGGTCGCGGAAAGGTTGGCATTGCTATTGTAGACGTCGAAGTCTACATTCAATATCATGATCTCGTCAACAGCCACATACGCTCTTCGAGCCGTTGTGTATCTGGCCAGCCAACCTGATCGATACGTCAACCGAGCCGAGATATCCGAGGCAACTCTTGTTCCCCACGAGTACCTTTTGAAGGTGTTGAGTCAACTCGACGGGGAGGCAGGGCTCGTAGAATCCCGGCGTGGACCGGGGGGCGGGTATCGGTTGAGAAAGTCTGCCGATGAACTTACGGCGCTCGATGTCCTGCTGGCTGTTGACACAATCCCCAGAATTACCGAGTGCCCGTTGGGAATCGTTGGCCACGAACAATTGTGTCCATTGGACCGACTTCTTGATGACGCCGGCAGACGTGTAGAAGAAGCGTTTGCTCAGACACATATTTCTGACCTGTTACCAGGAAAGAGTTCGCGAACGTGCGAGTTCCCCAGCAACACTCCGACGAAATAGCCGCCGGCCGACGTAAGCCTGCTTTGCCGCGTTCGTTATTCGTGGTTGCGCTGCTGTGCATCACGCTTGCCGGTGTGGGGGCTGCGCTCACGGGAGCAGACGTTGACGATAAAGGAACCAGCAGCAGTGAACCCGAGGAAATCACAGTTCGTGTTGCCGGACATCGTTTCAGGGCCGATTCGGGCACTGGCGACATTGCTCTGGCGACTAACTTTTCAGTTGAGATCCGCAAGCCTTCGGGTCCGCCACGTGTTGTCACTGGTCTGAGCGATGTTGACGGAAACGAAGTGACGGTTGCCTGCTCAACATGCCACACGACTCGCCAGCCGAATCACCAGAACAAGACCGCCAGGGATCTGGACGAATTTCACGGCGGCACCGTCTTCTCGCATGGCACGGTCAGTTGCCTGTCGTGTCACAATGAACGCGACTATGACGCACTGAAATTAGCGGACGGAAGTCGAGTCGAGTTTTCTGAGGTGATGACACTCTGCGCCCAATGCCACGGGCCTCAGATGAAGGCGTACGAGCATGGGGCGCATGGCGGCATGAACGGCTATTGGGATTTGACTCGCGGACCACGGACGAAGAACAACTGTATTGATTGCCACAATCCCCATCGGCCTCAATTCCCAAAGATGCAGCCAATGTTCAAACCGAAGGATCGTTTTCTCGACGAAAGGGAAGTATTGAAAAAGTTAAAATGAGAAATGAAAAATGCAAAAGTGGAGGTGGGTATCGTGGCTCGACACGGTGATGATCTGGAAGATCGGTTGTTGGAGTTTGCAGCACGCGTCGGCAAAGTTGTAGACGCACTTCCTAAGTCGCGTTTGGGTAGTCATATATCCGGCCAGTTGGTCCGTAGCGGAACATCGCCTGCTGCAAATTACGCGGAAGCTTGTGCGGCAGAGAGTAAACGCGACTTCATTCATAAACTCGGCATCGCACTCAAGGAACTTCGAGAGACGCGTGTATGGATCAAGCTGATTTTGAAAGCAGAATTGCTTTCGGCATCGCAGATGAGCGACATGCTCGACGAGGTCAGTCAGCTTTGCAACATCCTGGGAAAATCTGTCGTTACGGCAAAAGCAAATCAATCAAAGCGAAATTGACTTTTGCACTTTTCATTATTCAATTTAACTTTTTCAATATTTCACCAGTGATGAAGACATGTATCAACAAGACGCTCCTACTGGACCGTTCCTGCCAGTTCTGAACCAGCAATCGACTCGCCGCACGGCCTTGAAGGCCGCAGGAGCGGCGCTCGGCCTGGCGGCATTCGGCAAAGCGGTTTCGCCACTGATGGTGATTCCGGAAAACGTCTCTGTCGACGAATTTCTACAGCAGCACTACAAGGAATTCACTGACTCTGACAAGAAGAAAGTCTTCGCCCGGCTCGAGGCAGAAACCAAAGAAGACTACGGCGCGGACGTCACCATTTCTGATCCGAAGCCAATTCCCGGAGTGCGATTTGGTTACGCCATCAATCTCAGCAAATGCAATGGCAACGGTGCGTGCATGGAAGCATGCAACAAGGAAAACAACCACCACCGGGGCGTCGATCAGTCGTATATCCGTGTGCTGGAAATGTCCAAGGGCTCGATGGACATGGAGCAGGGGACAACGACCTACGACCACACGGTTCCCCAGGACGACAAGTTCTACATGCCGGTACAGTGCCAGCAGTGCGAGAACCCTCCGTGCGTGTCGGCATGTCCGATCGAAGCGACGTGGCAGGAAGACGATGGCATCGTGGTTGTCGATTACAACTGGTGTATCGGCTGCCGCTATTGCGAAGCCGCCTGTCCGTATCACGCTCGACGATTCAATTGGGAACCGCCCGAGATCCCCGCTGACGAGGTCAACCCGGATCAGGGCTATCTGTCGAATCGCATTCGCCCTCAAGGAGTGATGGAAAAGTGTCACTTCTGTCTGCATCGGACACGAGAAGGTCGAGCCCCGGCATGTCAGGAAGCCTGCTCGACCGGAGCACGTGTCTTTGGTGACTTGAACGATCCCGATTCCGACATCAACTGGGTGCTGAAGAACAAACGCGTCTTCGTGCTGAAAGAAGAACTCGGCACACAACCCAACTTCTTTTACTTCTTTGATTCGTAAAACATGTCGTCGATTACAACTCAGAATCAATCACTCAGCGAGCCTGCGGATCCGGTTCGCAGCTACCCGCGTTTTCTCTGGTGGGGGCTGGGTGAAGCCACAAACGGCGGGCTCGGATTCTACGTCTGGATGTTCGTGCTGACCGCGATATCACTCGTCGGCGCGAATGCGTGGGCGAATCAGGTGGCCGACGGAATGATCGTCACCAACATGACCGATCACGTCAGTTGGGGGCTCTATATTGCCAACTTCACCTTCTGCGTTGGTCTTGCCGCTGGTGGTGTGATGATGGTCATTCCCGCCTACCTCTACGATGACGAAGAGATGCACAAGGTCGTGATCATCGGCGAAGCAGTTGCTGTCGCCGCGATTGTGATGTGCACATTGAGCGTGGTCGTGGACCTCGGTCGACCGGATCGCTTCTGGCATTTGATACCGTTTATCGGTCGAGTGAACTGGCCCGTCTCAATGCTGACATGGGACGTGATTGTGTTGAACGGCTATCTGCTGATCAATCTGCATATCGTTGGCTATCTGCTCTACATGCGATACCTCGGTCGAAAGCCAAACCCCAAATGGTATGTGCCGTTCGTGTTCCTTTCGATTATCTGGGCAATCAGCATCCACACCGTCACGGCGTTTCTTTATTGCGGCCTCGGTGGACGACCTTTCTGGAATACGGCTTTGCTTGCGCCGAGGTTTCTCGCGTCTGCATTCGTCAGTGGCCCGGCATTTATCATTATCGTGATGAGAATTCTCCGGATAACTACCGGCTACGCGGCACCACCCGGACCAGCTCGCACGCTGATCCAGATTATCCGCGTTGCCATGACCATTAATCTTGTGATGCTCGCCAGTGAACTCTTCACACTGTTCTACACCGGCGGAGCACATGGTGCATCGGCGAACTATCTGTTCTTCGGCAGCCACGGTCACTACGGACTGGTCCCGTGGATCTGGACGGCCATCGTCTTCAATCTTGTCGGCACGGCCCTGTTCTTCATGCCCGAAGCCCTGGAACGGGGCAACATCCGGATCCTCGCGTGCGTGTTGTGCATCGTCGGCATCTGGATTGAAAAGGGCATGGGTCTGATCATTCCCGGATTCATACCGTCAACACTTCACGAAATCGTTGAGTACTCGCCGAGCCTTGTGGAATGGAAAGTCACCGGCGGCATCTGGGCATTCGGCTTTCTGTTGCTGACAGTACTCTTGAAACTCATTGCGACTGTGTTCGCCCAGGAACAGAGCCTTGCTGAGGCAGAGAATTCGTAGCCATCCCGCCAACCGTGACTGCACTATTCCTGAAGCAGCAGCGCGATGGTCTTCTCGAAATGCAACTCGGCTTTCGCCCGCGTAGTGTCAAAAACTGAGACGGGCAACAAGTTCTTTGGCAAGCGAGAATTGAGTGGCTGAGTCAGCCGTGAAATTGACCGATGTCGCGCCTCTGCATCGCACAGTCTGCCTGTCGCGTCGGAATTTACCCAGACGCAAGCAACTGGTCTCGTATTTGCGGAGACGGGCACGGTACGCTGGAGAACTCTGGTTGTCCGAATAGAGTTGTGGCAGATTGCCGCTGTGGTGAGGCCTCAGAATCGCGAGGGAAAATGATCGATCAGCCAGACGCGGACAACATGCTTCAACACGGGCACACGCCTGACGAAATTCAAGAGAGGCTCGCTCAGCCGAAGGGGCACAGCTATCTCAGAGATTTCGTGTATGGAGCGATTGACGGAACGGTCACGACTTTTGCCGTGGTATCGGGAGTCGCCGGTGCCGAGTTGGATTCGAGCATCGTCATTATCCTCGGTGCAGCGAACCTGGTTGGCGACGGATTCAGCATGGCGGCCGGAAACTATCTGGGAACGCGGGCAGAGCAGCAGGAACGTGATCGAGTTCGGCAGATGGAAGAACTCCATATCGACCGTTTCCCCGAAGGTGAACGTGAAGAAGTTCGCCAGTTGTTTGCCGCGAAGGGGTTCGACGGAGAGGATCTTGAGCGGGCCGTCGATGTGATCACGTCGGACCGTCGCCAATGGGTAGACACAATGTTGACCGACGAGCACGGTCTCAGTTTGCACGGACCGAATCCGCTGAAGGCTGCACTGGCGACGTTGGTCGCATTTCTGCTGCTGGGGTTGATCCCGCTGCTGCCGTTTATCCTGCACTACCTGAACGGCAGCTCGTTGGCACCTTACACCGTGAGCCTGGTTCTGACGGGAGTCGCTTTCTTCGTGATCGGCACGGTTAAGTCTCGCTTTGTCAATCAGCACTGGTCGATGGGTGGCATCGAATATTTATTCATTGGCGGAAGTGCCGCTGCGCTTGCCTACGTCGTCGGTGTGCTGCTCAAGGGTCTGGCTGCGTAGTCTCTTCGTCCAGTTTTCGTGGAAGAAGACCGACCGGACGCGAAGCGATCATGACTTGACATCGATTTCAGGACGTGCCGTGTCAGTCCGAATTCGCATCCATTCCGGATAGAGTACCGACGCTGTATCTGCGGCTAGTGAAGTCTGCCTGGAGAGTCTTGAGATGTCTGACGGGAAGCTGATGTCGATTTTGCTCGTTGAGGATGAGGACGAGTTTCGCGACACATGCGCAATGTGGATGTCACGGAAGGGGCATAGCGTTGCTGAAGCACCGAACGGACACGACGCTCTGCATTCGTGCGCGAAGAAACACTTCGACGTGGTGGTGCTTGACCTGAATATGCCAGGCCTGTCGGGACTGGAAGTGCTCGATCGACTGAAGGCAGACAAGGTCGACTCAGAAGTCATCGTGCTGACCGGCGAAGCGACGGTCGACACGGCTGTGCAGGCGATGAAACTGGGAGCGTGCGACTACCTCAGCAAGCCTTTTCCGCTACCGGAGCTGGAAGAACGCTGTCGGATGGCCTTTGAACAGGGGCAGCTTCGCAAAGAAAACCGACAACTGAAGGAAGTCGTTCGGCGGACGCGCAAACCGGGTCCGAAGATGGTCGGAGACTCACCGCAAATGAAGCGGGTCTTGCGGCTTATCGAACGGGCTGGGCCGTCAGACAAAGCAAGGAGCCAGCGGTACGGGCAAAGAACTTGTCGCACGAGCCATCCAGGAGTGCAGCGTGCGAGCCGACAAGCCATTCGTCACGATCAACTGCGCCGCGCTGCCCGAGCAGTTGGTCGAAAGCGAACTTTTCGGACACGAGAAAGGCTCGTTCACCGGCGCGACAGAAACGAAATCCGGATTGTTCGAAGTCGCGGACGGCGGAACGCTTTTCATCGACGAAATCGGAGAACTGCCACTCGGTCTGCAGCCGAAACTTCTACGTGTGCTGGAAGACGGATCATTGCGCCGGGTCGGCTCGCACAAGGAGCGGCGGGTCGATGTGCGAATTGTCGCCGCCACAAACCGCGACCTGACAACGGAAATCCAGGACGGCAATTTCCGGGAAGACCTGTACTACCGGATCAACGTCCTGACGATTGAGCTGCCACCATTAAAAGAGCGAATTGGAGACATCGACCAGCTCATCGATCACATTCTTAGTGACAACTGGAAGGTTGACGAAGAAGCTCGCGAGCGGCTGCTGGCCTACAACTGGCCCGGCAACATTCGGCAGCTAATCAACGTTCTGGAGCGGGCTCAGATTCTGGCAGACGATGGCGAAATTCTGATCGACGACCTGCCTGGTGAAGTGATCAACTCTGCCGGCACAACAACATCCAACGACACACCACACGCCCGTGATTCTGCATCGCGGCCAGGCAGTCCAACCGATGGCACACTTTCGGCGGAAAATCCCAGCGAGCGTCTGGAAGATCTGGAACGCGCCCACGTCATACGAATCCTGCGAGAGCATCACGGTAACAAGGCTCAGGCAGCTCGGTCGCTCGGTATCCATCGACGCAAGCTGTATCGGATGCTGGAACGATTCAACATCCAGCCTGATGAGATCCACTCGGCGTGAATTTTCGCCACGTGTGACAGATCGACTCCGTCCATTCGCCATGCGCGCGGATGGGCGCGCCGGAAGGCCGTTGGGCCGCACACCGAATTCGGGGTGGCTTCACAATTGGCCGCGAACGGCGATCGAGAGAGTCGCTGATCCGACGTCCAGACCAAACACCCCTCTTGCGTGCACGACGCGATCCGCCAGAAGCAGTTGTGAAGATTCTTCTGCACTGCAGCGTTTGACGTAATTCGAGTGCGCGTCCGGCAAACTTTGCTTCGTTCTGGCATCATCCTTGCAATAACTCTGAGTGAAGCCAGCCGTGGCTGGCTCGTGTTTCCTCAACCCCCCGGAGTTTCAGGAGCAGAGCAATGATAACCCTGAAAAAGATTCTCGTCCCCACCGACTTCAGTGAACACAGCGCCAAAGCGTTGCTCTACGGTTCCGAACTCGCGAAGAAATTTGGAGCAGAGCTTCATCTAATGCACGCGATCGAGCAGACTCCGCTGATGTACGGTGAAGGTGCGTATGTCGCCCCGGAGACGGAGGCAGAAATCGAAGCGGCCGCGACGAAGCAACTCGAAAGCCTGCTCGCGGACTCGGGCGAAGACTTGAAGGTTGTGCGACAAATTCAGCACGGACACCCGTTCGTCGAAACGATTCGTTACGCAAAAGAGAACGACATCGGTCTCATCGTCATTGGCACTCACGGTCGAGGCGCCATCGCCCACATGCTGCTGGGCAGCGTCGCGGAGAAAGTTGTCCGCAAGGCCCCTTGCCCTGTCCTGACCGTCCGTGACAAAGAACACGAATTTGTCATGCCGTGAAACGTGCAGCGAATGTGCTGCTTGTGAGGTAGCTCGATCGAGACGGAAATCGAGCTTCCTCGTCGTATCGTGGTCAGCCCGGGCGTTGCAGCAATATATCTCGCGCTACCTCAGGGTTCAGCGTCAGTTTATTGTTCAACAGAGGGATGGACAGTCAGAACCGGACACTTCGACTTCCGTACGACTCGCTCGGCAACGCTTCCGATCAACGCATGAGCGACTGACCCGCGGCCCCGAGTGCCCAGCACAATCAGATCGCAAGCCTGCTCGGTGGCGAAGTCGAGGATTCGTGAAACCGGGTGGCCATGCTCCCATTTGTGTTCGATGGTCAACCCGCCAGCGTCTTCAGGGGCAATCCATTCGCCAAGTGCGGCGTCGCTGAAGTTCTCAAAGTCTTGCGGCTGCGGTGTGTAGCCGCCGAGGGCCGGAATGTAGACGACGGGATCCTCAATCACGTGGTAAAGCGTGACCTTTGCGTCAAATGCCCGAGCAAGGTCCAGCGCGTGGCCGGTCGCTTCTCGTGACGCGGCGCTGAAGTCAGTCGGGACGAGAATATGTGATGGTTTCATCATGCAGTCTCTCTGTTTGTCTGCAACGAGCCCGCAGATAGCGTTTTCGCACTTAACATTCCGGAACGCTCAATGATCGAAAGTGGCAATGATTCGCCGGGCACGATCTGAGTCACGAGCACGTGTCAACAGCTTGATGCTCAAAACCCCAGCGAACCCTGCCTGGTTCTCTCCTTCGATCCAGCAACTGATTCCGTCATGCTGCAATGTTGCTTTGATAATCTCGGCCACGTTCGGGTCCGGGACCGTGTACACCTCGACGAGTTCCATCGAGACGTCAGCGCAGTCAATCGCTTTTGCTTGATTCATGGTCATAGCCTTAGCTCCCAAACTTTTGATGGGTCAAATATGAAGCTACTCAGAGAGCAGCGTAGATCGATGGGCATGTTGCCAGGGAGCAAACATCATGCCGCCGCATTCGGGACTGCTGGCATCGACAGAGTGTGCGGATGCGGCATGATCGACATCAGGCGTGTGCGGATGCGACGCGGTCAAGGTGCAAAGAACTTCTTCGGTGAGTCAGCCGGCGACTACAGAAACGGTGTCGCCAGGCGGGCCACTCCATCCCGCAATTTGATCGGCAAACTTCTGGCTTCAAGCTGGTCGATCGTCACTTGTTTTGACTTCGCTTTTTTCGACTCGAAGAGCTCATTCAGGCTTTCGGCCAGTTTCTGGCCGTAGCACTCGACGTTGAATTCGAAGTTCAACCGCAGACTGCGAGGATCCCAGTTCGAAGATCCCATCAGCACCCACTCATCATCAACAATCACCAGCTTGCTGTGGTCAAACGGGCGAGCCGTTTTTCTGACGTCACATCCTTGACCAACGAGTTGCCACAACTGCGCATCGCAGGCCCATTGGACAAGCTTTTGGTTGCCGTGTTCCGGAAGCAGTATCTCGACAGTCACTCCACGAAGCGCCGCAACGTTTAACGCGCTGATCAGCGAGGCCTCAGGCAGGAAATAGGGCGTAACAATCCGAAGAGAACGGTTCGCACACTGACACGCGCCAAGGAGCGTCAGCCTCAATCGATCAAACGGCTCATCCGGCCCCGCAACGATTCCGCGAGCGGCATACTCTCCCGACGGTTTCAATTCGGAGTACCAGCCGGCACCGACCAGTTCCTCGCTTGCGGCAAACGACCAGTCCGCTGTGAATGCGTCCTGGACATGCCTAACGATCGGACCACCGAGTCGAAAATGCAGATCATCCTCCGATGCCGGGCAATCATCTGACGTTGCACAACAGCCGCGAATATTCATTCCACCGGTGAACGCGATCTGTCCATCAATCGTCAAGATTTTGCGGTGATTTCTTAGGTTCGCATATCGAAACCGGCCTGGAAGCAGCGGCGGGTTAAAAGTTTCGACGCGTACGCCGAGTCCTTCCAGCGTGGCGATGGTCGAAAATCCATAAGTCGCTCCGACGGCGTCGATCAGCACTCGAACTTCGACACCACGTTCTCGCGCTGCGGAGAGAGCGTTGGCAAACTTCAGCCCCATGTCGTCATCATCGAATATGTAAGTACTCAGTCCGATCGTCTGCTGAGCCGACTCAATCGCGGAAAGCATTGCCGGGTAAGCCTCATCGCCGCCGCAGAGAGGTTCGATAGAGTTTCCGTGCGTCAAATTCTGCCCGGTTACGCGTCCAACCAGTCTCGAAAGTTGAGTAGGAATTAGTCTGCCGTCAGGTACGCGACCGCTCTTTACGTCAGTGGTCGGACAAAGCGGGCGACTGCTTAATGTCGTGTCAGTTCGCAATGTCCGCGCTCGACGCTCAATCCGGTTGATGCCGAGCAGCACGTAAAGCAGCGTACCCACAAACGGAGCCAGCCAGATGAGGCCAGCCCATGCAATCGCAGCTCGCGAATCACGTTTGTAAAGAACGACATGGCCCGACGCGACCAGTGAAACGACAAAGCTGACAGCCGCAAGGACAAAGCCGACGACGATTTCAAAGGTGAGTGTCATTCAGACCATTTTCATGGTTTCTGTGCAGGAGCTGGAACGCTCAAAAGCCTTTGTCCCTCGGTGGCCATCCTGCAGGACACTGAAAACTAACTCTGGAAGTGCTCTTGAATTCACGCCTGGCAACTCGGTATTGGGGATCGAGGACGGATGAGTGTGCCATCTTTCCGCAGATCCGAAAACCGACGCGATCCAGAAATCGTCAAGGGGCTAATCCGCTCGCCGCACGGCTGTCGGAATCCGTGGGAGTTCGTCACGGAGGTACTGGTGACATGCGATGCACGTCGCGTTTAGTTTTTCGCTGACGTAGGCTGCCCCTTCCAGATTTTTATCAGCCGCCATCTGTTGAAGCTGCCCTGAAAGGCGGACGAATTCGAGTTTTAGATGGTCGAACACTTCGTCATTGCGCTTTCGATCCGGCTCAAGTTTCGGCGTGCTGAGTGAAGTCAACAGAAGTGCTTCGGCACCAAGCCCGATCTTCTCGAAATCCTTCGTGACGAGACCTGCGAATACCTGCTGAGAGTGGCGCAGCTTCGCATGCATGTATGGCAGCATACTTTTCTGCCGTGCCGCTCCATCAACGGGAATGCCAACGATGTTTTTGTCCGTCTTCCCGCCTTTCGAATCCGATTTTGCGGCGGGAGGCTCTTTAGCGAACGACTGTGATTGCTCGCTCGTCAGAACATGTTGAAGACACAGCAGCGCGGCCATGCCACAAACAGATGCGATCGCGATTCGTGAACTCCTCATAGCGGCTCCTTTCGCTTGTGCGGTTTTGTCTGCCCGGATTCGGACATGCTGGACATCACCGGGCAAGCAATCAGCATGCCGCCAAACAGAAGACTGGCTGTCAATTCGTGAACGACACGAATTCTGGCGCGGGTGTACCAGCGACGGAGTTTCTGCACGTCTCGAAAACTTTGAGGGTTGCCCGGCACCCGAGCAGATTTTCGTTGCCGGCAACCGAACCTGCTCAAGTTCCGTGATCGTTGAGTGCGCGCGGACTTACTGAAAACTGATGCGGCGAGTTCGCTCAAACTGATCGCCAGGCACGTCGATCGCTCCGAATTGTCCACGCTGTGAGGACGTGACCGAAGCAACAACATTCAGGAGAACACCGATGATGTGGAGTCAATTCTCGTGGAAGGCAGCACTGGCAACGGTAGCTCTGGCTGGCGCGGTGACGTTTCACGCTTTTGCGGACGAGATTCATCCGCCACCGGCAAGCCGAACGTTTGACGATGACGATGGCGATGGCTCGGGGAAATCATTCATGCACGCAAAACTGGCGGCGACTCACCAGATTGTGGACGGTCTGGCATTCGAAGATTTCAGCCGAATTGAAGGTGGCGCTGACGAACTACTTCGCATGACCGAACTTGCGTCGTGGAAAGTTCGTCAAGACCCTCTTTACATGCACTATTCGGCAGATTTCGAAAGCATATCGCTGAGGCTCAGAGCCGCGGCTCGTGCTCGTAGCATTGAAAAGGCAACGTTTGCGTACATGCACTTGACCGTGTCATGCACCGCGTGCCATCAACATGTTCGCGATGTCGTCCAGATCGCTCCGGCTCCCGACGCAACCGCCCAGCCCACAGGCCAGACAGTCTTTCGCTGAAGGGTTTTGCTGCAACGCCAGTTGCAGCATCACGTAGCAATAGCTTGCTGATCGCGCCCCTCGCCCAGCGAGAATGCACACGAAAAAACCCCTCAACAGGCAGTCGCTGCTGAGGGGCAAACACCGCAGAGTGAAACTTCCGCGTGAGAATTCTGCCAAATTTCTGGAAACTCTGAACTTTCAAAGCTCGCTTAAAGCCAGCTCGTTCTGCGCCGAAGATTCGACGCCCCTTCGTTTGGTCTGGAGTTTCGCGATTCGTCTGGCAATTCCACGCATCAGTCGTGCGACCGCGCCTTGAAAGGCATGGTGCTCACTTCGATCAGTCCAATCTCCAACAACCACTCCCAGCGAGCCAAGTTCGGCGGCGACATGACAGTGCGAGACTGCTGCACCGTTGTGTCCTTCAACCGTCAGCGTGACATCCACCTTGTGAATGGCAGAATCGAATCGCCCGAGCATTTCAGTCAATTGCTCGGTCAGATAATCGATTCGAGGTTGATGGGGAGCCTTGACGTTGTCGTGAATCAGCACTTTCATGGCACACTCCTTCTCTGATGATCGCACTCTTGCGGCGTACATCGCGGAAGCCCCGGCGTCGAGCCCGACTTCGGCTCGCTCATCAACGGCCCGAGCGACCACTCAGCATGTAGAGCAAATCACGTGCGCGACGACTCGCATTTTCGGAATCATCCGGAAAGAACATCGATTCTTCGACAACGTCCCTGGCTGGCCCAATTGAACCGGGTGAATGCAGTTCGCGTCAGTAGTCTTTCGATCGCGGCGTGGCGCACTGCAGTGTGCGATTAGGCGCGCATAGACGCTCACTTCGTCCGGCTCCGCACGTAGCAAGGCAGATGCTTCCTTGTCCGGTACGAGTGCCATGGCGACGGCGACTCAAAATTCATGCTCGCAGGTTCAGGCGACGTCGCGAATGTGAACGCTTATTCGTCCACGTCACCTTTCCTGTTTCTGAGTGTTCACCGTTTCAAAGATAAGGACTTCATAGTTTGGCACATCTCGTGCGTCCCGATGGCCTGACGGATTCTTACCCACCCAATCAACTCAACCGGAGCGCTCAATGTTCTGCAATCAGTGCGAACAGACTCAAAACGGAAGTGGCTGTACAGATGTCGGAGTTTGCGGAAAAGATCCCGACGTCCAGTCTTTGCAGGAGATCCTCCTGTACGGCGTCAAAGGCATGGCCGCCTACGCTGCTCACGCACGCCGGCTCGGCAAGTCGGACGAAAATGTCAGCGCGTTCATTGAGGATGCTCTCTTCGCAACAATGACGAATGTCAATTTTGATCTTGAGAGCCTGCTTGAAATGGTGCTGGAGTGTGGGCGTCAGAACATCCGCGTGATGCAGATGCTGGACGAAGGCCACACCGAGAAGTTCGGCTTGCCAGAGCCGACCGTCGTTTACGAAGGCACAAAGGAAGGGCCCGGCATTCTTGTCACGGGGCACGACTTACTCGACCTCGCCGACATTCTCGAACAATCAGCCGGCCAGGGCGTCAACGTTTACACGCATGGCGAAATGCTGCCGGCTCACAGCTACCCCGAATTGAAAAAATATCCGCACCTTGCCGGCCATTACGGCGGACCGTGGCAGAATCAGCAGTGGGAGTTTCCTGGTTTTTCGGGGCCGATCGTCGCCACGACGAACTGCGTGCTGATTCCGTCAGACTCGTACGCCGACCGGCTGTTCACTACCAGAGTCACGGCCGTTCCGGGCGGAAAGCGGCTGATGGACAGTGACTTCTCGTCGGTAATCGAACTGGCAAAGAACTCACCGCCTCTTCCTGACAACAAGGTGAAAGAATCAACGATCGGCTTCCACCACAGCGTCATCCTGAGTCACGCCGGAACGATTGTTGATGCCGTCAAGTCAGGAGAAATCAAACGCTTCTACCTGATTGGCGGTTGTGACGGAGCCGAATCTGGACGCAACTACTACACGCAACTTGCCGAACAGGCGCCGGAAGAATCAGTGATTCTGACGCTTGGTTGTGGGAAGTACCGAATCCGCGATCGTGAATACGGCACGGTCGCCGGCCTGCCGCGGTTTCTCGACATGGGTCAGTGCAACGATGCCTACGGAGCTGTGCAGGTCGCTCTGGCTTTGTCGAAAGCATTTGACTGTGGCGTCAACGATCTGCCGCTGGAGATCGTTCTGTCGTGGTTCGAGCAGAAGGCTGTCGCCGTCCTGCTGAGCCTGCTGGCTCTCGACGTGAAGGGCATTCGTCTGGGGCCTGTGGCACCCGCGTTCGTTTCTCCGAACGTGTTCGCCATTCTGCAGGAAAAGTTCGACCTGAAGTTGATCGAGTCTGAACCGCCGGTCGAACTGGTTCAGTTAACCGTCTGAATCGTCGCCACCTTTCCGTCTCGACGACGTGTCGCGGAATCCCGAGTTCCGCGCCAACGCTCGTCATCGGGGCGGTCTTTCTTTTTTTGTCGAGTCGCCGACATTCCGTGGGACCCTCATGCAGCATATTGACGAAGCACAGCTCGAATCCGACCCGCAGTACCGGTACGAATATCTGGCTGACTTTATCGGGTTCGGGCCGGACGACGTAAAACTGATCCAGGCCGCCGCTCCTCAGATTGGGCCGCGTATTGGCGAATTGGTCGATAAGACTTACGTGAAGCTTTTGAGCTACGACGTGACGGCGCGGCACTTTGTGCCGAAGCAGCATGGGTTCGAAGGTGAAGCTCCTCCGGATCTTTCCGCGCTGGATGTGTCTCATCCGCAAATTCAGTTTCGCAAGGACCACCTCAACAGATACTTCCTCGCGCTGATCGGCAGAGCCTACGACGCGAAGATGGTTCAGTATCTGGATATGGTCGGAAAAATTCACACGGCCAGCGCTGGCAACGGCGAGATCAGCGTTCCGCTGCTGCAGATGAACGCGCTGATCGGACTCCTTTCTGACGTTCTTGCGGAGGCATTGATCGATTCGCCGCTCGCGCCGGAAGCAACTCTGCAGACGATCCGCGCCTTCAACAAGCTGATGTGGATCCAGAACGACTTCATCAACCGGCACTACGTTGCTTAGGAATCGTCCCGAAATAAGTTCCTTGTTTGACCGGAAGCCGAAGGCGCCCGCGTTTCAGACGCTGGCACGCATTCAAAACACCATCGCCTGCGGCTTCGGGTCAAACAAGGCAACGGAAATCGGGAAGTTATTTCGG
>Ga0316208_1001359_pt1 | contig 23230 bp, 11 predicted proteins | sample 3monopyrite_MG_FD_204944 | JGI IMG/M metagenome (GOLD analysis project Ga0316208, IMG submission 204944) | Microbial mat bacterial communities from mineral coupon in-situ incubated in ocean water Damariscotta River, Maine, United States -... | ecosystem: Environmental > Aquatic > Marine >... | reverse complement strand
AAGCGCAGCGCCGGCACACCATTCGAAAACCCCGAAATAAAAAGGTGTGCCGGCGCTGCGCTTGTCAGCACCCTACATCAGTCTGTCAGAACGTTGCAGCAATAATTGGAACTTCGAACCATGGCCAGCAAACGACTAAAGCATGTCGATCACCCTTTGGTGCAGCATCACCTCGGCAAGCTGCGTGACGAGTCGACCAGTCCGGTCGAGTTTCGCGCGCTGTCTCACATCATCGCGACGATCCTCGCCAGCGCGGCAACAGAGGATCTGGAGCTTGCTGACACGACGGTCCGGACGCCGGTCGCCGAAGCTCCCGCGAAAGTGCTGTCACAGACCATCGCTCTGGTTCCGATTCTGCGTGCCGGTCTTGGACTCGTTGATCCGCTGCTGAATGTCATTCCGACGGCCGAAGTCTGGCATCTGGGACTGTTTCGCGACGAAGCCACTGCGAAGCCCGTGGAGTATTACCGGAAGCTCCCGCCGACTGGTCCGTCAGACGTTGCCCTGGTTCTGGACCCGATGCTGGCAACCGGCGGTTCCGCTTGCCTGGCTCTCGACGTGCTTCGTCAATGGGGCGTTCCGAAGACCAAGTTGGTCGTACTGATCGCCTCGCCCGAGGGCATCGCGGCCGTGCATGAAGAATTCCCCGACACCGAGATCATCACCGCCTCGGTCGACGAATGCCTCAACGACAAGAAATACATTGTGCCGGGACTCGGTGATGCGGGCGACCGCCTGTTCAACACGCTCCGCAGTTGAGAAACTGTCGCTGAATTCGTTTTAACGGAAACTCTACGAACTCCTCTTCCTCTGCGTTTTTCACCTCTGCGACCTCTGCGTTCAAAAAGTCAGAACGTCAAAAATCACATTTCACCAGGGGCATACATTCGTGGCTTCGGATTCTCGTTACGAACTGTTGGAGAAGGTTGGCGCCGGCAGTTTTGCCACGGTCTACCGGGCTAAAGATACGGAACTCGGTCGCGAGGTCGCGATCAAGCAAATCCACGATCAGTTTCTGCAGATGCCCGAGCAGATGGAGCGGTACTGGCAGGAAGCTCAACTGCTGGCCCAGCTCCAGCATCCGAACATCATCACGTTCTACGATATCGATCGTCAGCGCGGCTGGCTGATCATGGAGCTGATGCAGGGCAACCTTTCGGACCGCATCTCGACCGAGCCGCTCGATCTGAAGTCAGTCCGCACGTCGCTGGCTCATTGTCTGCGAGCACTGAAGTATCTGCATTCTCAGGGCATCGTGCATGGCGACATCAAACCAGCCAACATGATGATCGACTCGCGCAAGCGGATCAAAATTGGCGACTTCGGATTGTCGCGGCGAGTCAGCGACGAAGACGGCAGCCTGCTGAAAGGCACGACCAAATACATGGCTCCGGAAGTCATGTCCGAAGACTTCGGCGAAGTCGGACCGGCCAGCGATCTTTACTCGCTCGGCTTCGCCGCGTACGAGTTGATGTGCGGCCCGAACTTCGAATCGCTCTTCCCCGGCCTCAACGCTTTTGGTCGAGACCGGCAGGTTGGCTGGATGATGTGGCACGCCGCGCCGGATCGCAAACTTCCCGAGATCAGCCGCGTGCTGGAAGGGGTTCCCGAAGATCTGGCTCACGTCGTGCAGAAGCTGGTTTCGAAGGATCAGTCGCAGCGTTTTCAGTCGGCCGCAGACGCGCTGTCGGAACTTCAGATCGACATCAAGATTGTTAACAAGGGCAGGGGCGGTTCGGAAGAAGAACCGGTTGACTCGACACGCCGCAACGTTGCGATCGCCGCGTTCTGCGGAAGTCTGATTCTCAGCCTGTTGATGCTGTTTCTGCCGGGAGGCTCGGACAACGAAAAGAAAATCGTCGATACCGGAGCGCCGATCGAAGGAGTCGTCGGGCGGGTCGAAATCGATCGAGGCTTCTTCACGATCACCGGCTCCGACAGCATCCCTCAGGAAATCAAGATCGGCAGCTCCCCAAAAATTCTGCTCAACGAAAAGACCTACATCACCTCGCGTGATCTCCAGCCGGACGATTACGTCACCATCAAAAAAGTCAGGAACGACGACGGTCGCGATATCCTTGAAATCGCCGTGTCGCGCCCCGACGAAAGCATCGGATACCTGACAGCCGTTTTTCCAAACAATGAACAGGTGACGCTTCAGATTACGGAAGGAACCAAGCGAAGCGAGCTGACCGTGCGAGCAACGGAGACCACTCGGATTCTGCTCAACGGTGAACGTGCCCTGTTGGAAGAACTGAAAGCTGACGACCAGGTAACCGTTCGGCACGTCCCGGATCCGAAACTCTCCGCAGCACGAGCGGCCACTGAGATTATCGCTCTGCAGAAACGTAAGCTGAGCGGGTTTCTGCGCGACGTGGTGGCTTCATCGCTGACGATCGAAGTCAACCGGCAGGGAAAAACCGAACTGATCAAGCTGCCGCTGGCCGACGAGTGCGCCGTGACGGTTAACGGAAACAAGATCGTCGAAGGTCGAATTCTGAAACCGGGTGATCTCGAAGCCGGCGACCGAGTAACTGTCATTCATCACGCAGACATTATCGAAGTCAATTCGCTCCGACAGTTTCTACACACGGGCAATCTGCTGGAACTTCAGTCAGAGAGTTCCACGTTGATCGTCAGCGACAGCGACGCCGACCGAAAAGTCTTTGTCGCTGCCAAAGACTGCTCAATCACAATCAACGGGCAGCCGGCTGAGCTTGCCGATCTGCGACGCACGGACAAAGTCGAGCTGAGTTACGACAGTACTCGCGAACAGAACGACGTCGCCGCCGTCGACGCCTTGCGGCCTGTCAATGAAAATCGATTCGCCATCGTGATCGGAATTCAGAACTACGATGACAACACACTGTCGAAGCTTGAATGGACGGCTTCCGACGCGAAACATCTGCACGAGACTCTGCAAAATCGCTACGGCTGCGCACCGGACAACACTCTGCTGCTGGTTGACGAAACTCGAGTCCGCATCGAACAGGCAATTCCGGACTGGCTGGGTAGGTCGGACATCGCCAGCGAGGTTATCGTCTTCTTCGCCGGGCACGCTTACGTCGACGACGACGGGCTGTCGTTTCTGGCGGCGAAAGATTTTGATCTTGCGCGGATTACGGAATCCGGCATTTCGCTGAGCTGGCTGCGCGGACAACTCGAAGATTGCTCCGCTCGAGAAAAACTGCTCCTGCTTGACTGCTCAAGAGTTGGCGAAGGAGCCGATCAGCAGCGTCAGCTTTCCGCCGCTCGGATGATCGAATCGCTGAAACCCGAAAAGGATCCGGCCGAGTTCAAAACGACGTGGGCCGTTGCCTCCAGCACAGCCGATCAACGAGGCCTGGACTGGGCCGAGAAAAAGCACGGTCTATTTGGATGGTTCGTCGCGGACGCCTACTCAGGCAACGGTGACAGGAATGAAGATCTGCACCTCGAACCGACCGAACTGTTCGACTATCTGCGAAACGAAATGGCGCAGGTCACGATCAACGAGCAGTCTCAACTTCCGAAACTGTTCCGCCCGGACTCGACTCCACCGGAACAGGACCGGCTCACTCCAGCCGCCAGGGACGCGATCAAGAAACTGCTGGTGACCTATTGGGAACCAGGCCCTCGCCGAGGAGTCCCGGCAGCTGCTCAGGCCGATTACCTCACGGCCAGTCGGCTCGCGGGCGACGAGCCCGACGCACAGGTTACCTGGGCACTCATTCAACATCGGAATCGCGAAGACCGAGAAGCTAAGAAGCACTTTGAACGCGTGAAGCTTTCTCATCCTGACAACCTGGTTCCGTACGAAGGGCTCGCGTGGCTGCAGGCGGATCTGGGGCGATACTCGGAAAGCCTGACGGAACTGACCGCGCTGCTGGAGAAGTTGCGAGGTGATGATCCTGACGAGCCAGCAGTCTTCGATGAAAATGCTCGTCGAGTCGTGGCCTTTGCAGGCGGCATCCGGGAATTCTCGCTCACGTTTGCCGCCGCAGCTCGACAACCTTCGGCAGCCGTTCAATCGAAACTCGATGAAGCCATCACGGCATTCGGTGACGAAGCCGTCTCGATTCACAAGTTCGCTCGAAAATCGGTGACCGACAAAGTCGCCGAGTACGACAACCAGCTCGCTGAGGCAAAAGGGACAAACCGCGCGACCCTGATCGAACTCGAACGAAAACGGATCGAGAAATACGTGAGCTATGACACGGCCGCCGCTCGTCGAGCAATCATCGCCAGACTGGACGAAGACTGAGGATTCGTCGCGAGTTGGCATCGCGGGTGGCTCAAGGCGAAAATATCCTGAGAATTTCGCCAAAGACGTGAAAGACGTCCGCGCCGTCGCTCGTACTGACTGTGGAGCCACTCGCCGATGAACACAGTCAACACAACCAGGCCAAGCCTGCTGGTCCGCATCAGGGACCTGCGAGACGAGATGGCGTGGAGTGAGTTTGCCCGGCTCTACACACCTTTCATCTATCGCGTGGCGAGGCAAAGCGGACTTCAGGACGCGGATGCTTCACTGGTGACTCAAGATGTTCTGGTGACAGTCGCCCGAACGATTCACCGTTTTGAATACAACCGCAAATCCGGCTCGTTTCGAGGCTGGCTGAAAGTGGTGACACGGTCGCGCCTGAACGACTTTCTGCGTGCTCAGGGACGAGAAGTTCAGGGCACTGGCGACACGGGAATGCTGCACGTCATCGATGAGCAACCCGATTCGTCGGAGCCTGACATCTGGGAACGCGAATTCCGCCGCACGCTCTTCGAATGGGCCGTCGACCGAATTCGCTGCGACTTTGAAGACACGACCTGGCAGGCCTTCTGGCAGACGTCAGTCGGCGACCGCAAAACAAACGACGTCGCCGAAGAACTCGGGCTTTCGGTCGGAGCAGTTTACATCGCACGCAGCCGCGTGCTCGCACGACTGCGGCAGGAAGTTCTGGATGTAGAAGATCCGTAAATGTCACCTCTCCCCTTTGGGGGAGAGGTCGCGGTCTCAGCCGCGGGTGAGGGGGATGATCTGAGTCAGACTGACAAACGCAGCAGAGTACCAATCGAGAGACCCTCACCCGGCCCTGAGAGGCCGACCTCTCCCGCAAGCGGGAGAGGTGACATGAGGCGACGCAGTTCAACCACGCGATAGCGAAGTCAGAGAAATTCCGCGACAGATCAACAGTCAAAGAGGCTCACATGGTCATTCAAGCAACATGCCCCGACCCGGACGTGATCCGCGATCTGCTCAACGGCAATTTGCCCGAAGTCGAGCAGTCCGAATTGTCCTCGCACTTCGATCTGTGCCCAACCTGCCAGCAGCAGTTTGACGCTGAAGCTTCCGATCCGCGTTTCCTTGGCGATGTCGCGAGGCTTTGCAGCGATGCTGACTGGCGACAGAACACGCCCACTCTGGATCGTCTGATGCGAGACATGCCCCAGCAGCTCAGTGACGCTGCCGATGAAGCCTCGGTCGTTACATGGTCCACTGAAGCCGTCGCCGACTTCCTGGACACTTCAGAAAACGCAGACCACATCGGACGACTTGGCATCTATGAGATTGTTGAAGTCATTGGCCGGGGCGGCATGGGCATCGTGCTGCGTGGCATCGATTCGCGGCTCAACCGCGTTGTCGCAATCAAGGTGCTGGCTCCGGAACTGGCATCAAACCCAAACGCTCGACGACGGTTCTATCGCGAAGGCCAGGCAGCAGCAGCGGTCAGTCACGACCACGTTGTCACCATTCACGCCGTGGATGATCACGAGCGGTTGCCGTATCTGGTGATGGAATTCGTGGCGGGAGAATCGCTTGAAGAATGCATCCGCCGCACCGGTGCGCTTCCGCTGGAAGCGGTGCTCCGAATGGGACGTCAGGCGGCGCTCGGACTGGCCGCCGCTCACGAAGTCGGGCTGGTCCATCGCGACATGAAGCCTGCGAACATTCTTCTGGAGAATGGAATTCAACGAGTTCGTATTACCGACTTTGGGCTGGCACGGGCAACCGACGACGTTTCGATGACGCAAACGGGCACAGTCTCAGGAACGCCGCTTTACATGTCACCCGAGCAGGCTGGCGGCGAGACTGTCGACCATCGCTCGGACCTCTTCAGCCTGGGCAGCGTGTTTTATGCAATGTGTACAGGCCGGCCGGCCTTTCGCGCACAAACGACGCTCGCGGTGATCAAGCGAGTTTGTGAAGACACTCCTCGCGCGATTCGCGACGTGAATCCAGACATCCCGCAGTGGCTTGTCGACATCATCGATCGACTGATGGCAAAGCAGCCGGACGAGCGGATTCAAAGTTCCGGAGAGCTGGCAGAACTGCTCGGCAACCACCTGGCTCATTTACAGGATCCGGACAACGTCGCCGCGCCAGCCGGAGTCGAAGCAAAGCCCGCTCCAAAACATCGGACACTCAAGTCTCTGCTCCTCGCCGTTCTACTGATCGGCGGAGTCGGCCTTGGCATCACGGAAGCAGCGGGCGTAACAGAAGTCGGCAAGTTCCTGGGGATCGTGTTGAGACTCAAGACGCCGGAAGGAATTTTGGTCATCGAGATCGAAGATCCCGACGTCGAAGTCTCCGTCGATGGTTCGGAAGTTGTACTGAGCGGAATCACAAAGAAAGAACTGCGACTGACACCGGGCAAGTATCAGTACCGTGCGACTCGTAAAGGTGAACCTGTCGAGTCTGACTGGGTGACGATCGAACGCGACGGCAAGACGGTCGTACGAATTCAGCAACTTACGACGGAGATCCCCGGTGCAACAGCCGCTCTCCACAATGCCCCTGATTCTCCGAATCCGAGCGTTCAGTCTGTCCGGGCCGTCGATCTTGAAAAGTGGACCCGAAATCCGAACGACCTGAAGAGTCATCGCGCGGACAGCAAACCTCTACCCACGCCGCCTGAGGACATACCGGCGGGAGCCCCCCCCCGCCGAAGTTTCGCCGATGGAATCTCGCTGCTGACTCCTGTCAGAATCCGACGGTTCGTTCCGGATCAGTTCGTTCCCGTCTGGTTTGGGAAGTGGTATTTCAAAAACATCCCCGAACAGCTTTACGGGCGGAATTTTGCGTTCACCAGTCGTGAAGGCGGACTGCTGGAATTTGAAATGCCGAGATCCGGCAACTGGCCTCGTGGTCAACGAATCTGGCTGTTGATCCCGCATCAGGACTGGGACGGCTCGCAAACCACGTCAATCCCGGAAGATCATGATCCGACCTTAAAGTTTGCCAGACGCGACAGCCTCATCGCGTTTGGCTGGTCGCCGTGGAACGACATCACCGGCGAGCACATCAGAACTCATCCTGACCAACCCATCGAAACGATGAAGTGGTCCGTCTTCTATCAAGACGCCAAACCCGGCAGATTCAGCATCCGTACTCATTGGAAACACACGCCGATGCTCGTCTGGGGGTCGACAAAGCTCGACGACGTGATTGTGGAACGGCAGCGGGATCAACGGATCGCTGTATTTGGCCAGGGAGCCACCGTACCTCTGGCCAATGGTTCCAGCATTTTTAACGAAGTACCAGACCACCTGATCGGTCGGCTGTACACAAAAAGAAATGGCTACAGCGGAGCAGCTCGGTTCTCTGTCCAACGCGACCAGAAAGTGACTGTCGCGATGTACGAGTGGGGGCACGAGAATGAGGGGAACGCGTCCGGCAGCTGGAAACACGAACTGACATCTCGCGAACAAATGGCTCAAGATGGGTGGCAGGAAGTCGGTGAGCTGAAGGCCGGCCATTCGGATCGTGAGTTGCCCGACACAACATGGTTTCTTTACACGCGGAACTGCAAAGCTGGCGAGTCATTCACACTTCGCAATCACAAGTACCAGGCACCGATCGTGTTCTCGGAGAAGACTTACTTCGATGCCGGTCCGATCGATTTCGAAGAATTATCCCCCAACCAGCACGCTCAAATTCATGCGGAAGGACGTCTCGCGAAGCTGGTCGAAGAGTTCAACAGCATGATTGAATCGGGACGCTATGCCGAAGCAAAAGTCATCGCCGAACGGGCGAAACAGGACTTCCCAAACAGCCCGGTCGTCGATGCCATGTTGCAAGGCAGTCGCATGAGACAGCCATCGGTTTCTGCTAGTTCACCGAAAACATCGAAGACTGGTCCACCGAGTTTGAGACCGCTCGGCGACACACCAATCGACGAATCGATGCTTCAGCCCAACTTCATTCGACTCGACTCGTCAAAGATGAAAACACAATTCACCGGACGAGTCAGTGAACCCGGCGTCTTCGGCACTCGTGGGCCGATGAGCTTTCATGGTGAGCAGCCAGTTCTATTCTTCACTCGAAAACCAGAAGAGCGTTCTGTCGGATACGGGCTGCTCGTCGGGCAAGTGCCCGTGACGAATCAAGGAGGCGAACGCTTTGAACTGGAACGCTTCGACCGAACAGGCAACGAAATCCGAGTCGTGTTTCGTCAGCACACCCAGAACTCGGACTTCCTCGCCGTCACGAATCAGCGAGGATTCTACGCTGATCCGGCGACCGAGAAATTTTTGCAGTCCGGGCTTCTTGCCATCGAAAACCGGATCAAGGATCGACTCAGCGACGGAAGTCGAGAGAAGGTTCTATCGAGTCCATTCAACGGAGCAATACGAAGTTCGAGGCAGAATCTGGGCAGCACCCTACTTGGAAGCATCCGGCAGATACGGCATCTCGAAGTACTTCGGCCCCGCCTTTCACTCTTGACCGAACTTCAGAGAGAACGACGTAAACGCATTGAAGAAGCGCGAACCGCGTTCAGGGAAGAGCTCAAATGGTACTCCGAGGGAATTGCAGGACTAAAGAAAACTGCCGAGCGTGGGGGATTGCTTCTACAATCTGAGCAAGAAACAGTCGAGCGCGGAGAGGTCGGCGTAACAAACTCCCAACAGGGACTCATACATTGCACACGCCAGGAAGCATTGCTTCACGAAACCGGCAGCAAGGAGTACCAGAACCTGATGCTGCAGGCCGCTCAGGAATTCAAGGTTCTTTATGAAACAAACCGAGAAAAGTCTGCCGGCCAGTTCGCTCGTTTGTGGCAGGCTCGCTGCATGCACGACGTCGGCGAGTTCGCCAGGGCGAACAGCATTTACAGTGCACTGCTTGCGTCCACACCATCGGCCGATCCCATGCTGAAGCTGCTCACGTACCGGGCACTGCAGTTTAAGATGAGCGCGATCATTGATGGTCAGCTTGAGGATCCTGGCATTGCGATTGGATTAGCAAGCGAGTGGCTCACATCGGCAAGCGATCGGGAACGCCGCTCATCGACAGGTGCGAGCATCATGTGGGAACAGGCAAGAGCGATGTACGTCGCCGCGCTGCCGAAAGGTTTTGATTTGCCGCATCCAACACCGGCACCAGTGTCTGCAGGTAGCGTTCTCGCTGGACGCCTGAGAAAGATGACTCGCGTACTCTTACGGTGGCCGGGTATCAGTACCGGAAAGTTTAAACCGCAAGCGACGATTCTTAACTCAATGCTTCAGCAACAGTTCACCGACGATGTCCCCTACGGTCGGCAACCACGCCGATTATACTTCCAGACTCCGTTGCCAACGCTTCCGCCGGGCGAATACACCATCACAGCGTCGGTCGCCGTGGCGCTCGGACAAGACCAACCACTCACCAAACCCACCGCTCCGAGTACCGGCAAACCAACAGCGACTCCGAGCCCAGAAGAAGCAACCACGGTCACAGGCAAGCTGTCTGTCCCCGTTTCCGACCCGGACGCTGCAGAATTCAAACGGGTTGCCGTGCTGGCCGTTGTGATGAGGCCCGCTGAGAACGAGGCGCTCGGTCGTCAGTTGTCGAGTCCGCTCAACATCGATTTATCCGAGCTGATTACCCGCATTGGGCAACTCGAAGACGTCAATGGTTTTCCGGGCGACCCCGAGCGTTTGCGCCACTACCTGGACGATCTGAGTCAAGCCGGAAAAAAGTGGGCGATGTGTGCTGCACTTGATCTCGAAAATGCCGACTCGAAGATTCACGCGGCGCGAGCACTCGCAAAGCTGGCCGATCCCGACACGGTCGCCGTGCTGCTCATCGCCGCGAAACGCAACGCGTACGGAATCATGGGCAGCGAAAATGCGACGATACACTCGCTTTATCAGGCCGAATTGAAACTCGCTCTGGAAGCCGCCACCGGGCTGAAGCTGACCCCATCAGGTCTAACTCTGAAGTACGAGCACACAGACGAAGTGCCCCCTCGAACTGTCGTGCATCGATCCGAACTTAATCCCGAGATGTTCCGCTCCGAAACGGACTTCAAGCGTGTCGACGATTGGCTCCGCAGCGTTTACCTGGCCGACTCCGAGATTCCCGCTGTACCAGAATCCGACGCTGAAGGGACGATCCCAACGGCGAAATCGATCCACACCGGTCTGATCGGTCGCATGTCGATCCGAACTTTGATTTCGAACGGGCCCGGGAAATCATCGACCATCAAACACGTCGATCCCGGCTACGTTTTCCAGTACTCGCCGGGCCAGTTCTTTCATCGAGACATTCTGCCTCTGAAGCAAATCAGAGACCGCAACTTCGTCGTTAACCTGACAGGCCAGCTCGACGTCCCGCGAGACATCGTCGTGAAGATCTGGCACGCTGGCGGCGGAGTCAGTCACGACGAATGTGGCCTGTACCTCGACGGTGCACTAATTGGCGTCGTCGGCGACGACCGCGACAAACACAACATCTACGAGGTCCCGCTGCTCAAGGGTCGCCACGACGTCCGTTGGGAACTCAGCGGCGGCACGTTCCGGACGAACGTCCTGCTCTTCCAGGATTCCGAAACAAAACGTTACCTGCCGATCATCAACTCCGGTCCCGAGTCCGTTCGCAAGGCGTCGGCCGATCGGATCGTGGTCATTCAAAGCAGCCGCACCGACTGGCCCGTCAGCGCGAAACCGGACTGGTTGCCGCCCATAACCGAAACTCCCCTGAACTCCCCCAGCGACGCAACAGAGCCTTCGTCAAATTCAAAGTAGCGTCAAGTCGCCATCGAGTTGCAGTTTCATACTGCAACAACGAGATCAGGGAGTCAGTCTCTTTGGAGGCGCCCCACTTGCAGAGGCTCGCCCCTGGCCGCTATTTGGATCAGGAACTGAGCCTGCGATGTCGTTTCAAGCGGGATGGGAGTCAGTCCGGACACGGTTGTCACTGAGATTGGTTGAAAATTGGCGAATCGATGGTCATTGTCTTGCGCACATTGAAGCAGAATATTACGCCGAGGCGCTCAATGTACTGTGACAATTCGTTCTTCTGACCTGGATTCACCCGCTGGGAAAAAATGAATGACAATTACCGTAAGCTGTGGATCATGCGGCAAAATGCTTCACGCAAAAGACTCGGCTGCCGGGAAGCAGGCCAAGTGCCCGGACTGCGGCAATCCGATCGTGATTCCGTTGCCTCAGAAAGTGGATGAAGAGGCCGATCACTACGGATTCGACGATGGTGGATTCGACGGCGGTGGTTATGAAGATGCAGGATATGGCGCCGAACCGGAGGATGATGGGTGGGACTCTGGCGGGTCGGTTGGTACGCGCTCGTGCCCGGCGTGTGCCGAAACCATTAAATCGGTAGCCGTGAAGTGTCGTTTTTGCGGCGAGGTATTTGATCCGACAATTCTTCGGCGGCAGAGAAAATCGTCATCAAAAGGCAGAGCTCTGGCGACGCCGGGATCACGACTGGCCGCGGCGCTGCTCGATGGACTAATTCAAATCCCACTGGCGATTGCTTTCTTTGTGGGCATTATGATGACCGATGGAAACCAGGAAGGAATCGGAATCGCGCTTATCGGGCTCAGCGGCATTCTCTTCCTGGCTTTAGCGATTTATCAGCTTGTGATCATTTCAAGAGACGGCCAGTCGATCGGCAAGCGAATTATGAAAATCCGTATTGTGAAATATGAAGACAATTCTAATCCGGGTTTCGTCCATGCGGTGCTGTTGCGGGCGTTCGTCAACGGATTGATTGGTGGTATTCCGTTAGTTGGTCCCATTTATTCATTGGCTGATCTGCTGTTTATTTTCGGCGAGGAGCACCGTTGCCTGCATGACCTGATCGCGAGTACGAAAGTCGTCGAGGCGGGTTGAGCCTCATCACGAAGTCCTGGTTGAGATTGCCGGAAGTTTCCCTGTAACCGTGTAAGGTCGGGTACTCGTCGACCAGGCTGCAAAATCTCATCCGGCGATGGCGGGCTCTGGAATTACTGATTCTGTTGCTGGGCTCTTTTCCGGTCGTGGTCCGATTTTGAACAGAATGTCCAGGATGCAATAAAACGACGGGACCAGGATCAGCACCAGCACCGTCGACGTCATGATGCCGAAGCTCAGGCTGGCGGCCATTGGAATCAGGAACTGAGCCTGCAACGACGTTTCCAACAGGATGGGAGTGAGCCCCGCAACGGTCGTGACCGACGTCAGCAAAACCGGGCGAAATCGACGTCGGCCAGCATCGATGATCGCATCGTGGAGTGGCATGCCGTCGGCCATGCGTTGATTGATGAAGTCGATCAGGACGATCGAGTCGTTGACGACGACGCCCGTCAGCGCCACCAGGCCGAACAGGCTGAACATTGTCACGGGAAGCCCCAGCCAGAAGTGGCCGGCGATGGCTCCGATGCAACCGAAGGGGATGATCATCATGATCAGAATCGGCTGCAGGTACGACGTGAACTGAATCGTCAACAGGATGTACATCCCGACCATCGCCAAAGCGAGGCCGATCATGAGACTCGTAATTGAGTCCTGACTTTCCGCTTCCTGCCCTTCCCAGCGAACTCGGACACCAGGGTACTTTTCCGCAAAAGTTTTTTCGTTCTCAGCCGTCGGTTCTACTTCTTCCTGAGGTGACCAGAAGAACGATTTCAACTTGTCAAATAATGATTCCTCTTCGGGCATCATGAAAAAAGTTGCTTTGAGATCCGTCACGATCTCTTTCGCATTGGCCCCCTCGACCTGCTCGTTCAAGTCGCTTTTGACGGTGATCGATCGAAGCTGATCGACGCGATTGATTTCGGACGCGCTGCGAGTGATCTCAATGTCGGCCAGTTCGGTGATCGGGTATTCGGCCCCGTCAGTTCCTCGAACGCGAATCTGATCGAAGTTGGCCAGCGAGCGACGCTCGGCGTCTGGGTAACGGACCATCAGTTTGACTTCATGACGACCGCGCTGCAGCCGCATGACTTCGGCTCCGAAGTACGACGCCCGCACGGTGTCTGCCAGTTCAAAGAGCGGAATTCCCATCGCGCGAGCACGCTCTTTGATCTTAATGCGAAACTCGACTTTGCCCGGAGCTGAGTCATCGGCGATGTCGTAGACGCCTGGATACTCTGCAAGTCGAACCTTGCATGCTTCGACAGCGGCTGAGAGTTCCTCCACTCGATTGCTCGGAGCCAGCAGCTTGAATTCGATCGGTACGCCCCCCGGACCGTGGCTCTGGCTGTCAAACGTGACGCTGTCAGCCCCTGGAAAATCTCCCGCTGCCTCTCGCCACTCCGCAAGCAGTTCGCTGCTGCTCATGGTGGTGCGTTCGCTCGTGTCGACCAGTTCGAGACTGACGCTTCCGATGTGGCTTCCGGCGCCCTGAGGCATCGCGTCTGCCGGGCTGCTGGATTCGGACGAGCCAACCGTCCGATGCATCGTCTTCAGAATTTGGCTCTCGTCTACTTCTGGCGTCGACGGATCGTCGACGTGCGCCAAACTGTATTTCTCTGCGACATCCCAAATGGCCGCTTCCAGACGTTTTGTGGCGGCATCGGTGACGGCACTCGGTGTCCCGTCCTGGTAAACGATCTGAGCGCGGACGTCGTTCTTGTCCAGCTTTGGAAAGATTACGAACGGAATCATCCCGGCCTTCACAAACCCGAAAGACAGAATGAGCACCGTTAACGCCAGGGAAACGACGATGGCCGGAAACCGAAACAGGAAGCGTACAATCTTGACGTAGACCGACTCGACGAACCAATCCAGCTGCCGTGCGGAGTGCTCGTTCAGCCAGTTGAAGAACCGGACGACCGGCTTCAGTGGACATAGCAACGCTCCGACCGCTCGGTAGAAGAAACTCTTTTCATGAGCCAGGTGTCCTGGCAGGATGAACGTGCTTTCGAAAAGAGAAATCGCCAGCATCGCAATAATCGTGACGGGCAGGACGGCGATGAACTTTCCCATGATCCCGCTGACAAACATCAGCGGCAGGAAGGCGATCACGGAGGTCAGAATCGAACCGAGCACGGACGGAAACACTTCGATCGTGCCATCGATCGCCGCCTGAGTGAACGGTTTGCCCTGCTCGCGATGGGCGTAGATGTTTTCTCCAGTGACGATGGCATCGTCGACGACGATTCCCAATGCCATCATGAAGGCAAACATCGAAAGCATGTTTAGGGTCTGATCCATGTAAAGCAGGATCGCGCACGCTCCAAGGATCGACACGGGAATTCCCATCGAGACCCAGAATGCCAAGCGAAATTCCAGGAAGATCGCCAGCATCATGAAGACAAGGATCAGTCCCTGCAGCCCGTTTCTTGCCAGCAGGTTCATGCGGTCCTCCACCGCAATGGCAGCGTCCTTCCAGAGGTGCAGCGAGTAGCCGGCCGGCATTTCACGCTCGACAGCAAACTTCCGAACCGTGTCGACAATCGTCAGCAAATCCTCGTTGGATGTTTTATCAACTGAAATCACCAGACCGCGCCGCGAAGAATTCTCCGCCTCCAGGTCTTCGTCTTCGTCTTCGTCTTCGTCTTTTTTCGGAACCGGTCTCCAGACGCGGCTGATCGACACTGTGTCTGCGAATTCATCTTTGACGATGCCCAGATCAGCAACTGTCAGGACAATGCCGTTTTCGCGAGTAACAAGCGGAATCTTTGCAATCTCGTCGCCGGTGACTCGTCTGTGGCGGCCTCGAAGAAGAATGTTGCCGGACTCAGCTTTGAGCAGACCGCCCGGCAGTTCGAGGTTTTCGCGACGGATGATGTCTGCGACTCGGCTGAGACTCAGGCCGTGCGACCGCAACTTCGCTTCAGAAATCTCGACGTCAATCTGGAAGGCGCGGGTGCCCATCAGATTCGCTTGAGTGACCGTCGGCAGTTGCAGCAGGTCGTCGCGGACCTGCTCAGCAACTTCTCTTAATTTCAACTCGGCGTCGGGATCGTCCGACTCCGGGCCCATGACCGCCAGCCGGATAGCCGGCTTGCGCATGGTGATTTGTTCGACTTCGGGATCCTCAGCCAGTTCGGGAAAACTGGGAATCCGATCGATCTCGGAGCGGACTTCGTTCAGAACCCGCTGGACATCCTTGACCGACGATTCCAATTCAAGAATCACACTGCCAGAACCTTCGGAAGCGACACTCGTTTGCTTCTTGATGCCGTCGACCGATCGGACGGCCTCTTCGATCTTCAGGCAGATGCCTTCTTCGACTTCCTGGGGACTCGCACCGGGATACGGCACGGCGATCACAATTCGCTCGAGTTCAAACTCGGGAAACTCTTCGCGCCGCATCGACTGCAAGCAGAACCCACCAATCACCAGCAGGGCGATCATTAGCGTGTTCATACCGGGCGAGTTTTTGACAGCCCATCGAATGAGGTTATTCATAGCTGCGTTTTATGCGGAGTTTCGTTGAGACAAGTTCGAATTGTGTACTTCAGTGAACCACGAATAGACACAAATAAAGACGAATCGGCTGAATTCTTCACGAGGAAATTCGTGTTGATTCGTGTCCATTCGTGGTTCTGCTACGACTGCTCGGAAGATTCTTGAGAAGGCGATTCTGGCTCGACACTCGCACCCGTCGCCGTACTCACATCTTCTACTTCTTCCTCATGCAGTCGGACGGGCTGGCCGCTGAGTTCTGTTGCCAGCGGTGAGGTAACAACCAGATCGCCGCTCTTCAGGCCGGACGACTGGGCAGGAATCAGAGCGAAGCCGTTGACGACTCGTGCCACGTTTACTGTGCGACGTTCCAGCTTGCCATCGCGAACCAGCCACAGCACATCTCCCGGACGAACAGCTGACTCCGGCACCTTTAGCAGCGAAACGCGCGGGTCCACGTGAAACTCAAGCGAGACGTACATCCCTCGCAAGAGAGCTTGCGGAGCCAGCACCAGTGCAGAATTCCGGGCAGAAGATCGCAGCGACACTTCCGTCGGATTCTGGACATGCACACGGCACGCCACCGTTCGAGTTCGCTCGTCCAGCCCGGCGCCTTCATACCGAGTGAGCTTTCCGTTCCAGGCAAACCGCTGCCCGCCGAGTTCGTAAATGACCGTCACCGGAACCGCCGGCATACCTCGTGCCGCCAGCGTTGCCGCTCGAATGAATTGTTCGTCGTTCTCCTCCGTGCCGGTTCCAATGGCCGGAAAATCCAGAGAATCTGCGGGCGGCGCATCGTGCTGCCAAAGCCAGTACAGCTCGTCCATCTGCAGACTGCAGCTGACCTCGACGGACGAGTTGTCTTCCAGCGTTGCCAGCGGACTGCCCGGTTGGACGTATGAATTCTCTTCAGCCGGATCGGAGACGATGACCCCGCTGGTCGGTGCTTTAACTTCCGTTCGAGCCAGGTCCAGCTTCGCCTTTTCGAGTTGTGTCCCGACCAGCGCGAGTGCAAATTCAAGACGCTCTTCGCGTGACTCTTCAAGCCTTACCTGATTCTGCTGAGTGACCAGGGTCCGGCGCGACAGTTGTTCGTTCTGCTCGGCAGTGTCGATGTCAGAGTCCGACGCGGCGTTCTGCTTCGCGAGCATTCGCACGCGTTCCAACTCGCGAGTTCTCAGCGACAGTTCGTCGGTCGCCAGCTTGACCAGAGCTTCCGCATTTTCGATCTGAACGTTCAGCTCTTTGATACTCGCTCGCGCCTGTTCTCCCTCGTGCGTCAGACGGTCGACGACGAGTTGATATTCTCGCTCGTTGATGCGAAACAGCAATTCGTCTTTCTGCACGAAATTGCCGGCTCGGCAGTGCGGCGACTTGTAGGTGATCCGCCCGGCCACTTCCGCCGACAGGGGGATCTCGCGAAACGGAACGACCGAGCCATCCAGTTCGATCGTCAGCTCACCGCCGTGTTCTTCCACCTCGACGGTTTCAACCAGCGGATCTTCCTGGACCGGACGAGCCCGATCAGGTTCCTTCTTGAGACTCATCAGGAAGACAAAACCGCCAACGCCAGCACCCAGGATGAGCAGCGGAATGATGATTCGGAAGGCGATGTAGAGGCCGCGTGAGATCATACGATGAGTGCGGTATCGAGGATGAAAGTTCTGGATTGGGCGGCCGTTGCGAGGTCACAGCATTCTCGCGCGACGGATAGCCAGCGGGATTTGTCGTCAGAAATCGAAGTCCGGCCAGTGGCCGCCCACGATACAGCACGGCGCGAGTGGTCGAAACGGCTGAGATCGCTCTCGATTACTAATTCCGGCAGGTCGTCGACTCTGTAGACCGGAATTCTCGCCCCACGATCGCGAGCTGAGGATTTGGCACTTGAAACACGTTGCTGCAGAATCGCTGCCACGAATGGGGTTACGTTGATGCTGAGAATCCGGCTTCTCAACTGGGAGTCAATTTCCGAAGCACATCGGCCGTTCCTTTCCGAGCGCGACGATTCGGCCTTAAACTGCTGGGTTGACGTCCGGCTGACGTCTTCTAATTGTCACCTCTCCCCCTTGGGGGAGAGGTCGCGGTCTCAGCCGCGGGTGAGGGGGCTCCTGCGCCTGAACCCAACCGAATGTCGCACTGCGAAAAGGCTCCTGAAATGGCTGATGAAATCCCCTCAAACGAATCTTCGGAAAACCAACAGACGGATTCCACATCGTCGGAAACAGGCAATCGAGTGTCTGAAAACAGTGACTCCGCTCAAGCCGTCGCCACGCCGGACGGTCCGCCGACCGACGGATTGCCCGAGGATCTGCCGCCGGTCGAGCCACCATCCGCCGGCTTTATCATGCAGCTCTTTCTGGTCCCGGGGCTGATCGTCGCGGCAGTGATCGCGGTGTGGGCACTGTTCGGAAAACTGTCGACCAGTGAGCAGGACTGGCGACAGCTCGTCGCCGAAGTTCGCAGTAACAACGAACATCGCCGCTGGCGAGGAGCGACCGGTCTTGCCCAGATGCTGCGGTCTGATGTCGAACTCGCGGAATCCGGAAACCAACTTTCGACCAACCCTCAGATTGCCAAAGAGCTGGCAACACTGCTGGTCGAACTTCTGAACGAGCCCGCTCAGGACGAAGAACTGACCAGCCAGCAATCGTTTCTGGCGAGGACGCTCGGCTGGCTGGACTCGCTGGAAGACTCCGTGCCGGCACTCCTCCAGGCAACAGACGAGAAACACGAAACCATTGTTCGATCAGACGCTCTGCGGTCCATTGCTCTGATCGCTGGCCGCGCGAAGGACAACGAGAGGCCGCTCGACCGACCTGAAGTCACAGGCCGGCTGATCGAGGTCTCACAGGATTCGGACCCTCTGATTCGTCAGGTCTGTGCCTTCACGCTGGGGTTGATCCCTGGAGACCGTGTCGACCAGCGGCTGCGAGTCCTGGCGGAAGACCGCGACGCAAACACCCGCATCAATGCGGCGATGGCAATGTCTCGTCGCGGAATGCCCGAAGCGTTTGATGCACTGCTCGAACTCCTGACTTCCGCGAACGAGCCGGTAAACCCGGCTACGATGGAAGGGGGCACGGAAGTTGAGAAAAAAATCAAAGCGAGAAGCCAGGAGAATATGAATCAGGTCGTGCTTGGCAACGCCCTCACCGCGCTGCGAGACCTTGCCGACGCAATCACCGACAAACAACGCCAACAGGCAATCGCAATTTGTAAGCCGCTATCCGAAGACGCATCGAACATCAAAATCCGCATCGAAGCCGGAACCACGCTAAGGGCGCTGTCCGGCGAAGAGTAACAAGCCATGACCCGAGAGATTGCCGGTGTCCTGCCGGTCTTTCAAACACCGTTCCACTCGGACGAGACCATCGACTTCGCGACTCTGGACCGGGAGATCGACTGGCTATTCGACAACGGCGCCGACGGCGTCGTGATGGCGATGGTCTCGGAAACGCTGCGGCTTTCGACGGATGAGCGACGTCAGGTGGCTGCTCACGTCTGCGAAAAAGTCGGCGATCGTGGAGTAACCATCATCAGCGTCGGCTCAGAAAGTACGCACACGTCCGTTGCTTTGGCTCGCGATGCCGAAGCCGTCGGTGCCGATGCCTTAATGGCGATTCCCCCGGTCGCGACTGAAGCCACCGAGTACGAATTGGCCGGCTACTTCGAACAGATTCTCAAAGCCACGTCGATCCCCCTGATCGTTCAGGACGCCAGCGGCTACGTTGGTCGCCCCATGAGAATCAGCATGCAGGCAGCAATGCTCGATCAATTCCCCGACCGAGTTCTCTTCAAACCTGAAGCCGAACCAGTCATCGGTCGTCTGCGCGAACTGCTCCGAAAAACCGGTCAGAAGGCCAAAGTCTTCGAAGGCAGCGGCGGCCTGCATCTTCGGGAAGCGTTTCCGCTCGGCATCGCGGGAACCATGCCCGGTGCTGATCTCACGCCAGCGGTGAGCAAACTCTGGGCAGCACTCCAGGCAGCTGATTTCGATCGAGCAGATCGAATCTCAAACGCACTCACAAGTTTAGTGAGCCTGCAAACGAGCCTCGACGCGTACCTCGCCGTGGAAAAACATCTGCTCTGCCGACAGGGCGTCTTTAAGAACTCGGTGATCCGCGGCCCCGTCGCCTTTCAGCTGGACGACGACCTGAAAATGACGGTCGATCGACTGTTCGACGATTTGTGTGAAGCGGTAAGCAGCAAGGCCTGATTGGACGGACACTCCTGAACCACGTCGCCCCCTTGGTCAACGCCGTTAACGATTTTCACCGCCGGATTCTCCTTGTATTTGCCACCGGCTTTAGCCGGTGGTGTCTGAGCGATGGACAATCTGGTGAGCCGGCTTCAGCCGGACTTTCCGTCGCGGAGTTAGTCAACTGGCTGAAGCCACAAGTGAAGTCCGGCTAAAGCCGGCTGTTTGACCACAATACACCACGGATCCACCAGCTAAAGCTGGTGGCAAAGACTGGAACTGAGAATCCTTAACGGCGTTGCCCCTTGGGGGAGAGGTCGCGGTCTCAGCCGCGGGTGAGGGGGGACTTGCCTGTCTGCAAATCAGACCGTCGCAATCTTCAGGAGCGAAAACCCTCACCCGGCCCTGAAAGGCCGACCTCTCCCGCAAGCGGGAGAGGTGACAATTCCGGAAACGCTCAAAGAGTCAAACTAACCCCGTCCTAACTCGTCGGACCTTTGGCAATCTTCTTCAACACCTCAACGCCACGTACCAGCGTTTCGTGCTCAGCCGCGTAGGAAATTCGGAAGTGGGTATCCTGGTCGCTGAAGACGTTGCCGGGAATCACCAGAAGGTTGTGGTCGATTGCAGTTTTGACGAACTCCGTTGCCGTGCCCCACGGCGCTTTCACAAAGAGGTAGAACGCGCCGTTTGCTCCACAGATTTCGTAGTCGTCCGCCAGTTCGCGAACCATGAAGTCACGTTTCTCACGGTACTCGTCGACGCGCCCGCTGATGTCGTAGTCAGCTGCGGTAAGCGCGGCCCACTGCATCGGATGAGGCGCGCAGACAAAAGTAAACTGTTGGAGTTTGATCATCTGCTGCATGACGTGAGCGGGTCCGTGAACAACTCCGAGTCGCCAGCCAGTCATCGAGTGTGACTTGCTGAAGCCGTCAATCACGATCGTGTCTTCGTTCCATTTCGCAGGACTGACGAATTCTCCGTCGTAACAGAACGAACGGTAAATCTCGTCGCTGAGCAAGGCCACCTCTTTCTCTTTGGCCAACTCGGCCAGAGCTTTCATTTCCTCGGCGCTGGCGACGGTTCCGGTCGGGTTCGACGGGCTGTTAAACAGGATCAGTTTCGTTCGATCGGTAATCGCGTTCCGGACTTTTTCAACATCGATCTTAAAGTCGGGATAAGTATCGATCAGGACGACCTTGCCACCGGACATCGCCACCAAATGCTTGTACATGACAAAGTACGGATCGAAAACGATGACTTCATCGCCGGGGTTGACCAGCGCCGACAGCGTCAACATCAGCGCGCCGCTGGTTCCACTGGTAATAAACAATTCGCGGTCCCGATGGCCATACTCGGCCGCGACGCGAGCTTCCATCTTTTCCCGCAGCGGAGCGATCCCCTGACTCTGGCTGTAAGCGTTCTTGCCCTCGCGGACAGCCTGGAACAGCGATTCTTTGATCTCGTCCGGCGTGTCAAAATGCGGCTGCCCGATGCTCAGGTTGATCGGATCGGTCATTTTCGCGGCAAGGTCAAACACCTTACGAATGCCGGATGCGTCAATATTGTGCATCCGGTCGGCAATCCATCGTTCACTCATGGGAGAATCCGGTTGGTTGTCAGCTGTTTCGATTCTGGCTGTCAGTTCCACGCTTTTGGGCAATCTGACGCAGAGTCAGGAAAAGTTTCGGGACAGTCTAACAGTCCGCTGAAATCGTGTGCCACTGGCTCCGCCAGTGCTTTGTACATCCGCATCGACCGGTAGTTCCGCACTGGCAAAGCCAGTGGCACACGAAGGATCTGACTCCGGACGAAGCCTGATCGACCGAAATTCACCCAAGTCCGAACCGGTTTGACCCCGTTGCTGTCCACGCGGCAACGAAACTTGCCCGCCCGTGGAGCCGATTATGGATTCAACAGTCCTCTGCCCCTACACTCGCAGCGTCGCCAGCGATGGCTCGGAAACAGTTAAAGGTGTGCCGCCGCTGGCAAAGCACCGCTCAAAGAAAAAGACCGAGGTAAACAAACTCTTGGCTGAGCCGAAACGCGAAAAACTGAAAGTCAAAAACCAGAAGGCCGTTCTGGCGGCCGTGGTTCTTGAAGATTCTGAGCTAAGTACCAGCGAAGACCCGCTGGAAGAACTGCGAGGTCTCGTTGAAACCGGCGGCGTCCAGGTTGTCGGGCAGATCATTCAAAAACGACGCATGCCTGATCCCGCCACGTTGATGGGCAAAGGAAAAGTCGATGAACTGAAGATGCTTGCCAATTCGCTCGGTGCCGAACTGGTCGTCTTCGACAACAACCTCAGCCCGAGTCAGGGTCGTAACCTCGAGCGGGAACTCGACACCGTCATCGTCGACCGCAGCGAAGTCATCCTCGACATCTTCGCCAGCCGGGCACGAACCTACGAAGCGAAACTGCAGGTCGAACTCGCTCAACTACTTTACTTCCAGCCACGCCTGAAGCGGCTGTGGACTCACCTTGAAAGAATCGAGGGCGGTGTCGGAGCCGGACGTGGTCCGGGTGAAAAGCAGCTCGAAACTGACAAGCGACTGGTCGATAAGCGAATTACTGAGCTTCGCCGCAAGCTTTCAAGCGTCGAGAAACACCGCGGTCGCATGGTTCATCAGCGGCACAACCATATGACTGTTTCGCTGGTTGGGTACACGAACGCCGGCAAGAGCACCCTGATGAACGCTCTGACCGGAGCCGACGTTTACGTCGCCGACCAACTGTTCGCGACATTGGATACTCGAACCAGAAAATGGACGCTTCCGTCATGGGGCGACGTCCTGCTGAGCGATACCGTTGGCTTCGTCCGAGATCTGCCGCATCACCTGGTGGCGTCTTTTCGGTCGACACTTGAAGAAGCCCGTTACGCAGATCTGTTGCTGCACGTTGTCGACGCCAGCCACCCGCAGGCTCAGCAGCAGATCGACACGGTCAACAGCGTCCTGGACGAACTGGGCGTCTCGCACGAGAACACACTGCTTGTCCTCAACAAATGTGACGCGCTGGATGACCGATCAATCGTCGATGTGTTGCGAGTAAAATTTGAAAACGCCGTGACCGTCAGCGCCGCGACGGGCGAAGGAATTGACAGACTGTGTGCGGCCGTCGCAACGCGCTTAGGTAAAGGAGCCGTTGAACTGAAGATCGACGGTCACGTTGGCGATGGTCGACTTCACCACTTCCTTAACCAACACGCTGAAATCACGACGACGACTTATGACGATGAGCAAGTGACATTTCACTGTCGATTGTCCCGGCAATTGCTTTATCGTCTCGACGCTTTTGAGGTCAGTATCGAACGCCTCGACACTGACGAACCGGTGACCAGCATCGAAACCGATGTCTCAACGGCTACCGAATAACCTACGACGATCAATCTGGAGATAGTCCGTTGCGACGAATTGCTGTCATCGGCCTGGGGAGATTTGGTAT